>Ga0210383_10000287_pt1 | contig 49400 bp, 45 predicted proteins | sample IncBWC14OmetaG_FD_160072 | JGI IMG/M metagenome (GOLD analysis project Ga0210383, IMG submission 160072) | Forest soil microbial communities from Barre Woods Harvard Forest LTER site, Petersham, Massachusetts, United States - Inc-BW-C-14-O ...
AGATACTGCCGTTGATCGGGTCGAAGGAGGGGATCATGCACATTTGCATGACGTATCTGAATGAAGGGGATGCGGCATTGGTCCCAAATCCGGGGTATCCGACCTATCGAAGTGCCGTAAAACTGGCGGGAGGCACCTGTCTTGATTATACGTTGAGCGGAGTTAAGGGTTGGATGCCGGATTTTGATGAATTGGATCGGTTGGTGGAAGATCACGGGCGGGTGAAATTGATGTGGGTAAATTATCCGCATATGCCGACAGGTAAGCTGCCGGACCGGGGGCTTTTTGAACGGCTGGTGGCGTTTGGAAGGGAACATGGGATACTGATCTGTCATGACAATCCATATAGCTTCATATTGAACGACAGCCCGATGAGCCTGCTCGCGGCGGAAGGGGCGAAGGAGGTGGTGATCGAATTAAACTCGCTGAGCAAATCGCAGAATATGGCCGGTTGGCGGGTCGGTATGCTGGCGGGCGCGAAACAACGGATCGATGAGGTATTGCGATTCAAAAGCAATATGGATAGCGGGATGTTTCTGCCGGTGCAGCTGGCGGCCGCAAAGGCGCTTTCGCTGGGTAAGGAATGGTATGAGAGTGTGAATCAAGTCTATCGGACGCGGCGGGTTAAGGTTGAGGAGCTGCTGGAGCAGCTGGGGTGTGCATTCAGCCGGGAGCAGGCGGGGTTGTTCGTCTGGGCCAGCGTCCCCCTCACTTACAAGGATGGATATGCGTTGAGTGACCGGGTATTGTACGAGGCGGGGGTATTTATTACGCCGGGGGGAATTTTTGGGGCGGCGGGTGATGGCTATGTCCGGGTGAGCCTGTGCAGCACCGAAGAAAAGCTACAGGAAAGCATTCAGCGCGTCAGGGGGGCGGGATTATGTTTCAATCAGTAACAATAGTCGGCGTCGGGCTGATCGGCGGCAGCTTTAGCCTGGCTCTTAAGGACAGGGGGCTTGTCCGAAACGTGATCGGCGTGAGCCGGACCGACGGAACGCTGGAGAAAGCGCGCGAATTGGGGTTGATCGATGAGGCGCTGCCGCTGGCGGAAGCGGTCAAAAAGAGTGACCTGATCTATGTAGCGATCCCGGTGGATGTTACGGTGCCCGTAATGGGTCAGATCATGGATATGGTCACGGAGCGGCAGATTGTAGCGGATGCGGGGTCCACGAAAAAAGCGCTTTGTGAACGTCTGGACGGACATCCGATGAGGAGACGTTTTGTCGCTACTCATCCCATGTGGGGGACGGAGTACAGCGGGCCGGAAGCGGCGGTCCATCAGGCTTTTGTGGGTCGTACTTGTGTGATCTGCGAGAAGGAGAAGAGCGATGCGGATGCGGTCAGGGTTATGGAGGATGTGTACCGGCAGCTGGGGATGCAGCTGGTGGATATGGATGCAGACAGTCATGATATGCATGCTGCCTATATCAGCCATATTTCGCATATCACGTCATTTGCGCTGGCCAATACGGTCCTGGAAAAGGAGAAGGAGGAGGAGGCTATTTTCGATCTGGCCGGCGGCGGCTTCGAGAGCACGGTGCGGCTAGCGAAAAGTAACCCGTCGATGTGGCTGCCTATCTTTTCGCAGAACCGGGATCATGTGCTGGATGTGCTGAACGAGCATATCGCGCAGCTAAGGAAGTTCAAGACCTGTTTGGAGAAGGAGAATTACGATTATTTGCGGGAATTGATGGAGAACGCGAACAAGATCAGGAGGATCATTAAATAGGGGTGAAAGGCTTAATAATCGTACCTTTGCGCAAATTTTGTACAGTATATGACGACATTCGAAGGGTTAGGTTTGGATGCAAAGCTGGTGCAGGCGACTAACGCGTTGGGATTCAAGCATCCGACCCCCATTCAGGAGCAGGCCATTCCTGTATTGTTGAGTGGTACGAAGGACCTGGTCGGGCTGGCGCAGACGGGTACGGGGAAGACTGCGGCGTTCGGACTGCCCTTGCTTCAGCTGGTGGATGCGGCGCAGCGATATCCGCAGGCATTGGTGGTTTGTCCCACCCGCGAATTGTGCATTCAGATCGTCAATGAAATAGAGCTGTTTAAGAAGTTTATGCCGGGGATGCATGTGGTAGCTGTGTATGGCGGGGCGTCCATTGGAATGCAGATCAGGGATATCCGGAAGGGGGTGCAGATTGTCGTCGCCACGCCCGGCCGGCTGATCGACCTGATCGAGCGAAAAGCGATCAATCTGGAGCAGATCCGGTATGTGGTGCTGGATGAAGCGGATGAGATGCTGAATATGGGTTTCCAGGATGATATCGAGTTTATCCTGCAGAATACGCCACAGCGCGAGGCCACCTGGTTATTCAGCGCGACGATGCCGACGGAAATCCGCCGGGTGAGCAAGAAGTATATGAAATCGCCGATGGAGATCACGGTTGGGAAAGTAAATACGGCCAATAAGAATATCGATCATCAGTACTATGTGACGGCGGCGCATTCCCGGTATGAGACGCTCAAGCGGCTGATCGATTTCAACCCGGGTATCTATGGCCTCATTTTTACGCGAACGAAGGCCGATGCCCAGGAGATTGCCGAGAAGCTGACGCGGGAGGGATACGATATCGATGCGCTGCATGGGGACCTGAATCAGCAGCAGCGGGACAGGGTAATGGGAGAGTTCAGGGAAAAGACTTTACAGCTGCTGATCGCTACGGATGTTGCAGCAAGAGGAATTGACGTGAAGGAGATCACGCATGTGATCAATTATGAACTGCCGGACGACCTCGAAGTATACACGCATCGCAGCGGTCGTACGGGCAGGGCAGGCAGTACGGGGATAGCGTTGTCCATTGTGCATAGCCGGGAGATCGGAAAGGTCAAGCAGATCGAGCGGATGGTGCAGGCGCCGTTCCACAAGATGGAGATCCCGAGCGGCAAGGATGTATGCCGGAAGCAGTTCTTCCATTTCATGGAGCGGCTGTTGCAGGCGGATATCAGTCATGGGGATTATGAGACCTATGTCCCCATGCTGGCAGAGAAATTCGCCGATGTCACTAAGGAAGAAGTGCTGAAGCGGGTCGCAGCGATGGAATTCGATCGCTTCCTGAAATATTATGAGAATGCGGAGGATCTGAACGCGCGGGAACGGGTCCGGGAGTATGGGGGGCGTGAGGTGCGCGGCGGAGACCGGAGAGATCAAGGTCAGGCCGAAGGCCGGGCAAGGGCGAGGACGTATAGCGGCAATGGGGATTATGCGAAACTTTTCGTGAACCTGGGAACAAAGGATGGATTCTACAAGGCGAGTTTCTTACAGTTCATCCTGGATATGAGCGATCTGCGGAAGGAAGTCCTGGGTCGCGTGGATATGAAAGAGATGAACAGCTGGATCGAGGTCGACCGCGGGTCAGCGCAGCAGATGATCCGGTCGATCGACGGGAAGAAATTCAAGGGGCGGAGGATACGGATGAATGATGCGAACAGCCGGTAGTAGTGTTGGGATGACCCTTGTGATTTTATGCGTATAAAATGAAATTATGCGTATAAAATTGGTGGGTGTGGAAACGGGTGGGTGAAGGGAGATGAGGTGGTTGGCAGGTGCGACATTATTAAACGTCAATTTTTCATATATGGAAGCAACAGCAACAAAGAGCGCGAAAGAGATTGTTCAGGCAGCCTGGAACAAGCGCCCGCTGATCATCTCGGGTCCCTGCAGCGCAGAGACGGAAGAGCAAACGGTCCAAACGATCGAGCGTCTCGCCAAGACCGGAAAGGTGGATATGGTACGGGCGGGGATCTGGAAGCCACGGACGCGTCCGGGCAGTTTCGAAGGGATCGGTACCAAGGGGCTGCCGTGGCTGCAACGCGCCAGGCAGTTGACGGGGTTGCCGGTTATGGTAGAGGTCGCTACTGCAAAGCAGGTGGAAGATGCGTTGCATTTTGATATTGACGTGCTCTGGATCGGCGCGCGGACGACGGTCAACCCCTTCAGCGTACAGGAAGTGGCGGATGCTTTGCGTGGGGTCGATGTGCCGGTGCTGGTCAAGAATCCAATCAATCCAGACATCGAGTTATGGACCGGAGCGGTCGAGCGAGTGGCCAAGGCAGGGATCAGGCAGATCGGGCTCATCCACCGCGGGTTCAGCTCCTATGGGAATACCGAATACCGGAATGCGCCCATGTGGCATCTGGCCATCGAGATGAAGCGGCGTTCGCCGGGTCTGATGATGATCAACGATCCTTCCCATATCAGCGGCCGCCGGGATATCCTGCTGGATGTGGCCCAGAAGGCGATCGATCTGGATATGGACGGACTGATCATTGAAACGCATATTGATCCCGACAAGGCGTGGAGCGATGCCAAGCAGCAGATCACGCCCGAACGGCTGGCTGAACTGCTGGACAGCATCAAGTGGCGGCATGAGACTACAACGGAACAGGAATTTCTTTCCGCGCTGGAAAAGTTGCGCGAGCAGATCAACCACATCGACGATGAGTTGATCCAGCTGCTGGGTCAGCGGATGAAGATAGCCGATCAGATCGGGGAGTACAAAAAAGCCAACAATATTACGATCCTGCAGACCAACCGCTGGAATTCCATCCTGGAGAAGGCTTTTGCCAAAGGCGAGAAGCTGCATCTTAGCAAGGAATTCATCACCAAGTACTATGATGCGGTGCATATGGAGTCCATCAATCACCAGAACAGGATCATGAACTCATAGCTCGTGGTATATCTCTTCGTTCATGCGATCTGGTGCGTTGCCCGACGGGAAACGCTGCTGAGCAGGCCGGTGAGGCGGGTGCTGTGGGGGCAAATACAGAAGGAGGCCGGGGAAAAGGGGATAAAGATCGTTGTGGTCGGCGGAGTTGACGACCATGTACATTGCCTGTTTCAATTGATGCCGGCGCAGAACCTGGCGCAGGTAATCCGGACTGTCAGGAGTTTGTCAGCAGACTGGTTGAATGACAATAAGCTGCTGACTGTTGCATTTGAATGGGAGGAAGGATATGCTGCTTGTTCGGTCAGCCCGAGTGGCGTACAGCAAGTGGTGGAATACATTGGCAAGCAGGAGGAGATCCATCGGACGAAGACACTGGAGAGTGAGCTGCAGATCTTCGACAAGTTTCAAAACCGGCCTGAGGCCGGGTAGAAAATCGCTGGCATGAACAAAGTACGATACAAATTTTCCGGTAAAACGACCTCCTGCTATCTTAATGCCGATTTTTCCTATCTGGAGAAGTTGGTGGATAAAGATCATGCGGTGCTGATCACAGATGACCATGTGTTCAGCGAACATCAGCGGAAGTTCGGGGGTTGGGATACGATCGTGATCAAGGCGGGGGAGGAATTCAAGGTTCAGGCAACGGTCGATTCGATCATCGAGCAGCTGATTACCATGGGCGCAGACCGCAAGACCTGGCTGGTGGGAGCAGGTGGCGGCGTGGTGACGGACATCGTGGGTTATGTTGCAGCCGTCTATATGCGGGGGTTGTCGTTCGGGTTTGTCCCCAGCTCTATTCTGGCGATGGTGGATGCGAGTATCGGGGGCAAGAACGGGATCGATGTAGGGTTATATAAGAACCTCGTTGGTACGATCCGGCAGCCGGAGTTCCTGCTGTATGATTATAGCCTGCTGAAATCTTTGCCAAAAGCGGAATGGGTGAATGGATTTGCCGAGATTATCAAGCATGCGGCGATCAAAGATGCGGCGTTGTTCAAAGAACTGGAGAAGAATACGTTGCCCCGGTATCAGAAAGATAAGTCGGCCCTTGCCCGGCTGATCCGCCGCAATGTTGCGATCAAGTCAGCCGTGGTGGAAAAGGATGAGTTCGAGCAGGGGGACCGGCGGCTGTTGAATTTCGGGCATACGCTGGGGCATGCGATCGAGAACTTGTACGCGTTGCCGCATGGGCATGCGGTTGCTATCGGAATGGTGGCAGCCTGTATGATCTCAGAGGAGTTTACCGGTTTCGACGATACGGACCGGGTGATCGCGGTCTTGAAAAAATATGGATTGCCGACTCTGGCAGCGTTTGAGCCAAAAGAGGTGATGAACGTGCTTCGGATGGATAAGAAGCGGGTGAAGGATTCGATGAATTATGTATTGTTGAATAAGATTGGGCAAGGGGCGGTTCGGGTGATCCCGATCGCGCAACTGGAAAAGCTGCTGCAATCGATCATAACGGCGAGATGAGCATGATAACGACCATTCGGCCTTCGGGGCTTTCGGGGACAATCCTGGCACCGGCTTCCAAGAGCTCGATGCAGCGGGCCTGTGCGGCTGCTTTGCTGAGGGAAGGGGAGACAGTCATCCGACATCCGGGACACTCGAATGATGATAAGGCTGCGCTGGGCGTGATCCGCGATTTAGGGGCGGAGGTTACGCCGATGGAAGATGGGTCGATCCGGGTGCGGAGTAAAGGCGTAAGGGCGGAGGGGGTGGCAGCTCAGGCACCGGGGGAAGGGGCGACGGGGAAGGCAGCGGGGGAAGGGGCGACCGGGCAGGCACCGGGGGGCATTGGATTAGAAGTGAATTGTGGTGAGAGCGGGCTGGGGCTGAGGATGTTTGCGCCGATCATTGGCCTGAGCGGGGAGGCGATCCGGGTAAAAGGAGAAGGTAGTCTGTTAAATCGGCCTATGGATTTCTTCGACGAAGTATTTCCGCGGCTCGGCATTCGGGTGGTATCCAATCAGGGTAAGTTGCCGTTGGAGATCCAGGGACCGTTACGGCCGCGTGATATCGAAATTGACGGGTCCCTATCCTCACAGTTCTTAACGGGATTGTTGTTCGCTTATTCTGCTGCGCGGGCGAGGCAGGTAACGATCCGGGTCAAGCAATTGAAGAGTAAGCCATACATCGACCTAACCCTACAGGTGATGAAGCATTTCGGGTGGCATGTGGAGAACCGGGATTATAAAGAATTTTATTTTGATGGCACGGTGCGGGAGACTTGGGCGGGCGCGACGGGGGACGGGGGCAGGGACGGTTCGGTGGTTGGCGCTCGGAGTGAGGTATTGGAATATACGGTGGAAGGAGATTGGAGCGGTGGGGCTTTCCTGTTGGTTGCCGGCGCGGTGGCAGGCCCCGTCGTGGTGAAGGGGCTGGATGGATGGTCGACACAGGCGGACAAGGCAATCCTGCAAGCGCTGTGTGATTGCGGCGCGTCGGTGGAAACGGGTGAAGAAGAGATACGGATCGGACCGGGGGAGTTACGCGCCTTTCGGTTCAATGCTACGGATTGTCCGGATCTGTTCCCGCCGCTGGTAGCCCTGGCGGCGTATTGTGAGGGTACGAGCGTAATCAGCGGGGTGAGCCGACTGGCGCATAAGGAGAGCAATCGCGGGTTGACTTTGCAGGAAGAATTCGGTAAGATGGGTATTGCGATCGACCTGGTGGGAGATACAATGCTGGTGCGCGGCGGTGCAGTCAGGCGTGCGCGGGTTCACAGCCGGCATGATCACCGGATTGCCATGGCCTGTGCGGTGGCTGCCCTTGGCGCCGATGGGGAGGTGACGATTGAAGAAGCGCAGGCGATCGATAAATCGTATCCTGATTTTTATCGTGACTTACAACGATTGGATGGAAAAATTCAAACATTCGGCGTATGAACTCCTTTGGACGATTGTTCCGTGTTACCATTTTCGGCGAATCCCATGGCGAAAGCGTGGGCATCAATATCGACGGCTGTCCGGCGGGACTGCGCCTGCCATTGGAGGATTTCCTGCCTGACCTGGGGCGGAGGAAGGGCGGTGTTCAGAAAGGAACGACGCCGCGGAAGGAAGATGACCTGCCGATTTTCAGGAGCGGGCTTTTTAACGGGGTGAGTACGGGGGCGCCGATCACGATCCTGTTCGAGAACAATAATACGAGGTCGGGTGACTATGAGAAGCAGCGGGCGGTGCCGAGGCCGGGGCATGCTGACTTCGTGGCCCATACGAAATTTGGCGGATATGAAGATTATCGGGGCGGCGGCGCCTTTTCGGCGCGGTTGACGGTAGGTCTTGTCGCGGCGGGAGTGATTGCCAAGAAACTGATGGGGAAGGCAATCGAGGTCAAGGCGGATATCCTGGAGATCGGGGGTGAGGCGGACCTGGAGAAGGGGCTTCAGAAGGCGATCGATGCCAAGGATTCGATCGGAGGGATCGTGGAGTGCAGGGTAAGCGGGCTGCCGGTGGGCTTGGGTGAGCCGTTCTTCGATTCAGTAGAGTCGCTGCTGGCACATGCGGCGCTGGCTATTCCGGCGGTGAGGGGAGTTGAGTTCGGGACGGGAATGGCGGCTGCAAGGATGACGGGAAGCCAGCATAACGATGCGATTGAAGATATGACCGGCCGTACGCGAACCAATCACGCGGGTGGGGTCGTAGGCGGGTTGACAAATGGGAATGAGCTGGTATACAGGATTGCAATCAAGCCGACGTCTTCTACCCCCAAGGAGCAATTGACGCTGAACTGGGAGACGGGCCAGCAGGAGCTATTTTCCGTCAAAGGGCGGCATGACTTATGTGTGGCGCTGCGGGCGCCTGTCATCCTGGAAGCCATGACAGCCATTGTGTTGACGGACCTGCTTATGCTGGAGCAGCGAATACCGCGGATATGGATGGAGGATCGTCCTTAAATAATCAAAAAATAGCCGGTTAGTGCTCAAAAATATTAACGCGTTGTATTATATTGGGGGGAATATGAAATATCGAAAACGCACCGTCCTGTTCATTTTCCCTGTTGTATTGGTGATCTTTCTGGCAGCTTGTGGCGGGGGTAAGGGAAAGGGAGGAAAGGACGATGTGAAAACACCGGCACAGATGGGCCAGCACGTTGGGGAGGATCTGAAAAGCGTGTTGCAATATGCGGCGGATAATCACGATAAGCTGAACGATTCGACCACTCTTCTATACCGGGTGTTAGAGGACAGCCTTTACGGGAGCAATGGCTACGTGGCAATATGGAGTGATAAGGAGCACTGGAAGCGGCAGGCGGATTCACTTTTATCTTTTATCGACAGCAGTAAGGAATATGGGCTTTTTCCCACGGACTATCACTACTATTCTCTCCACTTCATCCAGCGAATCCTGCAAGAAGATACGATGGCCAAAAAGAATGCGGCGATCTGGACGAGGGCTGATCTGTTATTGACGGATGCCTTTTTCCACCTGGTCAAAGATATCCGGCAAGGGCGGCTGAATTATGACAGCGTCACGCTGCGTAAGGACTCGGTGTTGACGGACTCGGCGTTCACGGAAGCGTTGGCTTCGGCAATACAGACCAATAGCATCTCGGCTACGCTGCACGAGATGGAGCCAAAGCATCCTGGTTACGATTCCGTCAAGGCTTATTTGCATGATTTTCTATTGACGGCGCATTTCCGGAAGCTGACCTGGCTGGATTATCCGTATACGGATTCGGGGGCATTTGATCAGGCGCTGATGCACCGGCTGCAGGAATCGGGGTATATTGATTCGGCCTCCACTGCTGTTGATACGGCTGTTCTGCACGCCGCGATCCGGCAATATCAAACAGTGAACAAATTGAAGGCATCCGGCAAGGTAACGCAGGACATGGTGAACATGATGAACAATTCCGACTGGGAGAAATTCAAGCGAATTGCCATCACACTTGACCGTTATAAACAGCTTCCGGACACGTTACCGATAACCTACGTCTGGGTTAATTTGCCGGCCTTTACGATGGATGTTGTGGACTCCGGTTCGGTGGCGCTGGAATCGAAGGTAATCGTAGGCGCACCGAAGACCAGGACGCCGCTGTTGACCAGCGAGATATCCAATTTCGTCACCTATCCGCAATGGAACGTGCCCAACAGCATCATATTCCGGGAAATGCTTCCGGCGATCAAGCGTGATATCACCTATCTGACGAAGCAGAACCTGATGGTAGTCGACGATAATGACAGTGTCCGGGATCCTACGAAGATCAATTGGAGGCGGCTCAATAAAAATAATTTTCCCTATCAGCTAAAGCAGCGGGAAGGAGATGATAACTCTTTGGGTGTCATGAAGTTCAATTTTAAGAACAAATACGATGTCTATCTGCACGATACGAATGTCCGGTGGATGTTCGACAAGTCGTTCAGGGCTTTGAGTCATGGGTGTGTGCGGGTGAAGGAATGGCGCAAGCTTTCTGACTTCCTGATCAGGAAAGATACAATGAAGTATCATCCGGATACGTTAAATGCGTGGATTGCCCGACAGGAGAAGCATACGATTTGGGGGTTTTCGAAAGTGCCTATCTTTATCCGGTATTTCACGGTGGAGGGGAAGAAGGGGAAGCTGCAGTTCTACGATGACATTTACGGGGAGGACAGGACTTTGAGGGACAAGTATTTTGCGCAAAAACCGATATCTTGATAAAAGCGCTTCTTGCGGGTTTGCTTCTGCCGGCGCTTGTCCTGGGGCAACACAAGAAGCCGGTCCAGGTGCAGTTTGGGGTTGCGAGCTACTACGCCGACAAGTTTGAAGGCCGAAAGACGTATACAGATGAGATCTTTTGCCAGGACAGTCTAACGGCGGCCAGTAATACGCTTCCCATGCATACGTGGGTAAAGGTGACCAATCTCCGCAATCACCAGGCGGTCATCGTTCAGATCAATGACAAGATGCATCCCCGTAACCGGCGGCTGATCGATCTTAGCCGGGCAGCGGCCGAGAAACTGGGTTTTGGGGGCAGGGGTCTGACCCGCGTTCGGGTGGATGTACTGGGGAAAGCAAAACCCGCGTAATTTTCGAAGACTTACTAATTGTTCTGTTTTTTTCCGCCGAAGAGCCGTTTGAAGAACCCGGGTTTTTTCTTGGCAGGCTGTTGCTGTGGCGCGTCGGAGACTGTGATCCTGACAGAGCCCTGGGGGCTGTTCTTTTCCGTGGTCGCTTCTTTCAATACCTTCTGTTCTTCGGGGCTCAATTTGGAATCCACTGGTACGGTAGGAGGGCTGGTATCGATATATTGGTTGGCTCTTCCGTTGCCTTCATTGGCACCTTCCGCTCCGGGCGGTGCTGTCTTTTCGATCAGGTTCGCGTAGTCGTAGATCAATCCCTTTCGAATATTCTCTGGCTGGATGAACCTGGCTTGCCGGTCGATACCGAGCGATTTATCAGCCAGTACCTTGTCGAAAAAATATTCCCAGATCGGTCGTGCCGCCTGGGCGCCATAGCCGAGACCGCCTTCGAGATGGATGAATCGATCATCGCAGCCAATCCAGGCGCCGGCCATCAGCTGTGGAGTGTAACCCATGAACCAGGCGTCGGAGTTGTCGTTGGTGGTACCGGTCTTACCGCCCATTTCCGCAACTTCGAGGCGGTTGCGAAGGCCGGCGGCGGTGCCGAAATCAACGGGGCCTTGCATCATCCGGGCCATGGTATAAGCGGTAGCCTGGCTGATGACCTCTTTGCGTTGCGTGTCGAAGCGATCGAGGACAGCGCCGTTCTTGTCTTCGATCCGGGAAATATAATATGGCCGCGTGCTGAATCCGCCGGCGGGGAACATCGTATAGCCCCACATCATTTCATAGAGCGAGAGGTCGCAGGCGCCGAGAGCCATGGATGGATAGGGGTCGATCTTTGTGGGGATCCCGATCTGTTGCATGTATTCGGCGAAACGTTTGGGGCCGACCTGTTTCATGATATAGGCGGCTACGCCGTTTATCGACCAGGCGAGGCCGCTAGCCATGGTCATGGTGCCGCCTTCGTGCTTATCCGGGCGGGCGGGAACAAAGCCATAACCGGGAAAATACTGCTGGCTGGTTTCGCATTCCGTCTCGGGGGTGAAGTTGTAGTCTTCGATACCCAGGCTGTAGAGGAAAGGTTTGATTGCGCTGCCGACCTGGCGTTTGGTATTGATATTTACGTGGTCGAATTTGTAGGTCTTGAAATCGATGCCGCCAACCCAGGCCTTGACGGCGCCGGTGACGGGGTCCATGACCATGAAGGCGGTCTGGAGCATTTCCTGGCTGTATTTGATGGAATCCAGCGGAGACATGACGGTGTCTTTTTCCCGTTTGGAATTCCAGGCAAAGACCTTCATGAAGACGGGTTTCAGGAAGGTCTTGCGGATATCGGCGTCGCTCATACCGGCGTCCTCTTCGTTGTTCCAGCGGTCGCTGTTGCGCATAGCGGCTTCGAGGACGTTTGCATGGTCTTTCCAGATCAGGCCTTTCCGGATATTATACTGTGCGCTGAGGGCCTTTTGCAGGAGGGGCAATTGTTTGGCTACCGCCTCATCGGCATAGATCTGCATACGGGGGTTGATGGTCGTATAAATCTTCAGACCATCTTCGTAAAGATTATAGGGCTCCCCGGTGGCAGGGTTCTTGTGGTCCTTGCACCACTTTCGGAGGTCTTCGCGAAGGACGTCCCGGAAGTAGGGGGCCAGGCCGTTGTTCTCATCCACCTTTTTATAGTTGCTCAGATCGATCGGCTTTGCCTTATAGCTCACGGCATCCTTGTCGGTGAGAAAGTTGTACTTAACCATCTGGCTGATGACGGTATTGCGCCGTTCGATCGCCATCTTGGGGTTCCGCCGCGGATTGTACACCGTGTTTCCCTTCAGCATGCCGATCAGTACGGCGGCCTCGTCGACGGAAAGGCGGTCGGGTTCTTTCTGGAAGAACGTCCGGGAGGCGTTGCGGATGCCGTAGACATTGTCGCCGAAGGGGACCTCATTGAGGTAGAGAGCGAGGATCTCCTGTTTGGTGAAATTGCGTTCGAGCTTGATGGCGATGATCCATTCCTTCAGCTTTTCGATGAAGCGTCGCATAAAGTTCTTCGAGCCCTGGTCCAGAAGGTTCTTGGCCAGCTGCTGGGTGATGGTACTGCCGCCGCCGTCCCGGCCGAGCTTGAGGACGGCGCGCATGACGGAAAAACCATCGATCCCGGAATGCTCATAGAACCGGGCGTCTTCCGTTGCGACGAGTGCATTGACGACATTGGGGGAGATATCCTTGAATTCGACGTTGCTGCGGTTACCCTTATCCTTATAATATTTGCCCATTGGGGTGCCATCTTCAGCGAAGACTTCGGATGCCAGGGTGATGGAGGGGTTCTCCAGTTCCTTTAGGGAGGGGAGGGAGCCGAATACGCCCAGGTTAATGAGGACCAGAAAAAGAAGAAAAGCACCCAGGCCGTATAAAAAGACTTTCCAAAAGATGGGGACCAGCTTAGCTGACATATAAGTTAATCTTATAAATTGTTGGTTCAGACCGGGATATTGGATTTATTGGCACGGTAGAATAAATCAGGTAAACGTAAAAGTAGGGTAAGGTTCCTAAAAACCGTGTTAATTCAAATTTCGTGCTGGGTTTTGGAAGGGGGGAATGGAGCGGAGTTTTGATTAGAATTTCCCTGGGTAGGCGGTTGACAGGAATTTGCGGTAGGCGTTCAAATCTTTGTTATTCAGCAGGCGCTGCAGGTTGTCGGCGGAAATGATCAGGAAAACGTACTTATCCGCGGGGAGCCAGGGCACGATCTGGCGTGGTGCGAGGGCTTTTATGCTATTCATGTAAGTTATTGCTTCCTGATCGGTCTTGAAGCTGCCGATTACGAGCATCTTCACGGAGTCGTTCAGTGAAGCATTTTCCGCGCCCAGCTGCTGGATATAGAAATTCTCCTGGTTATACCCGTTGAAGGCATTGCGGGCCTCCGAGACGTATACCGGGTCCACTTTGGACATAACCATCACCACGGAATGGGGGGCACCGGGGTTCATGGAGAACGCGGAGTTGATGTTTTTCAGTTTTGCAGCGGCCAGTGCGCTGTCGGTCATCCGGGCTTTTCCGGAGTCGGCGATTCGTTTGGCCGCGGACGTGTCCCGGGCCAGCGCCGCTTCGCGGGCTTTAGCTTTTGCCCAATCCGAAGTAGTATCCACTTTGAGCATGTTGGAATCGTTGCGCACGGGACCTCTCGGTCGATTGTCCTGCGCTGTCGCGGCTTTTGGAAAACTGCTGACGGCGACGGTGTCTTCTGCTTTCTTGATCTGGAGTCTGGTCAGGTAGTCTTCGATCTGGCGGCGGCGCCCAAGGACGTCCAGCATGGTCGCGGCTTTCTCAGACATGGGGGTATGAGGGAACTTGTTGATGATGCTTTGGAGGACTGCCTTTGCCTGAGCGTCCTGGTTGCTTCGGATGAAATAGACGGATTCGATATATAACAGCTGCGGGGTCCAGTATTTATCGCCGTAAGCACTGTCGGCGATCCTTTTCCGGGCGATCGCTTCGTCGAAGCGGCCTTCGATAAAGGCGTCATAGATCTTCTCATATTGATGCGTTGCGTTTACCCTCAGGCTGCTCTCCGCTTCGGCGACAGAATCGGGGTTGAGCGCTTTGGCGGTGAAGGCACCTTTGGGGAACCGTTGTTTTAGCAATTCCAGCATCCGGTCGGCGTCTGTCTGATCGCCGAGCTTGGTGTAGCAGTAGTATAGATTGAGAAGGGTCTGTTCCTGCTGCGGGGTGGCCGGGAATTTCGTCAGAAGGGTGTCATAGGTGTTAATGGCGTAATGGTAATCCTGGATACCTTCCTGATAGGTCCTGCCGAGGAGGAAGAGGGCGTTTTCGATGGAGTCGTTGGATTTTTTCATTTTCTCCGGCGTCAGGGGTAGACCGGCCAGCAGGGACTTGAAGTCGATAGTGGTTTTCGAAGCCTTCCTGGCGGCGCTGTCGGACGCAAAACCGGCGTTATTCCGGAGAGCAGGCATATTGGTTTTGATCGCAGAGGACACCGCCCAGTTGTCGACATTGGGTCGGGTGCCCCAGCGGCTCCGAAAATCGTTGAAGCCTTTTGCCAGCAGGTTGGGGTTATTGAAATACCAGTCGGTGGGGTTTCCACCGGATTGCGAGCTGAACATGTCGGTGATTGCCTTGTTCTGGGCATTGATTGCGACCCCGCTTTCGTCCTCACCCTCATCCCGGAGCCCTTCCAGCCGGCGAAGGGTTCGAACCATCTTTTTCAGATAAGCGTCGCGTTGGGCAGGAGGCATGGCGGCAATGCGCTGGAGGCTGTCCTGGCGGTCCATGACCTGGAATTGGGCAACGATAATGGCAAGGGCAGCTTTGCGGTCGTTGAGCCAGGTAATATCCCCGTCTTTGGCGAGCTCCATGGTGTGGACGCTGTCATAGAGGTTCTTGGCGGAACGATAGTTCTTGTCTTCAAACGTGAGGTTAGCCAGCTGAAGGAAGGCCTTATTACGCTGGGTACCGTTGGTTGGAGAATTCCTGACGCAAAGCTGAAGGAAGGAAATAGCGCCGGGTCGGTTGTGTTGCTCCAGCTCCATCTGGGCAGCCGTATAATAAATGATATCGCGATAGGCTTCAAAACGGTCCTTCCGGGCCATTTTCTCCAGCACCTCTATGTTTTTTTGGATATAGTCGGCGCCACCTTCCTTGTTCTGGCGGATGGCATTCAGACGGGCGTAGATATCGAGGATCGGATCGTAGGTATGTTTGATCACCCGTTCATAAAAGGTCTTTGCTTCATAGGAATTGCCGGTCCGCTCATAGCACTGGGCGATGAGATATTCCCAGCGGGCTGATTCTTCGCTGGTCCCCGCGGCCGGAAGGGCCTGGGTGAGAAAAAAGGCGGTGCTGTCGTATACGCCCTGCTGATAGAAATAGAGGGCGCGTACTTCCGCCAGGGAAGGCCGAAGGCGGGCCGGGAATTGCGGATCATGATCCAGGACTTCGATCAGGGCGGCAGCCTCTGTATATCGCTCCTTTGCGAGGTAGGTGCGGACTTTCCAGACCAGGGCATCGTTGCGGCTGGGTGCGGGGAGGTCGAATGCTTTCTCAAGCGGCTTTTGTTTTTCAGGGGTGGAAACCTTATCGGCGTTGCCGCCCTGCTCCTTGTTGTAATTGCTGCCGATGGGGATGAAATAGCCGTCTTCTTCCTTAGGGGCAAAGGCCCAATTGATGAATTGGAAGGTGATATAGGCGGAGTCGTAGAATTTTTTGTAGAAATAGGATTCCCCCATCAGCAAGTAGAGGTTGTCGATCCAGTCATTGCGGGTGTCGTGGATGAGGATACCCATGGTGCATTTATAGACGATGGAGTCGAGATCTTTCTTCTGAGCGGCCGTGGCGTCCAAAGTGAAATTGTAGAAAGGGAGGAGCTTGGTATAGTCTTCCCTGAACTGCGCTTTTGCTTTGGCGAGGATGAGCTTTATCTTTTCGTTGGCGTTGTAATAGTAGTTGTAGTGGGTGATATTGTTTTGGACGAAGTGGCGGAACTTCCTGAATTTCTTGCCGTTATTGGAGGTCTCGGAAGCGAGGACGCGGTTTTCCCATTTGGGAGGTTTAGTAAGGTCATAATCGACACCCCCCTGTCCGGAAGCTTTCCGGATCAGTAGCAGGAATACCACCGATAGCAGGATTTTACTAAACGTCACATTGTCCTTTTGAAAGCGGCAAACTTACGACCAATGAATCGAAGGTTGAACGGCCGAAGGTCAATAATTAGTGTATGGGGGGTTGGGATTATTATTGGAGGCAGGGATTGATTTATTTTCTTATCTTTATGAGGATATAGTTAATAAATCCAATATGGCCAAATTCGATGCCAATTCGACCTTGAAACGCCTCCAGAACCGGTACCGGCTGGTGGTTATGAATGATGACACCTATGAAGAAGTAGTGACCTTTAAATTGTCCCGCCTGAGCGTCTATACGCTTCTCTGCACGATTTTTGTGTTATTGACCGGATTAACAGTGGCTTTGATCGTTTTTACGCCATTGAAGCTCTATATTCCGGGATATGGGGATGTGAACAATACCCGGGATTTGCGTGAACTAAAAATACGGACGGATTCGTTAGAGCAGGAAGTTCGGTACAAGGACCAATATCTGGAGAATGTCCGGAATGTCTTGCAGGGAAATACGACCGTTAAGCTGGATACAACGACCCTGAAGATACCTAAACCCGAAAAGATAAGTGATTGAAAAACTAAAATCTGATACTTATTATGTTCAACGGAAAAACCAAATCGGACATGCCCGGAGACGTCTCCGTCGGCACGAGTACCAGCCTGATCGGCGCGGGTACCACAATGAAGGGTGATATTACGAGCAATGGCGATCTGCGGATCGACGGGACGCTGGTCGGCAATATCCATTGTTCGGCGAAGGTCGTGATCGGTGCAGGCGGCGTAGTGCAGGGGGATATCAATGGCCAGCAGGCGGATATCATGGGGAAAGTGACCGGCACGATCAAAGTAAAGGACCTGTTGCAGCTGAAAGGCGGCAGTCATTTAAACGGAAATATCCAGGCTGCCAAACTGCAGATCGAGCCGCAAGCCAACTTCAATGGGGAGTGCCACATGACGGCGCCGGCGGTCGAGCACAGTTCCAATGGGAAGGCAGCCCCGGAAATAAAGCGGGAGATCAAGCATGCCGAAGTCGCAGCCGGCTGATCAGAAAAATCATAAACGATTTGACGGTGGTGGCGCTGATGGGCGCCGCCAGTTGATGCGCTATGCCGGACTTGGGGGTCAAATGGCCGTGTCGATTGGTGTTGCCGTGTGGCTGGGGGTCAAGGGTGACGAGTGGCTGAAACTTTCTTTCCCCATTTTTTCATTGGTTGTACCTTTGCTGGTAATTGTGGTTATACTGGTTCAGCTCATTAAAGCCAATTCAGGGAAAAAAGATGAAAAATAGACCACGGGCGTTTTTGCCGATCCTGGCCGTTTTTTTAGTGTCTTCGGGTTTGATCCTTCTGGGGGCGTCGGTATTGCGGGAATGGAAAACGGACGGCGAGGCGCTGCAGGGAGGCAATGTGCTGCTCTTCGGATTGACCGGGATCTCTTATCTCTTGCATATCAAATCGATTCGAAGCCCCAATCCCCACGTCTTCGTGCGGATGATCTATAGCAGCTTGATTATCAAAATGATGGTTTGTATGGTCGCTGCCTTTTTGTATGGTTGGTTGGCCAAATCGGTGAATAGGAATGCGGTCATGGGGTGTTTTATTTTATATGTTATCTACACTTTCCTGGAAGTCAGGGCTTTAATGAAATTTATCAAGAAGTCGCCGAATAATGCCTAAGAAAGAAGCGCCGCTTGACTATTTGCGCCGCTGGATCCCGGGGCAGGCGGCTGCGATGATTTTGGACTATCTCAATCATTATCAGGTGCATCTGACGATTACGCGGGAGCGGAAAAGTGTTTTGGGGGATTACCGGCATGCGACGCGTTCGGCGAATCATCGGATCAGTGTAAATGGGAACCTGAATTCCTATTCTTTTCTGATCACCCTGATCCATGAGTTAGCGCACCTGGTGACGTTCACGGAGTTCGGGAACCGGGTCCAATCGCATGGTAAGGAGTGGAAAAAGATTTACCGGAAGATATTGGAGGAGTTCATACCGCTGAAGGTCTTCCCGGCCGATGTATTAGCGGCGTTGAAAAAGAACCTGCATGATCTTCCGGCAAGCAGTTGTGCGGACGAGAATCTGATGCGGGTGTTGCGACGGTATGATGATGATAAAGAGGGGTTGATGCTGGTGGAGCAGATCCCGGAAGGTGGTTGTTTTAGCCTCGAGGATGAGCGCATTTTCCGAAAAGGGAAAAAATTGAGAAAAAGGTATCAATGTGTCGAGGTAGCCACTGGAAAGTTGTATCTTTTCAGTCCAATTTATGAGGTGAAACCTGCTTCCTAGGTCTTAACTGGGGTCTTAACTGGGCGGAGCCCAGTTAGCACTTTTCGACCATACCCGAGGAACGAAGGGTACGAGCGAGGGAAGGCGAGGAACGAAGCCTTTACTATGCTCTGAGGAAAGTGCAGACATTGATGATCATGAGACAAAAAATTATATTGCGGAGCAATTTTTTGTCGAATTTGAATGAGACAACCCTTTGCATCCTTCCGTCGTAAACTTATCCATGACCGGTTTTCCGCGGCCGGCGGGTTCCCGGCGTACTTGCTTCGGCTCAGCCCGTTTTTAATTCTTTCCCTAGATTTCCGGTTTTCCCGACGAGGGTGGATTTTCCCTTTTCCAGTTGGTTTTTCCCGTCAGCTCAGCAGGGCGATAACGCCGTACATTACGGCTATGGTAACGATAATGATTCCGATGAATGGTCGATCTGCGTTTTTCATATGGCGAATTTTTGGGGGGATGGCGATTTATTTTTGTGGGTCGATTTATTCGTTAACGAAGAAGGTGCGGCTGATAGTATGTGGGCGTCCGAAGGAATATTTGGGCGTCCGGGCGGATGTGAATTTACAATTCTGAATAGGGCGCTGCGTGCAGGAAAACAATGTCGATATGAGAGACATTGTGCTGGTATTGCGGCGAGGAGGACAAACTTTTCCAGGTCGGGTCGGCGCCAAATGTTTTCCAGTGGTCCTCCCGGGCGGCCATATTTTCAAAACTTGTCATATACATCAGATTGGGCATGTGCGCGCCGGACAAAACGGAAGCGTAGAAGACGGCATGGAAGCCCAGTTTCTCGAACAGGGTGATCTCGCCGCCTTCATTGAACATCTGCACTTTATTTGCAAAAAATTGTTCGGTCGGGCCTTCGTAGCTGCGGAGCTCGTAGACCCGGTCGGCGCTATATCCTTGTGCGGACCAGGGGGCGGCGTGGTGCGGCAAATCGGGGAAAGCTTTTAGTAGAATGGTCTCGATCCGGACGTAGGGCGGGTCGTCATAGCCGGCGGTGAGATAGGACCGGCCGTCGGCGAGGAATTGGGCGTCTTTTATCAGCTGCTCCGGGAGGGAGGTGAACTGGGCCAGGTCTTTGAGGGGTATAAAGACATAGATACGACGGATTGTGGCGGTGTCGTTGCCAATGGGCTTAAAGACCCCGATCCCGGTGATCTTCTGACGATGGAGGGCGGGGAGGAGGGCTTGCTGCAGGAAACTGTCCACCCGCGCTTCCTGCTGCGGGGTCTTGAGCTGGTAGATGCGGATGGCAAAATATTCCTGATGATCCGGACTGGGGGCGGGGTTCGGGGAAGCAGAAAAAGCGGCAATCGGGAGGATCGCGACGTGACAGGCAAAGAGCAGTTTTTTCATAATTAAATTGTTGAATATGAGGATATAGGGACGTGTTGTCCCGGTAAATGTAAAGCGTAAAATCGTTTTAACAAAAACTTGAAGACCGCAGGGGGCCAAATCGTTGGAAATAAACCTATCTTGGCGCACTCCTGAGAGAACTATGCGAACTATTTTTTACAATAACCGGGCGGAGCCTGGTTCGCACTTTTCGGGCGATAGTCCGGAAAGTGCAGACATAAGATGCGTTGAGAAAAAGAAATATTTTGCGCAGCATTTTTTTTTCGAAATCCTAACTATCCTGCTTTTATTTGGTGGGCTGACCGCAGATGCGCAGCAATTTCTTACCGGCAAAGTCTATGTGAAAGGCAGTTCCGACACATTGATCTCCGTTAGTATCCACAATATTACCCAACAGCGTTATGACCTTTCGGATGAGGATGGCAGCTACAAGATCCAGGCGGCTCCGGGGGATCATATTGCTTTTTCTTCGGTGGGGCATAAGGCGGACACGGTTACGGTCACCGCGTCGATCCTGACGGCTGCCTATCCAGTCTTCCTGGAAATAAAGGCGCAGACACTGGCGGCGGCGCGAGTCGAATACACCAATTATCAGTTGGATTCGATGGACCGGCGAAAGGAATATGCATGGGTCTATGACCATGGGCACACGCCGCGGATCGATCACGTGCGGAGCGGGGATGGGGTGGGTGTCGATATGAATATTTTCCGGGGTGCTTCGTCGGCGGCCAAGGAGCGTGAGCGGCTGGAGAAACGGCTTCAGAAGGAGGAGCAGGACTATTATGTCGATTTCCGCTACAATAAGGAATATGTGGCGAAAATCACGCGTCTGCAGGGGGACTCGTTAAAGAACTTCATGAAGAAATATCGTCCTTCCTACGATTATTGCCGTAAGGCCGCTACGGTGGACATTCTTGTCTATATCAATGACTGCTACAAGCAGTTTATGAGGCCTGCTGAATAACCGAGCGAAGGGGGTCCGACGAAGTTTCCCTATTTTCGTTGAAGGAGAAAGAATCAATATGGAGGAACTCCGTAGCAGGAACTGGTTTGGGAAAAAGGACAAGATGGGTTTCATCTACCGCAGCTGGATGAAGAACCAGGGATTTCCGGAAGATTTGTTTGATGGCCGCCCGGTGATCGGGATCTGCAATACATGGTCGGAGCTGACGCCCTGTAATGCGCATTTGCGGGAGATTGCGGAGAAGGTAAAGCGGGGCGTATATGAGGCAGGCGGGTTCCCGCTGGAATTCCCGATCATGTCGCTGGGCGAGACGCTGCTAAAGCCAACGGCGATGTTGTTCCGCAACCTGGCCAGCATGGATGCCGAAGAATCGATCCGGGGAAATCCGCTGGATGGAGTGGTCTTGTTGACCGGATGTGATAAGACTACCCCTTCCACGGTGATGGGAGCGGCCAGTGTCGATCTACCTACGCTGGTGGTGCCGGGCGGTCCGATGCTGAACGGGAAGTGGAAGGGCCATGATATCGTATCGGGCACGCATGGCTGGAAGTTCGATGAAGACCGGAAGACAGGTCGGATGAGTGATGCCGATTTCCTGCTCGCAGAAAGCTGTATGTCGCGTAGTCCCGGGCATTGCATGACAATGGGGACGGCGAGCACGATGGCTTGTATGGTAGAATCGCTTGGGCTGACGTTGCCGGGAGCTGCGGCGATACCGGCGGTGGATTCCAGGAAAAAAGCGCTGGCGCAACTGTCCGGACGGCGGATCGTGGAAATGGTAAAGGAGAACCTCCGGTTGTCGAAGATCCTGACCCGTACGGCGTTCGAGAATGCGATCAAGGTGAATGCCGCGATAGGGGGCAGTACCAATTTCATTATTCATTTGACGGCGATCGCGGGTCGGATCGGCGTGTCGCTGGAGCTGGATGATTTTGACCGCCTGGGCAGCGGCATCCCGCTGCTGGTGAACTTAATGCCGTCGGGCAAATTCCTGATGGAAGATTTCTATTATGCGGGCGGTTTGCCGGTGGTACTGCATGAGTTGCGGGACCGGCTGGATCTGGATGTCATCACGGTAAACGGTCATACGCATCGCGAAAATATTGCCGGCCGGGAGATTTGCTATAACCGGGAAGTTATTGCGGCTTTTGGCCGGCCGCTGCTGCCTCACGCGGGAATTGCGGTAGTCAAGGGCAATCTGGCTTTAAATGGCGCTGTCATTAAACCATCCGCAGCTACCGCTTCGCTGATGCAGCATCGCGGCAGGGCGGTCGTGTTTGAGGATATCGAAGACTATCATCTGCGGATAGACGACCCCGGGCTTGATATCGATGAAACCTCCGTCATGGTACTGAAGAATGTCGGACCGGTGGGATATCCGGGGATGCCGGAAGTCGGGAATATGGCGCTTCCGAAGAAGGTGCTGGAAAAAGGGGTAACGGACATGGTGCGGATATCGGATGGAAGAATGAGCGGCACTGCATATGGCACGGTCGTGCTCCACGTATCCCCGGAATCCGCGGTGGGCGGGACGCTGGCGCTCGTCAGGAATGGGGATTGGATCGAACTGGATGTGGAAGGCAGGCGGCTGCACCTGGATGTGCCGGACGAAGAACTGGAGCGCCGGCGTGCAGCCTGGAATCCGACGGCTGCGGTTGCAGATCGGGGTTATGTCCAGCTCTATATCCGTCATGTGCAGCAGGCGGATCGCGGCGCAGACCTGGATTTCCTTGTCGGCGGATCCGGATCGCAAGTCAGCAGGGATTCGCATTGAAGATCGGAACTATATGCATCTATTGATTGTTTTCGCCGGCATTCTATTGCTCGTGCTGATGATCTCCTGGGGGAAGATCAACGCATTTCTGGCGTTCCTTGTCGTGTCTGTCGTCACCGGACTGCTGCTGGGTATCCCGGTCGAGAATATTGCGGGGGCAGTATACAAAGGTCTGGGGGATACGCTCGGGGAGCTGGCCATTATCATCGTGCTGGGCGCTATGCTCGGCAAGATTGTGGCCGAGAGCGGCGCCGCCCAACGGATCGCCACCTCCATGATGAATGCCTTCGGGCAAAAGTATATCCAATGGGCAATGATGGTGACGGGTCTTATTATTGGCATCCCCTTATTCTACAATGTCGGATTCGTATTGATGGTGCCGCTGATCTTCTCGGTTGCTTACAAATACAAATTGCCGGTGATTTTTGTCGGGCTGCCGATGTTGGCTTCCTTGTCGGTCACGCATGGGTTCCTGCCGCCGCATCCGGCGCCGGCCGCGTTGGTCGGCCTTTTCCATGCCAATATGGGAAAGACCCTGATGTATGGGATGACTATTGCGATACCGGCCGTCATTCTCGCCGGGTTGGTTTATTCGCGGACACTTCGGAATGTAAACGCTTCGCCGCTGGAGGGGCTTGTTGCTGCGGAAAAACCGGACTCGCAACTGCCGGGGATCGGGATCAGCGTGCTGTCGGCGCTGCTACCGGTGATCCTGCTGATGGGGACGACACTCGTGGGAATGGCGGCGCATCCCGGTGTGCGGGGGCAGCATATATTATCTTTTATCGGCAATCCTTTCGTTATCCTGCTTGCGGCGGTTGGATTTGCGACCTGGTCGCTGGGCATCCGGTGCGGAATGAAGGTGAAGCGGATCATGCAGGTTTATGAGGAAGCGGTCAAGGATATAGCGATGATCCTGTTGATTGTAGGCGGGTCGGGGGCGCTGAAAGAGGTGTTCTCCGCCAGCGGCGTGAGTCACGAAATTGCGGCGCAGCTGCAGAACTGGCCGATCCATCCGCTGGTGCTGGGCTGGATGGTGGCCGCCATTATCCGGGTATGTCTCGGTTCGGCGACGGTAGCCGGGTTGACGGCGGCGGGGCTGATCTTGCCGCTGATCGTTCGGATGCATGTCGATCCCAACCTGATGGTCTTGTCGGTAGGCGCGGGCAGCCTCTTCTTTTCGCATGTCAATGATGGCGGATTCTGGATGTTCAAAGAATACTTCAATTTGTCGATCAGGGATACGATCCGGTCCTGGTCGGTGATGGAGACGATCGTCTCGGTAGTAGGACTGTTGGGGGTCCTGGTGTTGAACGCGGTGGTGGGGTGAAAATAAATTTTGGGCATTCGGTTTTCGCGATTAATTTTGGCGCATGAAGATAAACAGGCTGCATCATCACCATTTACTCTTGCCGTGAAGGTAAGCCGGTGATGTGCGTCTTGTTATAAGACATTCAAAGGGCTTACCAAATGGTAGGCCCTCTTTATTTGTGATACTATGAATAAATTAAAGATTGCGATCCAGAAATCGGGTCGATTGTATGATGATTCTGTCAGATTGTTGAAGGATTGTGGTATCGGGCTGAAGGACGGGGTCAACAAGCTGAAAGCGGAGTGTGACAATTTTCCCATGGAGATCTATTTTCTCCGCGATGACGATATTCCGCAATATGTGGAAGATTCAGTCGCTGATGTCGGTATTGTGGGAGAGAATGTCGTTTATGAGAAGAATAAGAAGGTAGATCTGGTCGAGCGGCTTGGATTCGGGAAATGCAGGCTGTCGGTGGCTGTGGGGAGGGGTGAGACTTATGGCGGGGTGGGGTGGCTGGAAGGCAAGCGGATCGCTACGACCTATCCGCAGCTGGTTCGGCAATTCCTGGAAAAGCACCGGGTAACCGCTGAGATCCATGAGATCAGCGGGTCGGTGGAAATAGCGCCCGGCATCGGACTGGCAGATGCGATCGTGGACCTGGTCAGCAGCGGCAGTACGTTATTCATGAATGGATTGAAAGAGGTGGAGACGGTACTTCAGTCGCAGGCGGTCCTCATCCGTCATGACCAATTGGGGGCCGAACAGCAGATGCTGCTGGAGCGTTTCCTATTCCGCATCCGGGCTGTCAGCAAGGCACGAAACAACAAATACGTCCTGCTGAACGCGCCGAATTCAAATCTGCCGGAGATCATCCGGTTGTTGCCCGGGATGAAAAGTCCCACGGTGCTGCCGCTGGCGGAAGCGGGTTGGAGCAGTGTGCACAGCGTGCTGAGTGAAAACGACTTCTGGGACATCATTGAAAAATTGCGTGCGGCAGGTGCGCAGGGTATCCTGGTCGTACCAATCGAAAAAATGATCGTATGAAGATGATTGTTACTGATATCAGCCGGGTGACCGGTCGTCCGGCCGGCGGGTGGGGGCTGTCGCGGCCGGTGATGGACATGCGATCGCTGGAGCAGGCTGTGGCGGGTATCCTGGAGGAAGTGAGGCGGGATGGCGATGCGGCGGTGAGAAAATATTCACTCCTTTATGATCAGTCGGCTCCTGTTCCGGCGGAACTGGATGCGATGGAGGTGGAGGCGGGTGCGGAGTGTGTCGGGGAGGCGTTGAAGGCAGCCATCCGGCAGGCGGCGGACAATATCCGGGCTTTTCACTTGCAGCAGCTGTCGGATGAACCGGTCGTGGAGACTTTACCGGGAGTTCGATGCTGGCGCAAGGCAGTGGCCATTGAGAAGGTGGGTCTGTATATTCCTGGAGGCAGCGCGCCACTTTTCTCGACATTGTTGATGCTGTCGATCCCGGCGAAGATTGCGGGATGCCGGGAGATCGTGCTGTGTTCTCCGCCCGATTCGCGCGGCGGGCTGCATCCGGCCATTCTGTATGCAGCGAAGCTGGTCGGGGTGACCCGGATCGTTCGGGTGGGCGGGGTGCAGGCGATCGGGGCGATGGCTTATGGAACGGAGACGATCCCGCGGGTTGATAAGATCTTCGGCCCTGGAAATCAATATGTCACTTGTGCAAAGCAACTGGTACAACGGGAAGGAGTTGCTATCGATATGCCGGCCGGCCCAAGCGAGGTGGCGGTCTATGCGGACGAGACAGCGGGTCCGTCATTTGTCGCCGCTGATCTGTTGTCGCAGGCGGAGCATGGCGGGGACAGTCAGGTAGTGCTGGTGAGCCCGTCGGCCGGTATCGTGGAGCGGGTAGTCGCTGAGGTCGCAAGACAAGTGGAGCTTTTGCCCCGGGCAGAAATCGCCCGCAAGGCGCTGTCAGGCAGCCGGGCTTTTGTTGTGCGGGATGAGGAGCAGGCGATGGCTCTGCTGAATGACTATGCGCCGGAGCATTTGATCCTTGCGTGCCGGGAGCCGGATCGGGTCGCGGGCTCGGTGATCAACGCGGGGTCGGTATTCCTGGGGCATTATTCGCCGGAGAGCGTGGGTGACTATGCGAGCGGCACCAATCACGTGCTGCCGACGAACGGTCATTCGCGTGCCTACAGCGGCGTAAGCGTGGATAGCTTTGTAAAAAAGATCACGTTCCAGCAGCTCACCCGGGAAGGGTTGGCGGGAATTGGCGCCACGGTCATGCGGATGGCGGAGGCGGAAGGATTAGAGGCGCATGCCCGGGCGGTTAGTATTCGTCTCGAGGGTGACAATTAATTTATGCGTATGTTCGATCTTAATAAGCTTTTACGGGAAAATATCCGGCAGCTGGTGCCTTATTCTTCGGCACGTGACGACTTCAAAGGCGAGGCGCAGATATTCCTTGACGCGAATGAGAACAGTCTCGGTTCTCCGTTAACCAGATGGTATAACCGATATCCTGATCCGCATCAGTGGAAAGTGAAGGAGGCGTTGGCGAAGATCAAGGGGGTGGCGCCGGCGCATATTTTCCTTGGGAATGGCAGCGATGAGTGCATTGACCTGCTGTACAGGGCGTTTTGCGTGCCGGGTAAGGATAATGTTATCATCAACCCCCCGACATACGGGATGTATGCCGTAAGCGCGGATATCAATGATGTAGAGGTCAGGCGTGCGGTCTTGCTGGATGACTTTCAGCTGGACCTCGTCCATCTGGAGCGCCTGGTAGACGAGCGAACCAAGATCATCTGGATCTGTTCGCCGAACAACCCGACGGCCAACACCATGAACCGCCAGGATATCGAAGTCGTTCTAAACAATTTTCCCGGCCTTGTGGTTATCGACGAAGCGTATATCAATTTCTCCCGCCACCGGAGCTTTATCCAGGAATTGACGGAATATCCCAACCTGGTAGTGCTGCAGACGATGAGCAAGGCCTGGGGATTGGCAGGGCTGCGGCTGGGTATGGCTTTCGCCAGCGAGGCGATCATTGATGTATACAATAAGGTGAAGCCGCCCTATAACGTCAATCAGGCGACGCAGGAGCTTGCGCTGGCCGCGTTGGGAGAGGTGGAGCAGGTGAATGGGATGATCCGGGCGTTGGTGGTTATGCGGGAGCAGCTGGCCGGGGATTTGCGCGGATTGGGTTGTGTGCGGGACGTCTATCCGAGTGACGCGAATTTCCTGTTGGTGAAGGTGGATGAAGCGCGCAGGATATACGATTATCTGCTTGGTGACGGGATCGTGGTGCGGGACCGGAGCAAGGTGGAATTGTGCGCCGGCTGTTTGCGGATAACCGTTGGGACGGAAAAGGAAAATGCGGAACTTGTGCGGGCGTTGCGGGTTTATGATGCGAATGTCTAAGGTAAAAATTAGTTTAGCGCTGTGGAGGGTTTAAAGTAAATTACAGGCTGTTTAAAATCTATTCGTCATGCCATACACAATCTACCGATCAAGAAAGCTCTCGATCTCCCGAACGCTAACTTATCTTTTAATGGGGCTGGGTCTGGCCACCGTCCAATCGTGCGGAGGGGGAGGAGGTGGCGGGTCGAATCCGGTCAGCTATGTCGATTCCACGATCAAGCTGCCGGAAAGTTTTACCGCGACGAAGCTGGTAGAGGGGTATAGCGGCGCCCGTCATATAGCCGTTGCGCCAAACGGCGCCGTTTTTGTCAAGCTGGCCAGCTTGCATGACGGGAAAGGGATCTACCGGTTAATGGACACCAACGGGGACGGAAGGGCGGACACGGCGTTCGGATTCGGGGATTATACCGGAACGGGGATCGCAATCCGGGACGGCTATCTATATGCCTCTTCGGATACTTGTGTATACCGATATAAGCTGGACACGGGTTTCAATGTGATCGATCCCAATCATCCGGAGAAGATCGTTACCGGTTTGCTGGCACGGCATGAGCATGAGCCAAAGGCGATCACGCTGGACTATTCCGGCAATCTCTTCGTCAATATCGGCGCCTATTCCAACGCGTGTCAGCTTGTGGACCGGGCGAAAGGGTCGCCGGGTCAGAAACCTTGCCCGATCCTGGACTCGGCCGGAGGGATTTGGGAGTTTAAGGCGGATATGCCGAATCAAACTTATGGGGATGACCATCGCTATGCGACCGGGCTTCGCAACGTAGTGGGCCTGGATTGGAATCAGCAGACCAATAGTCTTTTTGTTATGCAGCATGGACGGGATCAATTGTCTTTCCTGTATCCGCAATATTGGGATACCGTTGCAAGCGCGGAACTGCCGGCGGAGTGTCTCTATGAGCTGCATAAAGGGTCGAATTGCGGCTGGCCTTATATTTTCTATGATCAGATCCAGCATAAAAAGATCCTGGCGCCGGAGTTTGGCGGCGACGGCAAGAAGACCGGAGGGGACGATGCGCAGGACCCGGTACTGGCGTTCCCTGGTCATCTGGCTCCGGACGGGTTATTGTTTTATACCGGCAGTCAATTCCCGGCTAAATATAAAAATGGTGCATTTATCGCGTTCCACGGGTCCTGGAACCGGGCGCCGCTTCCGCAGGCCGGATTTTATGTAGTTTTCGCTTCGTTTGAGAATGGAAAACCTACCGGCAAATGGGAAGTATTTGCGGATAATTTCACCGGCAGCCCGGAAAATACCGCCAAAGGGAATGCCAACCATCGGCCCTGTGGTCTGGCTCAGGGACCGGACGGTTCGATCTATGTGACGGATGATACGGAAAGAGGGTTTGTGTGGAAGATTACGTATAAGGGATAAGGAGGAATGAAGAGGATCTTATTTATAGACAGGGACGGCACGTTGATCAGGGAGGCGCCCCCCAGCTACCAGATTGACAGTTGGGAGAAGCTCGAGTTCTATCCCGGTATGTTTGAGTATATGGGAAGGATTGCGCGGGAGATGGATTATGAGCTATTGATGGTAACGAACCAGGATGGGTTGGGGACGGCTTCGTTCGGGGAAGACACGTTCTGGCCGGTGCAGAATTTCGTGATGCAGAGCCTGGCGGGAGAGGGGATCCATTTTAGCGGAGTCTATATAGACCGCAGTTTTCCGGAGGAGCGGTTACCGACGCGAAAGCCGGGTACGGGGATGCTGACGAAATATATCGGGAACGCGGAATATGATCTGGCGAATTCCTTTGTGATCGGCGACCGGATCACCGATGTTCAGCTGGCGAAGAACCTGGGGTGCAGGGCAATCTGGCTGAACAACGATCCCACGTTGGGCGGGGGGGAGATCAGTGATTCCCTGCGGGACCTGGAAGGTGCGATTGCTTTGGAAACGCCGGACTGGAGTCGCATTTATGAATTTCTGAAGCTCGGGCTGCGGCGGGTGATGCATGAGCGGATCACCAGTGAAACACAGATCAGGATCGAGCTGAATGCCGACGGGTCGGGGAAGGCGGATATTGCGACCGGGCTTGGGTTCTTCGATCATATGCTGGAGCAAATCGCCCGGCATGGGAAGATGGACCTGGTGATCCGGGTGAATGGCGACCTTCATATCGATGAGCATCATACGATCGAAGATACGGGAATTGCGTTGGGTGAGGCGTTTTCGAAGGTGCTTGCGGACAAGCGGGGGATGGAGCGGTATGGTATGGCGCTGCCGATGGATGAGGCGGATGCAAAGGTGCTGATCGATTTCGGCGGACGTGGCTGGATCGTGTGGCACGCTGAATTTCAGCGGGAGCGGATCGGCGAGATGCCGACTGAGATGTTCTTTCACTTCTTTAAATCTTTCTCCGATGCGGCAAAGTGCAATCTTCATATTGAATGCCGGGGCGAGAATGAGCATCATAAGATCGAAGCGATTTTCAAGGCTTTTGCCCGGGCGATCCGGATGGCAGTCAAGCGTGATCCATTTAGCAACTATTTGCCAAGTACGAAAGGTGTTTTATAATCATACGCGGAAAAAGATCTTTTTCCTGTAAAGAAACCAGCAAAGCCCCCATTCGAGCCCGAAGACGCACAGGGAGGCGGTGATGCCTTGCAGGAGGGCCGGCGGGTGCAGGGGTTGGGTAACACCATTTGCTATGGCGGTGATATACCCGGTGAACCAGCGGTCGCCGACGATCTCAAAAAAAAGATAGATAAAGATGGAGTTCATACCGACGATGGTAAAGAACTCCAGGCGGCGGCGGTGGTTGCGGAGGTCGATCCACCAATAACAAAGGGCCAGTACGAGGAGGCTGTAGCCCAGGGAGACCAGGACAAAAGAGCTGGTAGCGATCCGTTTGATGATCGGGGTTATTCCGGCGAAATCCAGCGTATATCCCAGGACGAGGGTAAGGAGAGCCCAGCCTATCAGTGTCCGCGTTTTGCGGGCCGAAGTTCCAAGCAGCAATTTTCCGGCCAGCGCTCCACCGATGGTATGAACAGCGGTCGGGATGCAATTGATCGCGACCCAGCCGCCGGAGTTGATCTTATTCATCAGCAGCAGGTCGACGTAGTTCCCGAAGTTGTGCTGGTCGGTGAAGGGCTGGTCGAAGCCGGGGACGTGGGTAAACCGGTATAAGACCTCCGTCAGCAGGAGCAGGCCGGCGCAGACGGCGATCTGGGCCGTTGCCGACCATCGGAAGATAAGAAAGGCCAGCAGACAGGTAAAGGAGAGTTGGGTCAGCACGTCCCAGAGCTCGAAGGAAAGGCCGCCGGGCCGCACGGCATAGTCGAGCACTCCCCAGAAAAATAGCCAGCCGGATCTCCTCAGTGCTTTGCGAAGGGAATCCTTCCAGGGTCTTCCTTCGAGCTGCTGCCGGTGGAGGGAAAAAGCCATGGCTGTTCCGGCCATGAACATAAAGGCGGGTTGAATAAGGTCCCAGGCGCGGAGCCCGTGCCAGGGGTGGTGATGGAACTGAAGGAAGAGGCCGTAAAGGGGTGTATTGACTGTACCATTTGTCAGATGTTCATACAGGCCGGCAGATTCGAGCGCCAGCAGGACCATGATGAGGCCGCGCATGAAGTCGAGCGAAAGGAGGCGGGGGGAAGGGGATATCATGAGGTTATGTTTTGGAGCAGTTGGTAGCCCTGGGGCCAGTCACCGAGGCCGGAATCTGAATTGATGTGGCCTTTGTTGCCGATGTCGACGAGGGAGCTGCCCCAATTGTCGGCAAACCACGCGGCCCTGGCGGGGCTGACATATTCGTCGTCCGAGCTGGCAACAACAATGGAAGTGAAGGGTAATCGCGGCAACGGCATCGGGGTAAAGCCGGTGGTGCCGGGCGGGAAGGACGAGGCTTCGACATCGCTGGGCGCAACCAGAAGGGCGCCTTTGATTACCCGGCGATAACGGAGGTACCAATGGGCAATCGCACAGCAGCCAAGGCTATGCGCGATGAGGATGACCTTCTCAGGTGGGAAGGGCGCGATGACCTCATTGATCGTATGGATCCAATCATCCATAACCGGAGTGTCCCAATCCTGCTGATGAATGCGGGTGAAGCCATAAAGCCGCTCCCAGCGGGTCTGCCAGTGCATGGGCCCGGAGTTGTAAAGACCGGGGAGGATAAAGTAAAAATTGGAAAGCATGCGTAAAAGTCGATATTTTAGGCTGGAAGATAAGCGAGCGGAAAAAAATTTGGCGAAATCATTTTTCCTGACCATATTTGTCCGGCGAAAAGATATTTCAGACAATGAAAACATTTAATCAGCAGTGGTGGTGGCATACGATCTCCTTGAGGGGCGTGTAATGCTATTGTCATCAGATGTATTACTATATCAGGGCCCCGAGTGTTTCGGGGCTTTTTTATTTTGAATCTATGAAGAAGATAGAAATAAGAACGTACTGTAAGAAGTTGCTTTCGGATATCTATACGCCGGTTGGTATCTATCTCCGGCTGCGGGATCGGTTCCGTGATACTGTTCTGCTGGAGAGCACGGACTATCATACGGCTGAGAATAGCTTTTCCTTTCTCGGGATCAATGCGATCGCGGGCATCGAGATCTCGGATATGCGGAATATTGAGTTTAAGCTACCGGGTCAGCCGCCGGAGCGGACGGCTATCCGGGATCTGGCTGATACTCCACGGCTTCTGTGGGAATTCATGCAGCGCTTTGAGGTGGTTTCGGCCGCGGAGCGACCTGCCAGGTCGGCGCAGGGGCTATTTGGCTATACTACTTTTGATGCCGTTCAGTTCTTTGATACGATCCGGTTGAAGGACCGTAGGTTGCCTGAACGCGGTTATACGGACAGTCCCGGCGGATCCAACCTTCAAGGCAGCAGCGCGGAAAGCGCTCCAATCCCGCTGATGCGGTACCGGCTATATCAATATGTGATCGCCGTCAATCACTTCCGTGACGAGCTTTATATCTGTGAGAACCGGATTGCGGGACTGGAATCGGAACTGCCGGTGGTGGAGTCGCTGATCCGGAGTAAGGACGTGCCGATGTATCCGTTCCGATTCCACGGGGAAGAGACATCGAATATGACAGATGAGCAGTACAGGAAGATGGTTGAGCTGGGGATCAAGAGCTGTTACCGTGGAGATGTCTTCCAGATTGTGCTGAGCCGGCGGTTCCAGCAGGCATTCCAGGGAGATGAGTTCAATGTATACCGGGCGCTCCGCAATGTAAATCCTTCTCCTTATCTGTTCTTCTTCGATTACGGGGACTACAAGCTGATGGGTTCTTCGCCGGAGTCGCAGCTGATCCTGCAAAATGGCGAGGCGGTTGTGCATCCGATCGCGGGGACCTTCAAGCGCTCAGGGGATGATGCTACGGACCGGCAGATCGCCGATAAGCTGTTAAAGGACGCCAAAGAAAATGCAGAGCATGTGATGCTGGTGGATTTAGCCCGGAATGACCTGAGCCGGTGTTGCGATGAGGTGACGGTGAGTCAGTACCGGCAGGTCCAATATTATTCGCATGTGATCCACCTCGTCAGCGAGGTGCGGGGAAAGCTTAGAGCGGGGTACAACCCTTTTGAGCTGCTGGCGACCACCTTTCCGGCGGGGACATTGAGCGGTGCTCCGAAGTTCAAGGCGATGGAGCTGATCGATCAGTATGAACCTACGGCACGGAGCTATTATGGGGGTTGTATCGGCAGCGTCGGTTTCGACGGGAGCTGCAATCATGCCATAATGATCCGCAGCCTGCTTAGCCGGAACAATACGCTGACGTACCAGGCGGGTGCGGGGATTGTAGCGGCAAGTCAGCCGGAAAGCGAATTGCAGGAAGTAAATAACAAATTGGGCGCGCTGAAATCGGCGATCGGCTATGCGGCTCGTCTTAGTGACTAGGGCGCCGGGGGCGACAAAAAATTAAATAAGCATCTGTGACACGAATTCTTGTTTTTGACAATTACGACTCGTTTACCTATAACCTCGTGCATCTGATAGAGAAGATCCAGGGGCAGAAGGTGGAGGTCTTTCGCAACGACCGGATCCCGCTGGAAAACGTAAAGGGGTATGACAAGATCGTTCTTTCACCAGGGCCGGGCATCCCATCGGAGGCGGGATTGCTGCTGCCGCTGATCAGGGAATATGCGCCGACGAAGTCGATATTGGGAGTATGCCTTGGGCATCAGGCTATCGGCGAAGTGTTTGGCGGGCGGCTGGTGAACCTGCAGTCGGTCTATCATGGGGTGTCGACGCCGGTGGAGGTGCTTCGGCCGGGACTGGGGTTGTATGAAGGATTGCCGGAGACGCTTGAGGTAGGGCGTTATCACAGTTGGGTGGTTGGCGCCGATGGTCTGCCGGACGTGCTGGAGGTAACGGCGCGTGATGACCAGGGTTATATCATGGGGCTTCGGCACAGGAGCCTGGATGTGGAAGGTGTTCAATTCCATCCGGAGAGCGTGCTGACGCCGCAAGGGGAGCAACTCTTACGAAACTGGCTGAAAAACTGATATGAAAAAAATATTACTATACTTGTTCGAGCACAAAACGTTGCCAAGGGAACAGGCGAGGGAAGTGCTTGTCCGGATTTCGAAGGGTGATTTTAATGAAACGGAAATTGCCGCATTTATTACGGTGTTCCTTATGCGGAGCATTACCATTGACGAGCTTGAGGGGTTCAGGGATGCGCTGCTTGAGCTATGCGTCCGGGTGGATATGAACGGGATGGAGACGATCGATATCGTAGGGACCGGCGGCGACGGGAAGAACACGTTCAATATTTCCACCCTGGCTTGTTTCATTGTGGCGGGTACCGGGAACAAGGTGGCCAAGCACGGCAACTACGGGGCGACTTCGATAAGCGGGGCATCGAATGTCATGGAGCAGCTGGGGTATAAATTCAAGAACGATTCGGCCCGGCTGCGACAGGAGGTTGAGACAGCGGGGATCTGTTTCCTGCATGCGCCGCTATTCCATCCGGCCCTGAAGACGGTTGGACCCATCCGGAAGAACCTGAGCATCCGGACTTTCTTCAATATGTTAGGCCCGATGGTCAACCCGGCATCGCCGGCGACGCAGCTGGTGGGAGTTTACAACCTTGAGATGGCGCGGATTTACAATTATCTGCTGCAACAGACTGAAAGGCGGTTTACGATCATCCATAGTTTGGACGGCTATGATGAAATCTCGTTGACGGGGGATACCAAGGTGATCACCAACCGCGGAGAACGCATTATGACTCCTGAAGAATTAGGCAGAAGAATGGTAAATGCTACCGATATTTATGGCGGTAATACGGTGGAGGAAGCGGCAAAGATCTTTACACGCATCCTCAAGGTTGAGGGCAGCTGGGCGCAGAATGCGGTAGTGCTGGCCAATGCGGCGATGGCGCTGCACGCTACCGGAGCATATGCGGGGTATGAGGAAGCCTATTATGCCGCGGTGGACAGCCTGGAAAGCGGTCGCGCATATGCCGCGCTTGAAAACTTAATCTCGTTGCAATGAACATCTTAGACAATATTATAGTGTACAAGCGGGGGGAAGTGGCCAGGCGGAAGGCTGCGGTGCCAGTATCAGCGCTGGAAAAGAGCTCTTTTTTTTACCGGCCCTGCTTATCGTTGAAAGATGCGCTGCGCGATGTGGGGTCGACGGGGATCATTGCGGAGTTCAAGCGGCGCTCCCCATCCAAGGGAGTGATCAATGACAAGGTTGCCGTGGCGGATGTGACGCGTGGGTATACGGAGGGCGGTGCAGCCTGCCTTTCGGTACTGACGGATCAGCAATTTTTTGGCGGCAGTGATGCGGATCTGGTTACGGCCCGGGTGAATGAAATCCCCATTTTGCGAAAGGAATTTATTATCGAGGAATACCAGATTGTGGAGGCCCGGGCAATCGGCGCGGATGTGATCCTGCTGATCGCCGCATGTCTGAAGCCGGCAGAGGTGAAGAGGCTGGCGGTTTTTGCCCGGGGATTGGGGATGGAGGTATTGCTTGAGATCCATGGAGAAGATGAGCTGGATCATATTTGTGATGAGACAGCGCTGGTGGGAGTGAACAACCGGGACCTGAAAACGTTTACCGTGGATATCGAGCGGTCGATCCGGTTGAGCAGGCGCATTCCGGGCGGAAAGTTGTTGATTGCGGAAAGTGGGATCAGTCAGGCGGAGACGATTGTGCGGATGAAGGGTGCAGGGTTCAAGGGGTTCCTGATTGGAGAAAGTTTTATGAAGGAGGCCGATCCGGCAGCGGCGTTCCGGCAGTTCGTAGGGGAATTACAGGAGTGCGAGCGGCATTCTATGGAAAAATAAGTTATGAGAGTAAAAGTATGCGGGATGACCGCGATCGACCAGGTCAAGCAATTGGACGCGATGGGGGTGGACTTTGCGGGCTTTATCTTCTATCCGAAATCTCCCCGGTATGTGGTGCGTCATCTGTCGGGTGAACAGTTGAAAAAGGCGAGGTTACGCCTGGGCAAGGTCGGGGTTTTTGTCAACCCGGCATATGATGAAGTCATGCGACAGGTTGATAGTTATGGATTGGACATGGTACAGCTTCATGGGGACGAAACGCCCCATTTCTGCGAGCAGCTGGCGAATTATATTACGGTGGTAAAGGTCTTTCGACTGGGAGAGAATGACCCTATTGACTGGATCATCCGGCCCTACCAGGATTATTGCGATATGTTCCTGTTCGATACGGAAGGGGTTGGCTACGGAGGGACGGGGAAGAAATTCAACTGGGATGTGCTGAAGCCGGCGCGTATCGATAAACTGTTCTTTTTAAGCGGGGGGATCGAGCCGGGGGATGTCGATCGGCTGAAGGAGTTTTCCCGTGAACAGGTTGCGGCTAAATTATTTTCGATTGATATCAACAGCAAATTTGAGCAGAGTCCGGGTGTGAAGGACCTTAAAAAAATCAGGACGATGCTGGATGCAATAAAACGTTAAACAGGCCGCCCGGGCGGCCCATTAATCATCGATCATGGCAATTGAGTATCGAATCAAGCGTATAGAGGAAGCGAGTTATCAGACCCCGGATGCTCAGGGATATTACGGCGGGTTCGGCGGCGCCTATATTCCGGAGATGCTCCACCGGAATGTGGAGGAATTGCGGACCCGCTATCTTGAAATTATCCATGAGGCCGCGTTCCAGCGGGAGTACCGGTCGCTGCTGAAGGATTATGTGGGCAGGCCCTCGCCATTATATCTGGCGGGAAGGTTAAGCGCGAAGTACAATACACAGATCTTTCTGAAGCGAGAAGATTTGAATCATACAGGGGCCCACAAGATCAATAACACGATCGGCCAGATCCTTTTGGCGCAGCGGCTGGGAAAGCGGCGGATCATCGCCGAAACGGGGGCAGGCCAGCATGGGGTCGCTACGGCTACGGTCTGCGCGTTGAAGGGAATCGAGTGTATCGTTTATATGGGAGAGAAAGATATCGCGCGGCAGGCGCCCAATGTGGCCCGGATGAAGATGCTGGGGGCGAAGGTCATACCGGCGGTTAGCGGCAGCAAAACATTGAAGGATGCAACCAATGAGGCGATCCGGGACTGGATCAATCATCCGCTTGATACGCACTATATTATCGGAAGTGTGGTGGGTCCGCATCCTTATCCGGATATGGTAGCCCGGTTTCAAAGCGTCATCAGTGAGGAGACGAGGGTGCAGTTGAAAGAGAAGACCGGGAGCGAGTTGCCGACGCATGTCATCGCGTGTGTAGGCGGGGGGAGTAACGCGGCCGGGGCCTTCTACCACTTTCTTGACGAACGCGATGTGGAGCTGATCGCGGTAGAAGCGGCCGGGGAGGGACTTCATAGCGGGAAGAGCGCCGCTACGACGCAACTGGGCAAGCCGGGTGTGCTGCATGGCAGTCGAAGTTATGTCATGCAGACGGAGGACGGGCAGGTAGTGGAACCGCATAGCATCTCGGCGGGGTTGGATTATCCGGGTATCGGACCGCTGCATGCGCATCTGTTTGCGAGCGGCCGGGCGACGTTCCTAAGTGCGACCGATCAGGAAGCGCTGATGGCGGCGTTCGAACTTACCCGGCTGGAGGGGATCATCCCGGCGTTGGAGTCGGCGCATGCGGTCGCGGCGCTGGAGCAACTCGAATTAAATGAAAAGGATACGGTCGTGCTGTGTCTTTCCGGAAGGGGGGACAAGGACATGGCCACTTATATGCAGGCGATGGAGGACGGGATTGTATGAGCCGGTTGAATGAACTTTTCAGAAGGAAGCCCTCAAAGATCCTCAGCGTGTATTGTACGGCAGGTTTTCCGCGACTGGACAGCACGATGGAAGTCATGCGGGCGTTGCAGGACAGCGGCGCGGATATGATCGAACTGGGGATGCCGTACAGCGATCCGCTGGCCGATGGTCCGGTGATCCAGGCAAGCGGGACCAGGGCGCTGGAGAATGGAATGTCGATCACCCGCTTGTTTGGGCAGCTCATGGAGATGCGGGCGTCGATCCGTATTCCGGTCCTGCTAATGGGATATCTCAATCCGATCCTGCAATTTGGGTTTGAAAAATTCTGTGAAGCAGCTGCTGCTGCGGGGGTTGACGGGGTGATCCTTCCAGACCTGCCTATCTATGAGTTCGAGACGGAGTACGGGTCGGTGATCCGGAAGCGTGGGCTTGACTTTGTCTTTCTTGTAACGCCGGAAACTTCGGACGAGCGGATACGCAAGGTGGATGCGCTGAGCACGGGTTTCCTGTATGCTGTTTCCAGTTCCTCCACGACTGGCGGGAGCAGGGACTTAGGTGATCAGGAGGACTATTTCCGGCGGCTGGGGGAGATGAAGCTTCGCAATCCTGTACTGGTGGGGTTTGGGGTTCGGGATAGGAAAAGTTGGGAGGCAGCATGCAGACATACGCAAGGTGCGATCATCGGGACTGCATATATCAAGGCGATAGAGGGCGCGACCGATATCGGGAAGGCGACAAAGGAATTTCTAGGTACCATCTTATGAATTTGGCGATCATCAAATATAATGCGGGCAATATCAGGTCGGTGCTGTATGCGCTTGAACGCATCGGGGTTACCGCGATGGTGACGGATGAGCCGGCGGACGTTCTGGCGGCAGACAAGGTGATCTTCCCGGGGGTGGGGGAGGCGAGCACGGCGATGGATTATTTGAGGGAGCGAAGGTTGGACGAATTGATCCGGGGCCTCCGGCAGCCGGTGCTGGGTATTTGCCTGGGAATGCAGCTGATGTGCAGCTATAGTGAAGAGAATAATACGGAGTGCCTGGGAATTTTCGGGGAGCGCGTGAAGAAGTTCGAGCCGGTCGAAGGTTTGTTGAAGGTCCCGCAGATTGGATGGAATAATATTTACGGATTGAGGACGCCGCTTTTCGACGGAGTGGAGGGAAACAGCTATTGTTATTTTGTGCATGGTTATTACGCGGCGTTGGGAGATCATACGATCGCACGCACGGATTATGGGGGGCCGTATAGCTCCGGGTTGCATCGTGGTAATTTTTATGGAGTGCAATTCCATCCGGAGAAGTCGGCGGTGGTGGGGGAAAGGATTTTACGGAATTTTATTGAAATCATTTAGAGACATTATGGAGATCATTCCGGCGATAGATATTATTGAAGGGAAATGTGTGCGGCTCACCCAAGGTGATTATGGGCAAAAGAAAATCTACAATGAGCGGCCGCTGGAGGTTGCGCTCGCTTTTCAGGATGCGGGGCTGAAGCGGCTGCATTTGGTGGACCTGGACGGGGCGAAGGCGGGGGCGGTCCGCAACTGGAAAGTGCTGGAGACGATTGCGGGTAAAACGCAGCTTGTTGTGGATTTTGGCGGCGGGATCAAGACGGAGGCGGATGTGGAGATTGTTTTCAATTCCGGTGCGGCGCTGGTCACCGTGGGGAGTATTGCGGTGAAGGACGGGCCATTATTTGTCAGCTGGCTGGGGGACTATGGGGCTGATCGGTTCCTGCTGGGGGCGGATGTTAAAAACGAGAAGATTGCGGTCAGCGGCTGGCTGGAGACGACGGATCGCTGGGTTTATGATTTCATCCGCGAGTATATTGAGAAAGGAGTTCGTCAGGTCTTTTGCACGGATGTGAGCAAAGACGGGTTGTTGCAAGGCCCGGCGCTCGAGTTGTATAAAAATATCGTCGGCAAGTTCCCGGAACTGCATTTCATTGCCAGCGGCGGCGTCAGTGGGATGGATGACGTTCGGCGGCTGGAGGAGGTGGGATGTAAAGGAGTGATCATCGGAAAGGCTATTTATGAAGGACGAATAACGTTAAAAGAATTATGCTGACGAAACGTATCATCCCTTGTCTCGATATTAAGGATGGCCGGACGGTAAAGGGGGTCAATTTCGAGCATATCCGGGACGCAGGTGATCCGGTGGAACTGGGCGCGCTATATGCGGACCAGGGCGCTGATGAATTGGTTTTTCTGGATATCACCGCGACGAATGAAAAACGAAAGACGCTGCGTGATCTGGTGAACCGGATTGCGCATCACATTAATATTCCGTTCACGGTGGGTGGAGGGATTAGTAGTGTTGAGGATGTACGGCTGCTTCTGCAAAGTGGGGCAGACAAAATCTCCGTCAATACGTCGGCCTTCCGGCAGCCGGCGTTGGTCGGTGAACTGGCGAAAGAATTCGGGAGTCAATGCGTGGTCCTGGCAATCGATACGAGGCGGGAGGAAGATGGGCAGTGGTATGTTTATCTTAATGGCGGACGGATTCGGACGGATGTGCGGTGTATCGACTGGGCGCGGACTGGAGTAGAACGCGGGGCGGGGGAGATCCTGCTAACATCGATGAATAATGACGGGACCAGGAAAGGGTTTGCCCTGGATATTACAAGGGAGTTGGCGGGATCTTTGCCGGTACCGGTGATTGCGTCCGGGGGAGGTGGGGTGCCGGAGCATTTTGCGGATGTGCTTGGACCGGGAGGGGCCGATGCTGCGCTGGCCGCCAGTATTTTTCACTATAAGGAGATCACAATTCCCGAATTGAAAGGATATCTGCGGAGCGAAGGGATTGATGTGAGAATTTAAAAATTTATAATATGAGTATTCTGATTCCGTGGCGATATATTGGTATCTTTATCGCCCTTTTTCGGAGGAGGGCGTAATTCGATGAACGATTAAAAAGTGGATTGTTATGGCAACCATAATGGAAGTGAACTTTTCAAAATATGCGGATGGGCTTGCACCGGCGATCATTCAGGACAGTGTGACGGACAAGGTATTGATGTTGGGTTTTATGAATCAGGAAGCACTGGACCAGACACAGGCGGAAGGTAAAGTGACCTTCTATAGCCGGTCGCGCAGAAAACTATGGACCAAAGGGGAAGAAAGCGGAAATTTCCTTTTAGTGAAGGGAATTTCGGTCGATTGTGACCAGGATGCTCTGCTGATCAAGGCTTTGCCGCTGGGTCCTGTCTGTCATACCGGGGCGGATACCTGTTGGAATGAAAAGAATCACCGGGAGGACTTCCTGGTTGGTCTGGAGGAGATTATTGAGAGCCGGCGATTGGAAGCATCTCCGAACAAGTCTTATGTCGCAGATCTCTTCAGCAAAGGGCTCAATAAGATAGCGCAGAAGGTAGGTGAGGAAGCGGTGGAACTGGTCATCGAAGCCAAGGACCACAATGATGAGTTATTTTTGAATGAGGCTGCCGATCTGCTCTTTCATTATCTCATACTTTTGAATGCAAAGGGGAATAATTTGCAAGATGTGGTCGACGTTCTGAAAAGGCGTCACAATCGAATTTCATATTCCAGTTCGAATTTTTAAGAAATAGGTACGATTATGAAAATAGTTTTTGCGGTGATGGTGCTGATGCCTTTGTTCAGTATGGCACAGAATGGCGGTGAGCCACGATTCGTGATCAACGGACGGGTGGCGGGAGTTCCTGATAGCTCAATGGTTTGTGTCACGGAGGAGACGTCCAGCCAGGTAGATACGCTCTCGTATGCCGTGGTCAAGGGGGGAGCGTTCGTACTGGCCGGTCATGTGAGCGAGCCCAATTTCTACTTTGTGAATTTCCTGGCTGCCAGGAAGAAAATACCGTTGTTCATCGGAAATGACAAGATGAGCATGAGCGGGGCGATAGAAGATATGAATGGGATCAAGGTGACGGGTTCGCCTTCCTCTGACGATTTCACGGAGTTTCAGACGACGTTCAATTCCGTTTTCAACCGGTTGAACGCGGTGATGATGGAGCTGCGTAGTCCGGAGGGGGCGAGCAAGCAGGATTCGCTATATCGGGAGCGGAACAATCTGATCGATACGATTATTGTGGCGATGGACAGGTTTGTTCAGCGGAAACCCAATTCCTATGTGTCTGCTTTCGGGTTGTACCTTGTGAATCAGCTGACCGAAGATGTGGCAGCGCAGGAGCGGCGGCTGCAATCCTTATCTGCGGCGGTCCGGCAGGGATCTTATGCGCAGCTCCTGCAAAAGACACTGAATGATGCGAAGATAGGGGCGATAGGCACGGATGAGATCGATTTTACGCAAAATGATACGGCAGGGCGAGCGGTGACGTTATCATCGTTCAAGGGGAAATATGTGTTGGTCGACTTTTGGGCCAGTTGGTGCGGTCCCTGCCGGCTGGAGAACCCTAATGTCGTGGTGACCTATAAGAAGTTTAAGAATAAGAATTTCACGGTGTTGGGTGTGAGCCTGGACAAGGCAAGGGAGCCGTGGATCAAGGCGATCAAGGATGATGGGTTGGCATGGACGCAGGTCAGTGATCTTAAATTCTGGTACAATGAGGCGGCGGCGAAATATCATATTCAAGCTATTCCCCAGAACCTCCTAGTCGATCCGAATGGGAAGATCGTTGGGCGGAATCTGCGTGGCCCGGATCTGCAGGCCAAGCTGTGTGAATTGCTGGGATGTAATTAAGTAAAAGGGGGGGCGTCCCTGCGGGACACCCCCGGGGGCGGTTTTAGTTTATGTCTTTCCCCTGCTCGAGGACCGGGATCAGCCTATCGATATTGCCCTTGTTCAACGGATCGGGTGCCTGAACCTCAGCTTTTTTCAGATAATCCAATGCTTTCTTGTAGTCGCCGGTCGCGGAGTAACCACGGGCCAGCCCCATATTGGTCGTGAACTCATCGGGATGGCGGTCGTAGTTGGCCTTAAAGGCGTCAAGTGCATCTTTGACCCGTTTCTGTTTCAGGAGTTGCCGGGCGTATGCATGGACTTCCTGGACTGTGCCCATGGGCAATGCCTGTTTCATGAGGGCGTCAGCGTCCGCGGTCTTACCCTGGAGAGTCAGGATCTGCGCTTTGGTGGAAAGGGTCTGGAAATTCGTCGTGCCGCCGATATTGGGGTCACTGGCTTTGTTGGCCCATACCAGACCTTCGTCGAGGTCGGTGTTACGTTGGGCGCACCATTGGGCCGCCTGGGCCCAGTTCTGCCAGTTAAAGGCTTTTTCGCCAACCAATTCGCGGCGGAATGATGCCAGCTGGGTCTTGGCATAGTCCACTTCGACCTTGAACGGGATGCTTAATTTTTCCCATTGCAGGGCGATTGTTGCGGAGTTCTCTTTCTCGTCCGTGAACTCGTATCGTAACCATTCAACTTCGTTATCCATGGGGATGGGCTTTACCTTAATGCGAAGCGCGTCGTCCTGTGGGTTGTAAAAGAAGGCGCCCCAGGCGGTGTTGGTGTGGGAGAAGATTAGGGTCGATTCCGAAGGGTCGTAGGCGATGAATAGGCCATATTTGCCGGCGGGTAACGGCTGTCCTTCGACAGTAACATCGTTGCTGAATTCGATGGTGGTGTTCTCATTGGCGCCGGCGCGCCAGGGGATGGCTTTGGTATCGCCGAGACCTTGTTGGGCGTAGCCGACGGGGATCAGCTGGCCCCAGACCTTACCTTCCCTGCCTTTAACGCCGGGCCGGCTGTAGTTGATCGTTACATCGGTGATGCCTATCCGCTCGGTGATGGAGGCTTTCTTATTGCCGCCGTCGGGCAGGGAGGTGAGCTGGGCGTTCGAATCGGGAAGAAATGTGAATTGCAGCATGGCCAGCCAGATGGCGGCGCTCAACGCTTTTTTCATATTGGTTCTTTTGGTGAATGGATGCGATGTTGGCGCATCAAATGTAAGGCAAGGGTGTGCGGTTCGAAATGATATTACACCGGAGGCAGATAACCGGGATGTGAAGCGGGGTGGGGCTCGCAGTCGCGAAAAGCGTTGAAAAAAACAGCCGAAGCGTTTAAAATGGCTTCGGCTGGCTGGCGATCTCAGGCGTATTCGCCTTTGGGAACGAGAATTTCTTCTATGAGGATTTTGTTGCCCGATTTGTCGAAATAGGTGCAGGTCATTGCGGTCATGCATACTGCCCATTTTTCGACGCCGCTTGCTGCGCACTGGCTGATAATCTCCAGATAATTTGATTTGCCTTGCTGATGGTTGGCGATGTCGGTTTTAAGTTGATTCACTTTTACGTCGTCCGCAATCGAAATGTCTTCAAATTTCGGCGCGGTTGTTAGCTCAAAATTGTTTTTGCCGTGATACATGCTATGGCCGTCCTTCAGGAAGGTTTCGTAACAAGTAACGCCTAATTTTTTAAGTTCTTGAAAGTAGGCAGGGAAGTCGGCACCCGACTTTACTTTGCTGTGAGCTGCTTTGATCTGTGCTTCGGTAAACATTTTTTTGTGTTTTTGTAGTACAAAGTAACGGCAGCGGCAAGGCGGGGGATTGTAAAAAATCGTCGTTTTTGGGGGTTAACGGGTTGGATGATTGCGGAAAAAGTCGGCGGGGGTGAGACCGGTATAGGCCGTGAAGTCGTGGATGAAGTGGGCCTGATCAAAATAGCCGGCTTCATAGGCAAGGGAGGTGAGGTCGCCGTCGAGTGGGGTGGCATTCACTATTGCCTGCAACCGAACGAGACCGGCAAATTTCTTGGGGGTCGTGCCGACGAGAGCGCGGAATCGTTTCTCCAGGCGGCTTGGACTGATATACAGTTCCTGGCCGAGCGCAGCGATGCGAAGTTGCCCCTTGGCCGCGTATATTCTTGCGATCGCGGCTTCGATCTGGAGATCCTTCTTTTGGTGACGGAGGCGTTTTATTAACCAGTGTTCGATGACGGCGATCCGGGCGGCGTTGTCGGCGGCGGCGGTCAGTTGTTCCTCCAGGTGGCTGGTCTCCGATGCGGGAATGAGGTCCCCGAGGGAATAACTGCCGTTGAAAAGCAGATGAATCGGGGTTGTGAAGAAATGGGCAGCACCAGTTTCAGTGAAGTGGACGAGAAGGGTGCCGGTTCCGGGGCTGTTGCGGAAGAAGCGGAAGCTATCGCTAAGACCGGTTATTCCAGAAGGGGTGAGAGGGGTGTCGAGGGCGTTGCGCGGCGTGTCGGGGGCGGGAGGCGTGCTTGCGGCGTCGGGTGGGGTGAAGGATATTGGTTCGGACGAAAATTTTAACTGCGGCGAATTCGCCATAGTTAGAAGTTGGGGATTAGGGGTTTTGGGAGCGGGGGTAACGATAGAAAGCGCACCGCGGAATTGGAAGCCCATGACGGTTGTCGTGCCGGGCAGGACTTTATAGATGGCCGATTCGGTCTTCTCCTCTATCGTGAACGACCGGATGAAGGGTCGCAGGGCTTCCGATGGAGAATAGACGGATTGGCCCATATCATTTCAATTGACGTTGATAGAGCTGGATGGTGTTTTCGTAGCCGAGGTAGAGTGCGTCGCAGATCAGCGCATGGCCGATGGAGACTTCTTCCAAACCTGGGATATTCCGTGCGAAATACCGGAGGTTGTGGAGGTCGAGGTCGTGGCCGGCATTGAGGCCGAGGCCCAGTTCGCCGGCGCGGATGGCTGCGTCGCGGTAGGGGGCGATTGCTTTTTCCGGATCGGAGGGATATTCGCGGGCGTATGCTTCTGTATACAATTCAATGCGATCCGCTCCGGTTTCCGCGGCGCCTTCGATCATGGCGATGACGGGATCCACGAATAGAGAAACCCGGATTCCGGCATCCTGGAAGCGGCGGACGATCTCAATGAGGTAGTTCCGGTGACGGATCGTGTCCCAGCCGTGATTGGAAGTGATCTGGTCAAGGGCGTCGGGGACCAGGGTTACCTGGGTTGGGCGGACATCCAGCACGAGGTCGACAAATTTCTGTTCCTGGGAATTGCCTTCGATATTGAATTCGATGGTAATGATCTTTTTGATCTCATAAACATCTTTATAACGAATGTGGCGTTCATCCGGTCTTGGGTGGACGGTAACGCCATCTGCGCCAAATCGCTCGGCGTCGGATGCCGCCTTGACGACATCGGGATTATTGCCGCCGCGACTATTGCGGAGGGTTCCGAATTTGTTGATGTTTACGGAAAGCCTGGTCATGCCGCAAAAGTAACAAAACGGGGTGGAACCCGGGCAGGAAACGAGCGACTACGCCCGGTCGAAGGGCCAGCGAACGGGGTCTTATTGTTTGATCAGCATCGTTTGGTAGAGCACCTCGCCGGCAACTGTCTTGATGTCCAGTTGGTAATGTCCGACAGGCAGGGAATGGAGGTCATCGAGCGATACGCGATTGATTCCATTCTTCAAGCTTGCGCCGATCATTCGAACGATCCTGCCGGGACCGAGATCAGCCAGGAGAATGATGCAATCCATCGGTTCTTCGCATGTGACTTCAAGAAAAATAAAATGATCAAAGGGGTTCGGGAAAACCGAAATCTCAGTTGTCAGGACCATTGGTTGTACGATTAGGGATTATCTGTATTGATCGGGGTGTACTTTGGTCACCACCCGTACCGGTATCAGTGCCGGCATTTTTTCCTGGGAGAAGGTTGCAAGTTCGAATACAGCTTTGATGAGGTTAATTAGGGTCTTCATAGTTGCGCGGTTTTCCTATATGGTGGCCAATTTGTTGCCAAAAAATAAGGATTTGAAAAGCAGGGTGTTATAGGGGGTTTGACTGGAGTATGGTCCCAAAATGGGAAAATTGCGGGGTTTTTGGGAAATCGTTGCAGGGTACTACTAATAAGACTTGCGAAAAGGCGCAAAAATGGGGGCGAACATGTGCGGGGGGGATAGGTCGACCATTCGGACAGGGGATGGGACGAACCTGGAGGCGGGGACGGGACCAAAATGGCAGGTAGGCTGGTCAGAACCGGCCGACCAGTTTAAGGTTGATGAGGCGGGGGGTCAGGCGTTGAGGGATGGTATAGGTCGTATTTGAAAAGTCTTTGATCAGCATATAGGAAATGGTATTGGCGCGGTCGATGAGGTTAAAGACTTCGAGGGTAGCCCAAATGTTCTCAAAGTTTCGGAATGGGTTGTGGCTGCCGCGGTTACTCTTTTCGCTATCCAGCAGTAAGGCGCTGAAGCCGATATCGACCCGGATATACGGGGGGATGGTCAGTTCGCCGCGGTAGCGGAGGTCACCGGGAATATTGAATGGCAGATTGCTCCCATAGAGGAGGTTGAGAAAGGCTTTCAGGTTTTTGTTGGTGGGGAGGTAATCCTGGAGGAACAGACCAAAAGTAAAGAGCCGGTCGGTGGGCCTTCGTACCCAGCCGCTCCTCGTCAGCGTGCTGTCGACAGGCTGATTGAGGCTGTCGAGCGTATAGGTATAATAGCTTGTATCGATCTTCTCCATTGTCCGCATGAAGCCCATGCTGATCCAACTATCCGCGTCTTTGACGAGCTGGCCGAATAATCGGAACTCGATCCCGGTTGCGTAGGCTTTTGCGTCATTGAGGCCAAAGTATTGGATATGGACGTTATTGATATCGTAGGGGTCTACGCTGGTCATGTATTTGTAGTAGGCTTCGGTTGTAAAGCGGAAGGGTCGGTCATCCAGGTGGAAATTGCGGTCGAATCCGAGGACGGCCTGCCAGCTTCGCTGGGATTTGAGGGCAGTATTGAGGGTGCCGTCATCGCGAACCATTTCCCGGAAGAAGGGGGGTTGGTCATAGATACCCAGGGCGGCGTGGTAAGCGATGTCTTTTGTCGAATGGCGGGGTTTCCAGGATGCATTGAGTCTAGGTGAAAGCAGTAATTCGTGGTTGAGGGTATTGTAGTTGTATCGCAGTCCGCCCTGGAGGGTAAAGGCCCCCGAATCAGCGAAAAGGATATTATCCTGGAGAAAGCCGGTCAGACGGGTGATGCCGAGCGTGTCGGTGGATTTGGCGACGTTGTTGATCACGGGAACGCCGGCCTCATAGGGAAGGGAATAGCCGGCTGAATCCTGGTATGTCCATTCATCGATATGGTCGTGGACGAGCTGTCTTTCCGCGCTAACGCCCCACTGAAGATAATGATGACGGAAGCCGAGATAACCCTTATGAGTAAGGTTCCAAACGGTGATGTTCAGCTGATCGCGGGCAAAGTTCTGGTAGGTGCCTGCTCCTAGTGGATTGACGATCTGGCCGAAGGTTGCGCTACTTTGGTCGAAATCGCGCTCTCCAAAGAGGTAATCGCCAATGATGTCGAAATTCTGTGTCTCGTTGTCTTCAAACACGGAGGCCATCCATTTCAGTCGAAGCCTGTCACTGACGGTCTGGATATAGGACAGCCCCAGCATGTTGGTCGCGTAGGCGTCTTTTTCCTGGCCCTGGAAATTAACATCCAGACCGAGGTTGGCGGTAAAATAAGGTGAGAATATGGAGGAGGTGAGTTGCTCGGACTGTGGAATGAGATGGAACCGGGTTTGGGACAAGGTGCCCAGCAGTTCCAGGTGGTTACGTTCATTGACCTGCCAGGTCAGCAGCGCCTGGATATCGGAGGAAGACGGGGCATAAGTACCTTTCGTCTCCTGGCTGGCGAGGAGGCTGCCATCGGTCCGGTTGCGGGCGCCGATCAGGTAAGAAAAGCGTCCCTGTGCGCCTACCCCTTCGAGGTGAAGCCCCTGTTCGAGGACTCCCAGGTAGACGGATCCGCCGAAGTTGGTTGGCTTGCGGTATTGGATGTCGAGGGCGGAGGACATCTTATCACCGTACCTGGCTTGGAACCCACCTGTGTAGAAACTGACGGCGCGGGTTAATTCCGGATTAATAAAGCTAAGACCTTCCTGTTGGGCGTTGTTGACAAGGTAAGGACGGAATACTTCAAAGTCATTCACGTAGATCAGGTTCTCGTCGTAATTCCCACCGCGGACGGAATATTGGGAGGTTAGCTCGTTATTGGAGCCGACGAGGATCTTGATGAGACTTTCGATCCCGCCTGTCGGGGTGGGGATATTGATGGCGTCCCTTGGGTTGATCCTGATCAGGCCGGCTTCGTGCGCTGGCTGCTGGTCGGATACGGTGACCGGTGCAAGGGCTTTGGCACCTCTTTCCATGCGAACGACTACCCGCTCCTCCTCCTTCTCGTTCAGCAGGAAATTCCGTTGTTCCGTTCGGTAGCCTGTATAGGAAAACACGAGTGCGAGCGCTTTATCGGCTTCGACGCGGATCCGAAAACTACCGGAATCGGAGGTCATGATGCCGGATTGCCGGCCGAGAATGGTCACGGAGACGCCGGCCAGGGGGTGGTCGTTCTCATCGAGCACCCTGCCGGTGATGGTCGCGGATCTTTTTTGCGCAAAAGCCGGCTGCACCAGTAAGAGCAAAGGAAAAAGAGCGGCGATTACGACTTTCAAGAATGGTTAGTTTAGGCTAGGAACGCTCAATCTGAATATTTAAGTGTGTGGATGGTGGCTTTGGGGTCTTTGGAGCGGAATACGTGGCTGCCGGCCACGAGTACATCGGCGCCGGCATGGAGGATTGAGGAGGCATTGTCGAGGGTTACGCCTCCATCGATCTCTATGAGGGTCTGCAAGCCGCGGTCGTGGATCATGCGTTTCAGGTTGCGGATCTTTTGGAAGGTATGCGGGATAAACTCCTGGCCGCCGAAGCCTGGATTGACGCTCATGATGAGAACGGTATCGAGATCCTGCAAGATATCACTTAGAAATTCTACGGGCGTAGCGGGATTGAGCGCAACGCCGGCGGCCATCCCCAGGGAATGGATCTGTTGAATGTTGCGGTGGAGGTGACGGCAAGCCTCATAGTGGACGGTGAGGCGGTTGGCGCCCG
>Ga0210383_10000289_pt1 | contig 49233 bp, 40 predicted proteins | sample IncBWC14OmetaG_FD_160072 | JGI IMG/M metagenome (GOLD analysis project Ga0210383, IMG submission 160072) | Forest soil microbial communities from Barre Woods Harvard Forest LTER site, Petersham, Massachusetts, United States - Inc-BW-C-14-O ...
TGTGACACACACAGTCTCAGACTGAGCACAATTTCCCCCGCCCGGTCGCCGTTTCAACTTCAAATCTATTTCTTCAATGTTCGCAGATCTGCTTTGCAACCTTCTACTTGCGCATGTGAACGTAGGAGCCAGCCCTTGCACTCTAAAAAGTGGCCTCGTAGTTGCTCCTTTTTCCTTATGGATGGGAGTCGGTTTCTCGTGTGCCTTCCAAACGCACACCTCCCAGCCTCCGGTAACCTGCGGTTGGTAACCGGATGCCGAAATTATTCCTGTACGAAGGAGAACTGGAAACCCAAGCGCGCCAGTGCAGTGTTTTGAAAGGTTGCGGCAACGGCTCATCAGCTCAACATGCTAAGTATGCTCCAAATGATTCGACTCGATTATCTCTCCTGCGTTCTGACCGTGCTGGGGACTGTTCTTCTCGGCAAAAAACTCTGGCAAGGCTGGGTTGTTGCCGCACTCAATAGCGCCGTCGTCTGTGTGATCGGTGTCCGCACTGCCCAGTTCGGTTTCGTACCTGCGAACCTCGTCTGCATCGCCCTTTACACCTCCAATCTCATCAACTGGCGTCCCAGGAAGCAAGACCAGTAGTCCTCCGCCACTCCTCACGATTCCCCGCTGGTAGTATCCTGTTGCTAGCCCTATGCACCGGATTTACCTCGACCACAACGCCACCACCGCCGTCGACCCCGCCGTCCTCGACGCCATGCTGCCCTATTTCTCCTCCGACTTTGGCAACGCCTCTTCCATTCACACGTTCGGCCAACGCGCCCGCGCCGCCGTCGAAACCGCCCGCGAACAGGTCGCCGCGCTCATCAACGCTCGACCTCAGGAAATCATCTTCACCAGCGGCGGCACCGAGTCCGACAACCACGCTATTTTCGGCGTGGCCCTCTCCATCTCAACTTCCCCTCACGTAATCACCACCACCGTCGAACACGAAGCCGTTCTCAACGCCTGCCAGGCCCTTGAAAAGCAAAGCGTCGCCGTCAGCTATCTCCCCGTTAATCGGGATGGCCTTATTAATCTCGACGAGCTCCGCCGCGCCCTTCGCCCCGAAACCGTTCTCATCTCCGTGATGCACGCCAACAACGAACTCGGCGCCATCCAACCGCTCGCTGAAATTGGCCGTATCGCCGCCGAAGCCGATGTATACTTCCATACGGACGCCGTGCAGTCCGCCGCAAAAATTCCCCTCGATGTCAAAGCCCTGCAACTCGATCTGCTTTCTCTCTCCGGCCACAAGTTCTACGCTCCCAAAGGCATCGGCGCGCTCTTCATCAAGAGCGGCACGCGCCTCCGCCAGCTTCTCTACGGCGGCCACCACCAGCGTGGCTTCCGCCCCGGCACCGAAAATGTCACCGGCATCGTTGGCCTCGGCAAAGCCGCGGAACTCGCTCGCGTCTCTCTCGAAAAAGATGCCGCGCGGATGTCGCGCCTCCGCGATACTCTGGAACAAGGCATCCTCGCCCGTGTCCCCGATTGCCGCCTAAACTCCGCAAACGCCCCACGCACTCCCAATACCTCCAACATTCTTTTTCCCGGCCTCGAAGGCGAAGCCCTCGTCATCGCCCTCGATCTCAAAGGTCTCGCTTGCTCCACAGGAGCTGCCTGCTCTTCCGGCGCCGTCGAACCCTCGCATGTCCTAACCGCCATTGGCCTCTCCGCCTCCGACGCCCGCGCCACCGTCCGTTTAAGCCTCGGCCGCCACACCACCGAATCCGAAATCCAGGCCGCCCTGGAAATCATCCCCTCCGCTGTCTCCCACCTCCGCAAACTCTCCCCCACCTACCACACCATGTAGCGGCCACTTTCGAGTGGCCCAGCATTCCAGGTAGGGGCGGCTTTACGCCGCCTTCTTGCTTGTCTTTGTAGCGGCCGCCTTCCGAGGCGGGCGATTTTTGCCCGTCCCGAATGCCTGTGCGGGGCGGGCTTCTTCCTTTGGAGTGCGGTGGCTCTGCCACCGCTTTTCAGGCCTAAACATCGAGACCAACTCGGCAATTGGACGCCGCTTTTCTCTCCGGAAAAGGGGCAGCAAAGCTGCCGCAATCCAAAAGTGCCTCCGTCCCTGCTTCTTCCAGCACCGATTCCCCATTCAAGCTAAAATAGAATCAGCATGTCCACGCAACTCCAACTCAACCCTCTCCCCGCGACCCCCGCCGCCGAGAGCACTCCCGGCCTCGTCGCCGTCGCCATGTCTGGTGGTGTCGACTCTTCCACCGTAGCCGCGGTTCTCCTCCAGCAAAACCGCCCCATCGTCGGCCTCACCATGCAGCTCTGGAATCAGCGCCGCCTTCCCGAACTCCAGGGCGAAGGCCCCGCCCAGCATCGCTGCTGCTCGCTCGACGACGTCTACGACGCCAAGCGCGTCGCGCAGCACCTGAATTTTCCACACTACGTCGTCAACTTCGAAGAACAGTTCGAAGCCCGCGTCGTGCGCCCCTTCGTCGAGCAGTATCTCTCCGGCCGCACGCCCATCGCCTGCACCAACTGCAACACCGACGTGAAATTCGAGCCGCTCCTCCGCATGGCCCGCCAGATCGGCGCCGAGCGCCTCGCCACCGGCCACTACGCCCGCATCCGCAAGAATGAATCCACCGGGCGTTTCGAACTCCTCCGCGCGCGCGATGATTCCAAGGATCAGTCCTATTTCTTGTGGGGTCTAACGCAGGAACAGCTCTCGCGCAGCGACTTTCCCCTCGGCGAGCTCACCAAGGAGGAAGTGCGCAACGTCGCCCGCAACGCCAATCTTCCCGTCGCCGAAAAACCGGAAAGCATGGAACTCTGCTTCGTACCCAACGGCAATTACGTTCAGTTCATTCACGCCTACTCCCGCGCCGAAGGCCTCGCTGTTAACAACGAGGAAGGCGACATCGTCACCGAAGAAGGCGCCGTCCTCGGCCGCCACACCGGCGTGCACAATTACACGGTCGGCCAGCGCAAAGGTCTCGGCTTCGCCGCCGGCAAGCCCGTTTACGTCCTTTCGATCGACACCAAAAACAATCGCATCATCGTCGGTGAAGACGAAGCGCTCCGCACCAGCGCCTTTGAAATTGAAAATGTAAACTGGATTTCCGTCGCAGAGCCAATTGCGCCGATTTACGGCCAGGCAAAAATCCGCCACAAGCACGACGCCGCTCCCGCCACAATCGACGCACTTCCGAACCACCGCGCCCGCATCACCTTCGACACCCCGCAGCGCGCCATCACCCCAGGCCAGGCCGCCGTCTTCTACAACAGCGACGCTGTCCTAGCCGGCGGCTGGATCAAGTAATCTCTTTGTAGCGTCCACCTTCAGGTGGACGCTCTTGCCTCTGAAGCGGCCGCCCGCGGCAGCGGGCGGCCGCCTTTTGCCCGTCTCGAACGGCAGCTCTGCCGCCGCTTTTGGGATCTCAACCACAACCAAAGCCTTGTCATTCTGAAGGGATCCGACCAGATTCATGCAGCGCCGCCGCAACCTCCGCCGACACCGCGGCCAGCAATCGCGTCTTCACATTTCCTGGTTTGGGAGATTTCGAAAAAACAAGGAGGGCCCGCGAACCGCTCATGGAACCAATCTCATCTCAATTGACCGCAAGGAGATTCCACGCAAACATTCCCGCTTCAGATGAACAACTCGTCTTCCTGCTCCACCGAGGTTTCCCTCGCCGGCGACGCCGACCGCCGCGAGCGCAGCACGTCGAGCCCAATCTTGATTCCCTGCACGATCGCCGAAGCCTTCTGCACCGGCGCCCAGAAACTCCGCCTTACCTGCGAACCCGCATCTTCCACTGCTTCCAGCGTCCCCGTCAGGATGCGGTCCACGGTCACCAGCTGCCCGCGCAAACGATCCGAAGCCTCCGTCGCGATCTTGTCGAACTTCTGGGCCTGCGACCGCGTCATATAAACAATGTGCGCTGCGTCTTCCACCAGCGCCGAAATCTTCGGCTGCGTGTCGTCGAGTAAAATCTGCGTGCGCGTCAGGATCGGGCCTACGCGCGAGTGCAGGTCTCCCACCATCTTGTTCACGGATTCGGTGGTCTTCTTCAATTGCAGGAACATCACGATCAGGATGGTCGTCTGCACAAGCAGCGCAATCGCTGCCGCAAGAATAAAAACCTGCATCGTTATTTGCATACACACCCGACCCTCTCCGCAACCTCAGCGGAAAAACCCAAGCCAGCCCGACAAACCCTCAGGACTTCGATTCGCGAAGAAACGCTTCGCGTCCCGCATCCACCGCCGCCGACAGCGACTCGCGCTTTTTCGACGCCACGTCCTTGCCGCGCTCGATCAATTCATCAGCCCGCTCCCGCAGCTCTTTCGCCTTCTTCTGCGCAAATTCCCGCCCGTCGTCCGCCCGCTTCGCCAGGTACTCACGCGTGTCCTCGCCGGATTTCGGCGCAAACAGAACGCCCATCAGTGCGCCCACTCCGAGCCCCACCAAAAAGTAACTAACTTTGCTTCCAACGTTGTCAGCCATATAAGCCTCCACGCAACGAACGTAGCACACGCATGTGTACGCCGCAATACGGCCTAACCATTACCATTACCTCACACTGGTTAGGGCGTATCTTGATGCAGCAACAAATGTTGCACTATTTTCTCCGCCATTTTTCGCGGCAGCATCCTGCTCAACTCTTCCGCACTCGCCTTCTTTAGATTCGCCACGCTGCCGTATCGCTGCAGCAATCTCTGTGAAGTTCGCGGCCCAATTCCGGGGATATCCAGCAGTTCGGTGTGCGTTTGGCGGGCGCCCCGGCGCTGGCGGTGAAAGCCGACCGCAAACCGGTGCGTCTCATCCCGAACCTGCTGAATCAAGTGCAGAACCGGCGAATGCCGCTCCAGAATCACCGGTTCATCTTCTTGCCCCAGCACATAGAGAATCTCTTCCTTCTTGGCGATGCTGGCCATGGGCTGGTTGATAATCTGCAGGGACTCCAGCGCCTGCGCCGCCGCATGCAATTGCCCCAGCCCTCCATCAATCAGAATCAGTCCGGGTAACGCCTTCTTTTCTTCCTGAAGCCGCCGGTACCGCCGCACCACCGCTTCATACATGCTGGCAAAATCGTCGTTCTGCGCGCGCACGCGCCCTCCCGGGGCCTCATCGCCCCGAATGATGAATTTCCGGTAGTCCGACTTCTTCATCCGCCCGTTTTCCCAGACCACCATGGACGCCACGGTGTCCGTCCCCTGGATATGCGAAATGTCGAAACTCTCGATCCGCTTCACTTCCTCAGGCAAATTCAATGCGGACTGCAACGCTTCGCCGATGGCTTTCGACGTCGGCTTCAGCACCCGGAACCTCTGCTCGAAAATATGCTTGGCGTTGGTTTCCGCAAGATCCAGAAACGCGCGCTTGCTCCCCCTCTGCGGCGTAAAAATCTCCACTTTGTGTCCCGCTCGCTCGCTCAGCAATTCGCCCAGAAGCGCGTGATCCTCAAAATCAATGGGCACGTGAATCATCTTCGGCAGGTATTCCGCCTCCAGATAAAGCTGCTTCAAGAGCGAAGGCACGAATTCGTGGGGATCGAATTCTTCCAGCTCCTCCCAAAAAAATTCACGCCTGTCCACCACGCGGCCGGCGCGAAGGTGAAACAGATTCGCCGCCACCAGCGGCGGCTCCGCGTAGTACGCCAGCACATCCGTATCGTCCCCCTGCGCCGAAGCAATCCTCTGTCGCTCCTCAATGTCATCCAATGTCCGCAGCAGGTCGCGATACGATGCCGCCTCTTCAAACCGCTCACTTTCCGCCGCGGCCAGCATCCGCTCTTCGATGCTCTTCATCAGGTCCTGCCGCCGCCCCTCCAGAAACATCCGCGCGTCGCGCACCGCCTCCGTATAGCGCGCATCCGTGGTCAAACCCTCCGCGCAGGGCCCCAGGCACCGGTGAATATAGAATTGCAGGCACGGCCGAGGGTGAATCTTCGTCAGGTCCACGTAACACGAAGGCACAAGGAAACGCTTGTGAATGAAATGCAGAATCCGCCGCGCCAGGCTCGCAGGAAAGTACGGCCCAAAATAAAGCGAGCCGTCCTTCTTCACCCGCCGCGTGAAATAAACTCGCGGATACTTTTCGTAGAGCGTCAGCTTGATGTACGGATACGTCTTGTCGTCCCGCAGCATGACGTTGAACTTCGGCTTGTACTGTTTGATGAGGTTGTTTTCGAGCGCCAGTGCTTCCCGCTCGTTTTCCACCAAGATCGTTTCCAGGTCGGCGATCTCTCGCGCCAGCGAGCCCGTCTTCGCATCCACCCACCGCGATTCCAGAAAATACGACCGCACCCGGTTCCGTAGCGACCGCGCCTTCCCGACGTATACCACCTTCCCCGCCGCGTCCTTGAACAGATACACCCCCGGCGATTCGGGGAGCGATGCTGCTTTTTCGCGGGGTTCCATGGAATTGCTGCGGTGCGGCCACGCCCTTCAGCCGCCTCTTTCATCTTACGGTGATTTCACGCCGAATGAGAAACACCTTCCCCGCGCGCCGCTCCGTTCCGAGTGGACCTCACGCTGGCGCGCCGGCTCAATTCCCGATTGCCTGACTCACTCATCCTTACTTATGCCGTCAAACCAGTAAAAATGGGGATCAGCGGCGATTGTTCAATACGAGACATTTGCGGCAGTCGGGCCTCTGCTACGCTTCGAATAATTGAGGGGTTATGCATACGTTAGGTGATATGCTGCACGCACCTCGGCGACGCAAGCCCATCAGAGCGTCGGTTCCAACGCAAACCGGGCACTGATCATCCTTCGCTGCTTCAGATACCGCCCCCAGCCAAGCCTCAGTGGAAACGAGTTCAGAATGCGGCGTCGTGTGAGAGCATTCCTGTCAGGAACTGCGCTGGTTTTCGGCAGATCCTTTTTCCCGATATTTGCCATCGCGATCATTGCCGGTGCCACGCTTTGGGGACCTTGGGTTAGCCTCGGCGTCACAGTCATCGCCATCGCGGCCACCCTGAGGTCCCTATGATTCCAGAGGCCCGCAGCGCCCCAGCAACGAAAGTATTGAGACCCTGGCGCCTTCTCTCCCATCCGCAAGACTGGCACTGCATACTCTTTCACTTCATCTGCCTCACCGCCTATTCCTGCGCGTTCTGGCTCTACCTCCATCCCAAACTAGCCGGCATCACCGGCCCGTGGTCCCGCTTAGCCTTTGTGTTAGCTTCCGCTTCGGTGCTCGGCTGGATCTCCGGAATCGATGTCGGCGTCAACTTCCACAACCATTCCCACCGCCCCATCTTCACCTCGCAATTCCTCAATCGCTGGTTCGGCCGGGTATGGACATTCTCGGGCGGCTGGCCTTCCTTTTTCTGGGAGTACTGCCACGTCACCATTCACCATGCCAGATTGTTGACCACTGACGATTGGACTTTGCCCAAACACACGGCTGACGGAAAATTTGAAAACTTTCAACGCTACCTCTTCACTCACTGGCCCTGGCGCATCTCGATACATCTCTGGAAGGATCTGACCGCGCGCCAAACCATCCGCCGCCGATCACTCCGCGAACTCGCCATCTTCCTTGCGCTTTGGTCGATTCCCTTCTGGATCGACCCGATAATGGCTTTGTGTCTCTGGGTGCTGCCCCACTGGATCGCCAACGCGTTCGTGATGAACTCGGGAATGTATGTCCAGCACGCGGGCTGCGTCCCGAAAACCTCCGCTAAGCCGGCAAGCCACTCCACGGTCTTTGTGTCGAACCTGTTCAATCTCACCATGTTCAATATTGGCTTCCACTCCGAGCATCATGACCATCCCCGCATCCACTGGTCGGAACTCCCCCAACTGCACGAGCGCCTCAAGCAGGACCTGATTGACGGCGGGGCTCACGTGGTTCCCTTCGGTAATTACCGCGCCGCTTTCTTGCTAGCCGGCGACGATGCACGGCAAAAAGGCTTCGCGCAGCAGGACCCCAGATACAGAAACAGCCGGTAGCAGGATAGATTGGCCTGGCAACTCAACCTGGCATAAACTTAATCGGATAAGGGGGCAGTCCAGTTGAGTCTTATGCAATTCCTGCGAACCATCGCGAGTCTCACGTTTTGCATACTCGCTTTCTCTGCCTCACCCGCGCGCACGCAAGATCCGCCCGCCAGCGCTCCGCCTCCCAGCCAACCGCAACCAAAGCCAAAGAAGAACGTGGATTCTGCGGTCAGCTCCGCTCCAGACCAGCCCCAGTGGGATCCTCTGCGCGCGGAAAAAGACCTCGATGTCGGCAAATACTACATGAAGAGGGGCGACGTGGACGCCGCGATCGACCGTTTCGAGGACGCCACCATCGCGAAACCCGGCTACGCGATTCCCTTCCTCTATCTGGGCGAAGCCTACGAAAAGAAAGGCAAGAAGAAACCCGCCGTGAAGGCCTACCAGCGGTACCTCGATCTCTATCCCCACGCCGAAGACGGCGACAAAATCCGTAAAAAAATCGAAAAACTAAACAAGGAAATCGACAAAGAAAAAACCAAGATGTAACGATCCACGCGTAGCGACTACCTTCAGGTGGCCGACCATTTTCGAGGCCAAACTCCTAGTAATTTGTCATCCTGAGGAGCGCATCAGTTGCGCTCCTCAGGACCGCAACTGATGCGCTTCCAAGATTTCGAGGTTGAGATCCTTCGGCTGGCTTCATCATCGGATAGCAGAAGGATGACAATCGCAGAGGAGTCGCTCTACCGCGCCAACCGATCCAGAAACTTCCTCGCCGCCCCGAAATGCTCGTACCGCTTTTCCTCCGCCCGAAACTCCGGCGAATGCGAAATCAGGCTGCACCCCGACCGCCGCGTCGGATGCTTCACATGCAGCATCTCGTGATACAGCACGTACTCCACCACAAATTGCGGCACTCCCGGCCGGTCCATCCGCCGATTGAGCACGATCTGATTCGGCCCCGGATCATAGCAACCAAACTGCCTTCGCCACGCGCGGCTGCTCCACGCAATGTGCGGCCGCTCCAGCTCCCTCGAAAAATATTTTTTGTTGAGTTCCTCGAAGAGCGCGGCCAAATCGTGATGCTCTCCATGCGGAGAGGCCTGCGCCGGAGGCACGCGCCGGCGACGAAGATGATTGATCCGGCTGCGCGTCCGATCCGAACGCGCATACTCCAGATACGCACCCACCAGCCCTCGCGATGGCCGACGCCGAAACACCCGCGCAAGCAACAGGGCCGCCGCTCCCTCCAGCACCGTCTGCGGCGCGCGCCGCAAAAGATCCGAAAAGCGCACGTAGTAAACATCGCCCCGCCGCCGCAAGGTAATCACCAGGCTACTGTACGCGTAAAACTCCACATGGAAATGCGGCGGCCGCCCCTCGCAGCCGATTCGCGTGAACATCCGCTGAAACAACGCCTCTCCGCCTGGAACGTGGGACCCTACTTTGCCGCGCGGACTCAATGCTCGCGCCTCAATTCTTTCGCCGCACCGGCGGTGGCGCCGCCTTCTTCTTCGCCGTTTCCGCTTCCTTCAGCGCGTCCTCGGTGCCTTGCACGGCGTCGTCCAGATTGTCCTTGTAAATCTCCAGCTCGGGGCCGCTGGCGGAATACTTCTTCAATGTTTCCAGAAAACCCTTGGACTTCGTCGCCATCAGGTCAATCCCCTGCCGGATGTTGTCTTGCTTCTCCAGGCCGAGCTGAATCAAATCCGCCGCGTCGTCCACGCACCCGATGTACGAATTCATTAGATAGTTCAGCATTTCCGTGTGTTTGTTCGACGATGGATGCTCCAGTTCGTACTGGAATTTTGTCAGGCGGTCCTCCGCAAAAGTAAGAAACAGCTTGATGCGGTCGTTGGTCGTCTCGGCATCGCGAATCTTTCCCGCTTCGACGGACGAGAGGTAATCCTTCTCAGGCCGTTGCGCGAACGTGCCGGCGGGCGAGGTGCAAAAAAAGCCGAAGGCCACGAACGCCAAACTCGTCGCCATCAAATGTTTATTTTTCATGGTTTCGCCTCAGCCGCCGGAGGTACTTTCGCCACATCCTTGCTGCGCCGGGGAAACAGCAGGTGGATCAATCCATCGTCCGTGTCGATCAAATCTTTTCGCACAATCTCCAGCGGTGGACGATACTCTTCCGGCGCCACAAGCAGCGTATCCTCCACCTCGCGAATCCCCTGCCGCACTTCCAGTTCCAGTTGCCGGTATCCGCCGGGATGCCGATCCGCATCCGGCTGCTGTTTCTTCAGAAGCTCGAATGCCTGCCGGACGTTGTCCCGGTATTTCTCGAAAATCAGCCCCACTGCAGCGTAGTCGCCCGCCTTGCTCGCTTGCGTGGCCGCATCAAATTCCAGAGCGCCGAGTTTCTGCAGGTCTTTGATTTTACCGCCGGCGTGGCTTTCCCGATCGAATTGTTCTTGCAGTTCTTTCAGCTTGTCCGCCGTTGCAAGCGCTCCGCTGCACGAAAGCATCGCGGCGGACATCAAGATAGCCAACCGGCGGCTCCGTCGGCAAAGCCGGTCATTTCTTCTTCTCGGCCCGTTTTTCGAGGACATGAATCCGCTGGTTCGCCTGCCAAACCTGGTCCGGATGCTGGTTCTGGTCCAGGTCCAGAAATTTTCGGTACGCATCCAGGGCGGGTTGAACCTGATTGAGTTTATCGTAACAAAGCGCGCGAATAAACCATACGCCCGCATTCGGCTTTTCCATCTTCTCAACCACGTCGTAGCCTGCCAGCGCCGCCGCGTAGTTGCCGCTCTTGTAAAATGTCGCGGTCAAGTCCTTCCAGTAAACGACGTTGCCTTTATCCAGTTGAACCGCAATTTTCAGTTCGCCTTCCGCACCGGCAAAATCGCGCTTTTCCAGATACAGCCGCCCCAGTCCGCCATGGAGTTGCGCATCCCGCGGCGCAAGCGCAATCGCCTGTTTCAGCGTGGCGATGGCTTCGTCCAATTTGTTCTGCCCGATTAAAATGTCCGCGCGGAGGCGAAGCGCGTCAAGCGTCGGCGCCTGACCGTTCCCCGGCTTCCCCGTTTCCGCGAGCGCTTCGTCAAACTGTTTGTTCGCCACGAGAAGTTGCACGAACCGTGCGCGCGCCGCGGAGTCCTGCGGTGCGGCCGCGAGGTAACTCCGGTAAGCGTCGATCGCCTCCGGTTTTCCTTGCGCATCAAAGCTCACCGCCAATCCTCGCAGCGCCGGCGTGGACTTTGGCTGGATTTCTAGTACCATCAGAAACTTCTTTTCCGCGTCCGCCGGCTTTTTTAGTTGCAGGTACACTTCGCCCAAATGAGTCAGCGACTCAGTGTCGCCGGCAGTTAAATGCGACGCAGACTCAAACGATTCGGCCGCCCCGGCCAGATCACCGGAGCGTTCCAGTGCAACTCCTAAAAGGAAACGCGGCCGGCTCTGGCTGGGTAACAGCTCGATCGCTCTGCGCAGCGGCGCGACGGCCGCCGGGGGCTCCTTCTCCAGAAGTAAAATGCCGAGATTCAGTTGCGCTTCCGCCATCTTCGGGTCCAACGCAATGCAGCGCGTGTATTCCGCGCGAGCCTCTTCCGTTCGATTCAGCCCCGTATAAGCATACGCAAGCTGAAAATGCGCAAACGCAACTTCCGGTTTTTCCGCCAGGAATTTCTGCAAAGGAGGGATGGCCGCCTCGAAATTATTTTTTTCGAGCGCCGCCTGCGCCTCGTCCAGCAGGTCGTTTAGCGGATTCTGCACCTTCTGCGCTTTGGCCTGCGGGGACTTGCCGGTGGGATTCTGTGATTGCCGGAATTCCGTTGCAGAGTGCGCCGTGGGTGGAACCGTGGAAAGCAAAAATAGAAACACAGTTGGAATCTGTCGCTTCAATCGTTTCCGCATCACGGCTCCCGTGAAGTTGGCTTGCTGCTTTCTGGGCGCGCGCCCGTTGCGCCATCGTCCGGCCCGCCGCCGTTGCCCGGCCGCTTCGCTGCGCCGTTTCCGTTCGCAAGCGCTTTCCCCAAGAATCGCCCGGTGTGCGATTGCGCATTCCGCGCCACTTGCTCCGGAGTTCCCGTCGCGATAATTTTGCCGCCCTGGTCGCCGCCTTCCGGCCCCATGTCGATCAACCAATCGGCGGATTTGATCACATCAAGATTGTGCTCGATCACCAGCAGCGACGCGCCGGACTCCAACAGCCTCCGGAATGCTCCAAGCAACTTGGCAATATCGTCAAAGTGCAGCCCTGTTGTCGGCTCATCGAGAATATAAAGGATGCCCTGATTCTCCGACCGAGTCAGATGCGCTGCCAGCTTCAAGCGTTGCGCCTCCCCGCCCGACAGAGTGGTGGCCGACTGCCCCAGTCGCAAATAGCCTAACCCAATCTCGTTCAGCACCCGCAGCTTCGAAACCACCTTTGGCACGTTCACGAAAAACGCCAGCGCTTCGCGCACCGTCATCTCCAGCACGTCGTGCACGTTTTTCCCGTGGTAACGCACCTCAAGAATGCTCGATTTGAATCGTTGCCCGCGGCACTCCTCGCAGATCAGTTCCACGTCGGCCAGGAATTGCATCTCAACGGTTACCGTCCCGTCGCCCTGGCACGTTTCGCAGCGCCCGCCCGGCACGTTGAACGAAAAATGGCCTGCCGCATATCCCCGCCGCTTGGCGTCGGGCGTCTCGGCAAAAACGTCACGGATCGCGTCGAACGCTTTCATATACGTCGCCGGATTGGATCGAGGCGTGCGCCCGACCGGCGATTGATCCACGATGATCACTTCCTTGATCTGGTCGTCGCCGTCCAGCCGGTCGCAAAATTCCTTGATGCTCGCGCTATTGCGTTTCGCCAGCAGCGCGCGGTAAAGCACATTGTGCACCAGCGTGGATTTTCCTGAGCCGCTCACGCCCGTCACCACCGTCAGCGTCCCCAGCGGCAGCATCAGATCCACATTCTGCAAATTGTGCAACGTAGCGCCGTACAAACGCAGAAATTTTCCCGTCGGCTTGTGCCGCGTGGCCGGAACGGGGATCCGCGACTCCCCGCTGAGATATTTCCCGGTGATCGATTTCGGATCCTTCAGGATTTCGTCGTAAGTCCCGCAGAACAACAGCCTGCCGCCCAGCTCCCCCGCTCCCGGCCCGAGATCAATCACCCGGTCCGCCGCCTGAATCGTGTCCGGGTCGTGCTCCACCACCAGCACCGTGTTGCCGAGATCGCGCAGTGATTTCAGGATGTCGATCAACCGCTGCGTGTCCCGCGGATGCAGCCCAATCGAAGGCTCGTCCAGCACGTACATCGCGCCTACCAGGTGCGAGCCCAGTGAAGTCGCCAGCTGAATCCTTTGTGATTCTCCGCCCGAAAGCGTCGAGGTAAGCCGCTCCAGCGTCAGGTAGTCGAGCCCGACCTCATCCAGAAATTGTAATCGCGTCCGAATCTCCTCCAGAATCCGGTCCGCAATCTTTCCCTGCGCCTCCGTCAGCTTCAGCTCCGCAAAAAACACCCGCGCGTCCTTCACCGTCAGCTTGCAAAGGTCGGTGATGGATTGCCCGGTAATCTTTACCGCACGCGCTTCGGCCCGCAGCCGCGTTCCCCCGCAATCCGGGCAGGTCGCATACCCGCGATACCGGCTCAAAAATACCCGCACGTGCAGTTTGTACTTCTTCCGCTCCAGCCAGGCGAAAAATCCCTTCACACCTTCGAAATCATTTTCCGGGTCGCCTTCCAGAACCAGCCGCCGCTGCTCCGCTGTAAGCTGCCGCCAGGCCACGTTCGTCGGTACGCCGCGCCCCTTGGCCCATTTCTTCGCTTCCTGCAGCAGCACCCGGTATTTCGGCTTGGTCCACGGCTCAATCGCGCCGTCATCCAGCGATTTGCTCGGGTCAGGCACCACCAGGTTCAAATCAAAATCAATCGTGTTGCCGAATCCCTGGCAGCGCGGGCACGCCCCGTACGGATTGTTGAAGGAAAACAGCCGCGGCTCCGGCTCCTGATACAGCGTCCCGTCGTTCTTGCATTCGAACCGCTCGTTAAAGGTCAGCCGCTCTGCCGCGTTTCCGTCGTCATCTGCAACAAATTCCAGAATCGCTTCCCCGCCCTCGCGGTAGCAAATCTCAATGGAGTCCACCAGCCGCGAGCGCGATTCCGGATTCACCGCCAGCCGGTCGACCAACACCCACACCGGCTTAGCAAAATTCACGTCCAGCAAAGTTTCCGGCGAAGAAAACTCATGCACGCGCCCGTCCTGGTAAAGCCGGTTGAATCCCCGCTTCTGCAACTCCGCCAGGATTAACCGCAGCGTTTCCTGCGTCAGTGGTGCCGGCTTCTTTCGCGACGCTCGCTTCCCCGCTCCACTCACCTCGGCCGCAGGCATGCGCAACAAATAAAGTACATAGAAGCGCCGTCCGGCTTTCAGCGACAGCACCCGGGTCGCAATCTCGTCCGGCGAATCGCGCCGCACCTCGCTGCCGCACTTGACGCAAAAAGTCTGCCCGCAGCGCGCAAACAACAGCCGCAGGTAATCATAAATTTCTGTTGACGTAGCCACCGTCGAGCGCGGATTCCGCGTCGAATTCTTCTGCCGAATCGCCACGGCCGGTGCAATCCCCGAAATCTCGTCCACATCCGGCTTCTCCATGCGCTCCAGAAATTGCCGCGCATAAGCCGAGAGCGATTCCACGTACCGCCGCTGCCCTTCCGCATACACCGTGTCAAACGCCAGCGACGATTTTCCCGACCCGCTCACACCCGTAACCACCGTCAGCGCATTGTGCGGAATATCCACGCTCACGTTCTTCAGGTTGTGCACCCGCGCTCCGCGGATCCGCAAAACCTCTTGCTGTTCGAGGATAGGAGGTATGGTTTCGCTTGTGGCCAAAGGGAAGCCCAGACAGTGCGCTTTCCGCACCCTGCCTAAACTTCAAAGTATACGACTCCCATGCAACGCGGGCAAATTGCGTTTAGAGTGAAAAACCGGCGTGGAACTTATTGCTGCTGCAGCCTGATGCTTCCGATGCCGCCGTTCACCGAAAGATGAATCGTGGTCGGCGATTTGCCATAGGCCTCATTCACATACTGCCCGTCTTCTTCCTTCAACCCATGCGTGTCAATGGAACCCAAACCACCATGCACGATCGCCACCACACCCACATCCTTCGGCAATCGAATCGTCGCTTCACCCACCCCGCCTTGAATCTCCGCCTCCAAGTCCTTCGCGCGCTCGCCGGAAAGGTCCACATCCGCCTGCCCCGCGCCGATATTCAACTCCAGCCGCGTCAGGTCGACCTTCGCAAACCGAAATACGCCGCGGCCCGCTCCAACGTCCACCTCCAGATCGAGCGGAATCGAATCGCTCACTTTCAGATTCCACGTATTGTCGGAATTGGTCACCAGCGTTCCGCCGCCCTCCTGCTCAACGCTCAATTCTCCCTCGCCATTGTGGACGGAATACTCAATCTTCGGCTCTCCCCACGAGCTTCCAAAGGAAAAATCAGCGTTTAACAATGAGTCTGCCCCGCCGCTCATCGTCAAATCCCCCGCGGGCATCTTCACCGACATACGCACACTCTTGGCGTCCCTCTTTTCGATCCTTTCCTGCCGGTGCGAATTCATTGTGGAGTGGCTTGGCCATTCTCGCGAAGCATAGGTGTGTCCCCGCCAGGTCAAAACGATCACCACCAGCAAAAAGGCAACTGTCCCCAGCGTTGTCCCAATGGGAAATGCAGGAGGCGCCTCGGGATTTTGCACTCGCCGAGAGCGGTCCCAAACCATCCCCGCCCCGGCAAAAATTAGAATCAATGGCCAATACTTCCCCACCACCGGCCATGGATTAAAATTGGGCAGTGCCCGCGAAATCAGAATCAACCCGCCAAAAGCAATCAGGAGCAGCGGAAACACAACCGAACTGCTCCGGACACCGCGATTTCGCCCCATCCTCAGACCTCTCTAGCAATAACTACGCAAATTCCACCCAAATGTTCCATGCGTGTAGCGGTCACCTTCAGGTGGCCAGGTTAACCCGCATCAGAAGCCGCACCACACCCCCTGCCCGAATCCTATGTCCGCCCCGGCACCACGTCAATTCCCACCTCCCCAAATCCCTATGCTAGAGTTCGCTTGAGCATCCAAGGAACACCACTCATGCCAAAGTTCGACCGCATCATCTGGATCGTCCTCGACAGCGTTGGCATCGGCTCGCTGCCCGACGCCGCCGACTACGGCGACACCGGCCGCACCACGCTCGGCCACATCGCCGAATATCGCTCGCTGCAGATTCCTACCCTCGTTGAACTCGGCCTCGCGAACATCGCCCCGCTCAAGAATCTCTCTCCCGCCGCTGCCCCCAAAGCCTCCTACGGCAAGGGCGCAACGCACTCCCCCGGCAAAGACACCACCACGGGCCACTGGGAAATGGCCGGAGTCTGGCTCGACCAGGCGTTTCCCGTTTACAAGCACGGTTTTCCTCCGGAAATTATCGACCCCTTCGAAAAACAGATCGGCCGCAAAACGCTCGGCAACAAACCCGCCTCTGGCACCGAAATCCTGAAGGAACTCGGCGAAGAGCACGTCCGCACCGGCAAGCCCATCGTCTACACCTCCGGCGACAGCGTCTTCCAGATCGCGGCCCATGAAAGCGTTATTCCCGTCCCCGAGCTTTACTGCATGTGCGAAATCGCAAGAAAACTTCTCGACGGCAAGCATCGCGTCGGCCGCGTAATCGCCAGGCCCTTCGAAGGCACCGCCGGCCATTTCACCCGGACCTCCCGTCGCCACGACTACGCCGTCGATCCTCCCAAACCAATGCTCATGGACGTGCTCGCGGATAAGAAAATCCCCGTCGTTGGCATCGGGAAAATCCACGACATCTACAACGGCCGCGGTGTGGACGATTACGTCACGACAAAATCAAACACCGATGGCATGGAAAAACTAACCGCGGCACTCGGTCAGCACGCGAACGGCTTGATCTTCTGCAATCTGGTGGATTTCGACATGCTCTACGGCCACCGCAAGGATTTGGAGGGTTTTGCCAGCTCGCTGGAAGAATTCGACGCGCAACTAGCGCCCTACTTGAAATTGCTCAACGCAAAGGATCTTCTGATCATCACCGCGGACCACGGCTGCGATCCCGACCCGCGCTGGGAAACCACCGACCACTCCCGCGAGTACGTCCCAATCCTCGCCTACACGCCCGCCCAAAAATCCGGCGCCAATCTAGGCACCAGAGCCACCCTAGCCGACATGGGCCAGACCATCGCCCAAAATTTTGGCGCCGAAATCCCCCACGGTGCCAGCTTCCTCCCAGCCTTAGCATAGCGGCCGCCGGTAGCACAGGCTTCAGCGTGTGCCCTTGGGTTTGCCTTTGTACCGGCCACCTTCAGGTGGCCAACTCCCACTTTTGAGTGCGGAGGCGAAGCCTCCGCTTTTAAGCATGCAGCCGCACCACGCAGATCACAATCACACCCGCACCCTGTCAGTCTGAGGGCATCCGACGAGGTCCGGTGTTTGGACTCCGGTGACTGTTACCGGAGATGCCCGAAGAACCTCAACTTCCAATTTATTTTCCGATTTTAATTTGAAGGAACTTCAGCAACACTAATTTTCGCTCAGTCTACTTCCCCGAAACCCCGCTGCTCGCCGTCGGCGCGTAATACCCGTTCCTCGTCCGCGCCACCAGTTTCCCATGGCCCCGCGGCGGAATCACATCCACGTGCACCGCACGGAACGTCCCGTCCCGCGCCCCGTTCGATGGGTAATACGCCAGCGTGTACTGGTGCCGGATATCGTGCGCCACCTGCTCGCAGATCGCGTGCACGTCGTCCACGTTCTCCGGGAAAAACGCCAGCCCCCCCGAAGCCTGGGCAATTTCCGTCAGCGCTCTCTTGGCATTCTTCGCGCTGCGCTTATTTTCCTGCCCAAGCAGGCCGATCGTATAGATCACAGTCGACGTCTTCTGAATTTCCCGCAGCGTCTTCTCCAGCGAATTCCGGCTGGTGTTGTCCTCCCCGTCCGTAACGATCAGCAGCACCTTCTTCTCTTTCACGCCCTTCTTCAGGTGATCCAGCGACCCGATGATCGCGTCGTAGAGCGCCGTACTTCCCCGCGAGTCAATCCTCTCCAACGCTTCTTTTAGCTCCGGGATGCTGCTCGAAAAATCCTTGTCCAGGTCCAGGTAAAAATCGTCGTTGAAATTCACCACGAACGCTTCGTCCTGCGGGTTGCTGCTCTGCACCAGCGTCAGCGCCGCTTCGTTCACCCGCGGCCGCTTGTCCCGCATGCTGCCGCTGTTGTCGATCACCAGGCCCATACTGACTGGAACATCTTCGCGCTTGAATATGGAAAGCTTCTGCTCCACCTTATCTTCGTAAACGCGGAAATTATCCTGCGTCAGCCCGTCCACGAACTTCCCGCGGTCGTCGTTCACCGTCGTGTGCAGCACCACAAGGTTGACGTCCACCTTGATCCGGCCGCCCGACGGAGAAGCGCCGCCTTCCTGTCCCGGCGGAGGAGGCGGCGGGGGAGTAGTAACCGGAATTTGCGCAATCGAACCGGTTGCCGCGAAGAGCGAGGCAAACAACAAACTGGCAATGATTAGTCCGATATGCCCGAAACGCTTACCTGCTTCAGTGGGCCGGCGCGTAATATCCGGTTTTCGAATAAGTGGAGAGGGGTGGGAGTCCCTTTGGGGCGCGCAGCTTGACCTTGATCTTCCGCCACCGCGCGTCGTGAACGTGATTGCTTGGCTTGTATCCCAGTACATATTGATTGCGTAGCTCCATGCCGATTTTCGACGCAATGTCCGGCAGTTCATTTAGATGCTCGACAGCGAAAACGCGGCCACCCGTTAATTCCGTAACTTCGGAGAGCAGCGTTGGGCCATTCAACTCTTCCGGGGTGCGGTTCCGATAACCAAGCGGGTCGTAGATGCCGATGGCATAGAGCTGGGTATCCGCTTCCTTGACCAGCCGCTTGATGTCGTTCTCGTTGTACCTGCTATGATTATCCCCTCCATCGGAAAGAATCAGCAAGGCGCGTTTGGCGTTATGTGCACCCCTCATCTGGCTCAGCCCGAGATAGATCGCGTCCAGCAGCGCCGTGCGACCCCGCGGTGCGGTTACCATCATGCGGCTTTGCAGGTCTTCCACGCTGTTCGTAAATGCACTAGTCAGTTCCGCGCGCTCATTAAACGTAACCAGGAAAAATTCGTCCGCGGGATTTGCCGTTTTGAAAAAATCCAGCGCCGCTTCCCGCGCCTTATCAATCTTGTTGGACATGCTGCCGCTGAAGTCAAAAATCACGCCGATGGAAATGGGCACGTCCTCCGAGGAAAACGTAACGATTTCCTGTTCCACGTTGTCCTCGTACACACGGAAGTTGTCCTGCTCCAGCCCCGTCACCAGCCGGTTGAACGGATCCGTAACGGTCACGTTCACCAGCGCAAGGTCAACGTCGGTGCGGATTACTTTCCCTGGGCGAATCGTTACTGCGGGCGTGTTGTGAGAGACATCCGTCAGCTTGGAAGGTGCCGGGGGTGGAACTGGGGGGTTAGTGTTGGACGGTTCCTGAGCAAGCAGCACTGTCAGGCTCGCGGTCACACAAACGCAAGCACATAGCCGGGCGGCAGCCACTAAGGTCAGTACGCGAACCCTGATCCAATCGCGTTTCACGGCTCTCCCCATCCTCCCGGTTTCCCGGGAAGGCCGCGCGGATGCTTCATCATAATCACCCACCGTCCGGAAGGCAATAGCCTATGGTTCGCCCTCTAGAGCCAACGTCGGCGCCTCAGTGCCGCCCGAACGACTGTGTTAGCATCGGCAGCGTAACTCCATCTCAGGTACATAAGATGAATTCTGACGATCCAAAGGTCGTAGTAATTATTCCCGCCCGGTACGCTTCCACTCGCCTACCTGGCAAGCCCCTTGTCTCGCTGGCCGGCAAGCCCATGGTTCAGCGGGTGTACGAGCGCGCCAAGCAAGCCCAGACCGTCCATCAAGTCGTGGTGGCCACCGACGACCAGCGCATCATCGACGCCGTCCTCGCCTTCGGCGGCGAAGCACGCATGACCCGCGCCGACCACCGCACCGGCACCGAACGCATCGCTGAAGTGGCTGCGCATGAGAAAGGCGACGTCTTCGTCAATGTCCAGGGCGACGAGCCACTCGTCGATCCATCCGCGATCGATGCCGCGGTCGCCGCGCTCCTGGAAGAGCCCGCCGCCCAGATCGCCACCGTCGCCACACCCATCCGTCACGCCGCCGACATCATGGACCCCAACGTCGTAAAAATCGTCCTCGACTTCGAGGGCAACGGCCTCTATTTTTCACGCGCACCCATTCCCTGGATCCGCGACACGCAGCAGAAGATCCACGTCAAATACTGGAAACATTTGGGCTTGTATGTTTTTCAGCGCGACGCCCTGCTCGAATACCCAACCCTGCCGCAGGGTGAGCTCGAGAAAATAGAGCAACTCGAGCAACTCCGCTGGCTCGAGAATGGCTGGAAGATCCGCGTCGTCGAAGTTCAGCACGACGCCGTCAGCGTCGATGTCCCCGAAGACGTAGCCCGCGTCGAAAAACTCCTCCACGAACAAAAACTCTGAAGCCAAAACGTAGGGGCGGCTTTACGCCGCCCCTCTTGGTTCTTTACTCTGTGCCCTCTGCCTGCCCTGAGCGGAGCCGAAGGGTGCTCTTACCTCTGCGACCTCTGTGTTAAATCTCTTCTCTTGCGGTTTCTTCCCCTCACTGCGTCTGCGCCGTCGCCACGCCCGCCGTCGTCCGGTTTCCGTCAGAACACACCATGAACACCGTCCCATTGTCCGCAAAATAAGCCACGAAATTGACCGTGAATGGCGTCGGCCCCCCAATCGCAATCTTGTAGGCATTGCTTTGCGTTCCATCGCCGCCGATGGTCAATGCTCCGGACACCCCGGCGTTCAGTGTCACCCCGTTCGTATTGATGGTGTTCAATCCCAATTGGGCGAAGTCCACCACCCCGGCAAGGTTGCTGGCGGCTGTGCTCGTCTGAATGAACTGGCCGACATAATTCTCGTCGAACGGCGAGGGCGCCACCAACTCCACGCCGCTCCAACTGAAACTGTAATTTCCTGTCACGCTCGTTGTGGTGAAAGTCGTTGCCGACTGCGACGCCATCGTCCCGCTCCCCACAACGCCTGCGCTCACGTCCTGAATCACCGCTCGCGTCGGCGAATATAGATAAAACACGTAACTCACCGTCCCTGTCGACGAATTGCTGAATGTGAACGTGCCGCGTCCACTCCCGGCGTTGCTCGTATCGATCGTGTAACTCGTGTTGGAAATGCCCGAACTCGGCGTCAACTGTGAGGTATTTCCGTCGTTGTTCTCAAAAAACGATATCGTGCCAATGCCCCCCGTGCCATTCGCTGCGAATCGCCCCACGCGCGAGACCGGCCCGAAGTGGCCGGTCGACTCGGACCCTCCAGCAAGAAACGCAAAGCTGCCGTTCAATTCCGAGCCTTGAGTCGGAATGATCCCAGTCTGCAAAAATGCGGGGCCCGCCGTTCCGCCGAGCAGATCTTCTTCCAGCAAATCCACCTGCGTGCTGTTCACGATGTAAAAAGCATACGTCCGGCCGTCCAACGTCATCATGCCGCGGCCGAAGTTTGCGCCGTTACCGGTGGTGTCCAGTTGATAGCTGCTCGCCGGCAATGCGGTCGCTCCGCTCGGCGAAGAAGAAGTGTCATTTGTGTCGATCGTGCCGCCGGTCACATTCCCAGCCCCATTCGCGCTGAACTCACCTATGAGCGAAATCAACGAAGGAGTGGGGCTGGCAAGGGAAATCCCCGGCAAACTAAACACATATTTTCCGTTGATGGCGTTTGCCGAAAATTGCAAAGGCGTCTGCAAATTCAGGCCGCCGCTCGTCGACGCTAATCCATCCGTCTGAACCAGATAGCCCTGGCTGCTCGACTGCAACGATACGCTCCATTGCAGAGTCCCTCCGGTGCTGATAGCCAAAACGATCACTCCGCGTCCATTCGCTTGAATCTGATAGGTTCCGCTCGAAAACGACACCTGCGACGTCGGCGTAGCGCTCCCCAGATCCTGAACGTCTTCCAATCCCGAGGTAATGTGCCCGTTACCATCCGCCGCTATGCTGCCGATTCTGGCGATGTACGCTCCCGAGGTCAGATCCACTCCGCTCATCGAAAATGCGTATTGTCCGTTGAGGCTGGCATTCGAAAAATTTCCGGTCGGCGGTGGCGGCGTGATATTCGTGCTGCTCCCTCCGCACGCCGCCAGATATGCCGCAAGAGCAATCGTAACGGCTCGAAATATCCGCTTCATGCAACACCCCGGTGCGTTGCGGCCGCTTGGCTGGTGCGGGGCGCCACGTAAGGAATTGGGAATCCTCTCGCCGTGCGTATCGCCAGCGCTTGCGTTCCCTTTTGCAAGATCCGAGCAACGAACAATCTGCCACTTCCCGTTGCCAGGTTTTCCCCGACAACACGCAACGTGTCGCCCGTCTCAATCGAAAAATGATTCGCCGCCAGCAGCCGCTGATCACCCAGATGCACTTCAATCACTCCGGAACTCGTTTGTACGGCCGCCCTGGCCCCAAATGGCGCTGCTTTCGAATTGGCTGCATAGGCAACCACTGTCCCGATGACGTTGCTCTCCCGCTTCACGTCATACTCGCCCGTCCGCGCAGCCGGCTCGGCCGCGGGCTGTTGCCCGCGTGCCCCGCCGCAGAAAACCATCGCCGCCGCGGCAATAAGACACAACTTCCGGCTGCTCATGTCTGCCTCTTTATAAAGAAAGCCTGCCCTCACCGAACAAACTTACCCCACTTTTCCCGATTTACGAACCCTGCCATCAAACAAATGTCGCTTTCGCAGAAATTTTTCCGATTCCTTCCAGCAAAGACTTCTCATTGACACAGATTCGCCTTCCGAAGATAATTATATGTACGTCAATCCTGCGGAGGTTCGACAAGCTCAAGTCTGCCCAGGGCGGAGGCGAGCGACCCGGATGGCGCCAAAATATATTTTTGTAACCGGCGGTGTTGTTTCTTCTCTCGGTAAGGGCGTAGCGGCATCTTCAATCGGCTGTCTCCTCGAAAGTCGCGGCTTCAAAATCACCATCCAGAAATGTGACCCGTACCTGAACGTGGATCCCGGCACCATGAGCCCGTATCAGCACGGCGAAGTCTTTGTCACCGATGATGGCGCCGAAACTGACCTCGACCTCGGCCACTACGAACGCTTTACCCACGTCAAGCTCAGCCGCGACAATAACTGGACCAGCGGCCGCATCTACGAAACCATTCTCTCCAAGGAACGCCGCGGCGATTACCTCGGCAAAACCGTCCAGGTCATCCCCCACGTCACCGACGAAATCAAACGCTGCTTCAAACGCGTTGCCGAGGGTGTCGACATCGTCATCGTCGAAATCGGCGGCACCGTTGGCGACATCGAATCCCTCCCCTTCCTCGAAGCTATCCGCCAGATGCGCCTCGAGCTTGGTGCCGAAAACACGCTATTCGTACACGTCACCCTGGTACCTTATATCGCGGCCGCCGGCGAGTTGAAGACCAAACCCACCCAGCACTCCGTTAAAGAAATGCTCGGCATCGGTATTCAGCCCGACGTCCTCCTCTGCCGCAGCGATCGCCATATCTCCGAGGATCTCAAGAAAAAAATCGCGCTCTTCTGCAACGTCGCCGATTCCTGCGTCATTTCCATGGAAGACGTAAAGACCATTTACGAAGTCCCCGTCGAGCTCAGCAAGGAAGGTCTCGACGCACAAATCATTCGCCTTCTCCGCCTCGAAGAACGCCCCGCAAACATGCAGCCCTGGCTCGACATGCTGCAGGGCTTGCACCATCCGAAAGGCGAAGTGCGCATCGGCATCGTTGGCAAATATGTCCAGCTCGAGGACGCTTACAAAAGTTTGCGCGAAGCCTTGCTGCACGGCGGCCTCGCCCATCATCACAAAACCGTAATCGACTGGATCGAATCCGAAGAGATCGATTCCCTCGAAACCGCCGAAAAGCGCCTCAAGGGCTACGACGGCATCCTGGTTCCCGGCGGTTTCGGCAAGCGCGGCATTCAAGGCATGGTTTACACCATCCAATACGCCCGCGATCACAAAATTCCGTTCTTCGGCATCTGCCTCGGCATGCAGTGCGCCACCATCGAGTACGCCCGCGATGCGGCCAATCTCAAGCAGGCCGACAGCACAGAATTTGATCCGCAAACCCCGCACCGCGTCATTTACAAATTGCGCGAACTTCTCGGCGTGGACGAAATGGGCGGCACCATGCGCCTTGGCGCCTGGCCCTGCAAACTCGAACCCGGCTCCCTCGCCTTCAAAGCCTACGGTAAAACCGAAATCAGCGAACGCCACCGACACCGCTACGAATTCAATCGCGAATACGAAAAAACGCTCGTCGCCGCCGGCCTCCATATCACAGGCCGCACTCCCGACGACAACTACGTCGAAATCATAGAAGCCCCGAACCACCCCTGGTTCCTCGGCTGCCAGTTCCACCCCGAATTCAAATCCAAGCCCCTCGAGCCGCACCCGCTCTTCGCCGCCTTCATCGGCGCCGCGCTCGAACACAAACTCCAAAAGTCGCGCCCCGCTTCCGGCGCCGTCTCCGCCGAAGCCCAACCCCCGGCGCCCGCAGTCCGCGCCACCCCCCACGCCACCGCGTAGCGGCCACCCTCAGTGCTTGCCCTGACGAAGGAAGGGTGGCCTCGATGCCCTCGTAGGGCCCGCCTTCTGAGGCGGGCCGCTCTTCTCTTCTCTGTGCCCTCCGTGCTCTTCCTCCGCGCCCTCTCTGTTAAATCTCTTTCCCGTTCCGCCTCTTCAACACCCGAGCTCCGCCTGTGATATCTTCATTTCCTGAATGACCACCAACCACGAAATCTCTCTCGGCTCTCTCCGCCTCGGCGGCAACAATCCCCTCTTCCTCATCGCCGGCCCCTGCGTCATCGAATCCGAACCCCACGCCCGCTCCATGGCCGAGCGCGTCGCGAAAATCGCCTCCGACGCCGGCGTCCCCTACATCTTCAAAGCCTCCTACGACAAAGCCAATCGCTCCTCCGTCAAAGCCTTTCGCGGCCCGGGCCTCGCCCAAGGCCTCCGCATCCTCTCCAAAATAAAATCCGATCTCCATCTCCCCATCCTCACCGACATTCACGACGCCTCCCAGGCCGCCCCAGCCGCCGAAGTCGTCGACATCCTCCAAATCCCCGCCTTCCTCTCCCGCCAGACCGATCTCCTCGTCGCCGCCGCCAAAACCGGCCGCATCGTCAACGTAAAAAAAGCCCAGTTCCTCTCGCCCTGGGACATGGGCAACGTCGCCGAAAAAATTGCCGCCGCCGGCAACCAGAAAATCATCCTCACCGAACGTGGCGCCAGCTTCGGCTACAACAATCTCGTCGTGGACATGCGCACCTTCCCCGTCCTCGCAAAATTCGGCTATCCCGTCGTCTATGACGTCACCCACTCCGTCCAGCTCCCCGGCGGCCAGGGCCACGCCAGCGGCGGCCAGCCCGAATTCATCGAACCTCTCGCCCGCGCAGGCGTCGCCACCGGTGTCGACGGCATCTTCCTCGAAACCCACGACAATCCCGCCGCCGCTCTCTCCGACGGCCCCAACGCCCTTCCGCTCGCACAGCTTCCGCAACTCCTAGCGCGCCTTAGAGAACTCTCCACCCTCGTTCGCCGCTGGAGCGACGCATGAGCCTCGACACGGCCCGCCGCGTTCTCCGCATCGAAGCGCAAGCCATCCAGGACGTGCTCGCCCGCCTCGACAGTTCCTTCGCCAGCGCCGTGGATATTCTCTTCGCCTGCAAAGGCCGCGTCGTCGTCACCGGCATGGGCAAGTCCGGCCTCGTCGGTCGCAAAATTTCCGCCACCTTTTCCAGCACCGGCACGCCTTCCTTCTTCCTTCATCCCGCCGAAGCCCTCCACGGCGATCTCGGCATGCTAGCCCGCGGCGACACTCTCCTCGCCATCACCTACGGCGGCGAAACCCAGGAAATCCTCAACCTCCTCGAATCCCTCAAGCGTCTTGAAATTCCCATCGTGACGCTCACCGGCAATCCCAAATCCACTCTCGCCGAAGCCAGCGAAGTCGTCCTCGACGTCAGTGTCAAAGAAGAAGCCTGCTCGCTCAACCTCGCCCCCACCGCCAGCACCACCGTAGCCATGGCCGTCGGCGACGCCCTCGCCGTTTCTCTCCTCGACCGTCGCGGCTTCCAGCACGACGATTTCGCCGCCCTTCATCCCGCCGGCCGCCTCGGCAAGAAACTCCTCCGCGTCGAACACCTCATGCACTCCGGCGATGCCCTCCCGCGCGTCTCTCCCGAAACTCCCATGCCCGCCACCTTTCACGAAATGTCCGCCAAAAAACTCGGCATGACCACCGTCACCACTACCGACGGCAAACTCGCCGGCATCCTCACCGACGGCGACCTCCGCCGCCTGATGGAAAAGCACGGCGGCGACACCCTCTCGATGACCGCCGGCGATTGCATGGTCCGCAACCCTCAAACCATCAACCCCAAACTCCTCGCCAGCGAAGCCCTAAACCTCATGGAGAAAAAGAAAATCACCTCCATAGTCGTCGTCGACGCCTCCCAAAAAGTCGTTGGCGTAGTCCACCTCCACGACCTCTGGACCCTCGAACTCATCTAGCCAAATGAAAATTGCCCCCGCGACGCGCTTTCGCAGAGGCAATTTTCATGGCGTCCGGTTCCCCGGATCGACCTCTACTTCCCGGCGCGCAACACCTTCACCATGTACTCGTGGACTTCCGGCTTCACAAACTTCCTCGCCTGCGCGTCCTCCGGCCAGTTCGCCGAGTCGGCCCACATCGCGTTCAGCCCCTTCTGGATCTCCGGGTCGCCGCCGGTGAATTGTTCCACAAGCTTCCTCCATCTCTGCGCCAGAGCCTGTGCCTTCGGCCCCGCCGGATCCTCACCGAGGCATCTTTCCACGTCCGCGTAAAGTTCGGTCCACTCCTTGTTGGTTTTTTCCTGAAATTCCGGCGACCACAGCTTCTGCCGCTCCGCCACCTTGGCCTTGGCCTCCGGGCTGAAATACTTCCCTTTCCATTCCACTTTGTTTTGCATTTCAATCTCCTGCACGATAAGTTGAAACAGTTTCCAATCCGGCTCGTGCCGCGATTGAAGAGCCCGCTGCGCGTTGCCGATGGCCCGAATCGCTTTCTCCAGTTGGCGCCGCTTTTCCGACAAGACTTCCTGTTGACGTTGCAGCGTCTCACCGAGATTCGATTCGGACTCCAGCAACCGCCGGATCTGTTTCAGCGGAATGCCGAGAAACTTCAGAACCACGATCTGTTCCAGTCGCGCGAAGTCGCGCATGCTGTACAGGCGATACCCCGCCCGGGAACGCTGCTTCGGCCGCAACAGCCCCAGCCGGTCGTAATGATGCAGCGCCCGCACGGTCACGCCCGCCAGCGTCGCAAACTCTTTCGCGCGGTAAACTTCTTTGGTTCCTGTCTCCACAGCCGCCTCCACTCGCATCTTCAACTCTGACGCAACGTCAGGGTCAAGCTCTTTTTATAGCCCGTCCCATATCCCTCCGCAAAACAACCATCCTCCTGGCACTCTCCGTGACCTCCGTGCTCTCTGTAGTGAATCCTCTCTTGCTTCCTCTTATCTGATCGCTGTTCGCTGTTATCCCTTTCATTTCTTGCTAAACTTGTCCGCTCATCTCTCAAACGGAGGCCCTCTTGTCCCCAACCCCCAAAATCTCCCCCGCCCTAAAAAAACGCGCCGCTCAAATCAAGCTCCTCCTCATGGACGTCGACGGCACCATGACCGACGGCGGCGTCATCCTGCTCTCCCAACCAGACGGCAGTGCCCTGGAAATAAAGCGCTTCGACGCCCACGACGGCCAGGGCCTAACCCTCGCCCACACCGCAGGCATCCGCACCGGCTGCATCACCGGCCGCGAAAGCCCCGCCCTCCTCCGCCGCGCCCACGAAATGAAGATGGACTTCATCTACATGAAAATCCCGCTAAAAATGCCCGCCTACGAAGAAATTCTCGCCAAGGCCGGACTGAAAGACGCCGAAGTCGCCTACGTCGGCGACGACCTCCCCGACATTCCCATCCTCAAGCGCGTAGGCCTCGCCGTGGCCGTCGGCGACGCTGTCGTCGACGTAAAACACATCGCGCACTACACCACCAAAGCCCACGCCGGCAGGGGCGCCATCCGCGAAGCCATAGAACTGATCCTCAAATCCAAGGGCCTCTGGGACGAACTCATCGACAAAGCCCGCGCCTGATGCTACATTCCCCGCCACACGGTCCTGACGGGGAGATCTTCGATGAAAACAAACTATGCTGCGGTATTTATTGCGGCCATCGCCTATTGGCTGCTGGGCGCAGTCTGGTATGGCGTGCTCTTCAGCAAGCCGTGGATGGCCCTCGAAAAGATGACCCTCGAGCAGGCCCAAAGCATGAACCCAGTCCTGCCGTACGTGATTACCTTTGTTCTAAATCTGCTTATCGCCTATGCGCTCGCTCAGATCTGCATCTGGCGCAACGCCAACACCGCCGGCCGCGGCGCTTCCGTCGGCGTCCTCCTCTGGATCGGCTTCGTCGGCCCCATCACTTTCACCACGTACATGTACGAAATGCGCCCCAAAGAACTCTTCGCCATCAACGAATTCTATCCCCTCGCCGGCCTCGTCCTCATGGGCGCCATCATCGGCGCCTGGACTAAGAAATCCGCCTAGCAGTTCTCAGCTGCCTCTTCTCCCTGTAGGGACCGCCTTCTGAGGCGGTCCGCTCTTCTCTGCGCCCACCGCCTGCCCTGAGCGAAGCCGAAGTGCCTGTGCTCTTGGTTTTCTCTTCTCTCTGACCTCTGTGCTCCGAGCTCCGTGCCCGGCGTTTAACCCGACCCGGGCGGGGTGTTAAGTATTTTCTTTCTCTTAATTCCCTATCCGCACTTAGCTTTCCACCCGGACTCAATACATAATAGAGAGTCGTTATTCCCAGCGAGGTATCCCAGAGTGATGCATGCATGGCACGATGTTTCCCCCGGCAAGGAGCTCCCCCGCGATTTCCAGGCCGTCATCGAAATCCCCCTCGGTTCCAACGTAAAATACGAACTCGACAAAGCCACCGGTCTGCTCAAAGTTGACCGCATCATTCACTCCGCGGTCTTCTATCCCGCCAACTACGGCTTCATCCCGCAAACCTACGCCGAAGACAACGACCCTCTCGACGTCCTCGTCCTCTGCCAGGAACCCATCCAGCCTCTTGCCCTCATCAAAGCCCGCGCCATCGGCGTCATGACCATGATCGACGGCGGCGCCAGCGACGACAAAATCATCGCCGTGGCCACCAACGACCCCGAATTTAGCGAGTACATCGAAGCTCGCGACCTTCCTCCGCACCGCATGCTCGTCCTGAAGCGTTTCTTCCAGGACTACAAGCAGCTCGAAGGCAAACAAGTCCAGGTCGAAGACATCCGCCCCGCCTACGCCGCCATGAACATCATCGAAAAATCCCTCGCGCGCTACACCGCCCTCCGCGACGAACTCCGCTCCTCCGCCAACTACTAGCCCTTGTAGCGGCCACCTCCTTGTGGCACAGCCATTCCTGCCTGCCCTGAGCGGAGCCGAAGGGGCTGTGCTCTTGGTGTTTTCTTTTCCCATTCTTCTCTGTGTTTTCTGCGCTCCGGCCTCTGCGCCCTCTGTGTTAAAACTTTCCTTTCTTCCCAATCCCCTAAAATTTTTCCCCGACTTATGAGACCATATTCCCACAAAGGCAACCCATGCATCCCATCTTGAAATGGTCTCTCATTACCGTAGGCGTGCTCGTTCTCGCCGCCTCGGTCGGCCTGAGCATCATGGCCGGCAGCCCCAAAGACGCCTTCGGCATGGTCCGCTACGCCCTCCCGCACATGCATCGCGGCAATCTCCAGGTCGGCAGCGACGCCCCTGACGCCACTCTCGTCTCCCTCGATGGCGCGACGCGCTTTCACCTTCGCGAACGCACTCAGGGCAAGCCGCTGGTCCTCGTCTTCGGCAGCTTCACTTGACCGCCCTTCCGTCGCCAGGTCGGCGACATCGCGCAAATCTTCAACGACTATAAAGATCGCGCCGATTTCCTCACCATCTACGTACGCGAAGCCCACCCTCTCGACGAGTGGCAGATGAAGTCCAACGAAAAAGACAAAGACAACGTCTGCTACGCCCAGCCGAAAACGCTCGCCCAGCGCGTCGCCATCGCCAACGACTTCACCCAGCGCTTCAAATACTCGGTCCCCTTCGGCATCGACGAAATGACCAACGCGGCCAACGACGCCTACGCCGCCTGGCCCGAGCGCCTCTACATCGTCGACGAGCAAGGCCGCGTCGCCTACAAGGGCGGCAACGGCCCCTTCAAATACGATCCCAAGGAAGTGCGTGACTGGCTCGCCACTCGCTTCGGCGAAGTAAAGCATCCCGGCGCTGCTTCGCCCGATAAAAAGTCCTAGTTCTTGGCGCTACTGAAGCCGTGACACACCACCCCGTCCGCAAATCGCCACCGAACTCCGATTCCTCCCGCAAAATTGGCCTCGCCCGCGCTATCTCCAAACTCGGCTACTGTTCTCGCCAACAGGCATTTGAACTAATCCGCGAGGGTAAAGTCCGCCTCAACGGCTCCACACCGAAAAATCCGGAGACCCCAGTCCGCCTCGGCGCCGATCGTATCGAGGTGCAAGGCCACGCCCTCAAGCCCGCCGAAAAAATCTACCTGATGCTCAACAAGCCTCGCGGCATCATCACCTCCGCAGCCGATGAAAAAGACCGCGACACCGTTTACTCCCTCCTACCTCCCGACTTAACCTGGCTCGCCCCCGTCGGCCGCTTGGACAAAGCCAGCGAAGGCCTCCTCCTCTTCACCAACGATTCCGAGTGGAACGCCCGCGTCACCGATCCCACCACACATCTCGACAAAACCTACCATGTTCAAATCGCAACTCTCGCCAATCCGTCCCTTCTCGAATCGCTCGAACGCGGTGTCGAACCCGATCGCAACGAATTCCTCCGCTGCAAACGCGCCACACTCCTCCGCGCCGGCGAAAAAAATTCCTGGCTCGAAATCACACTCGACCAAGGCAAAAACCGCCACATCCGCCGCATGTTCGACGCTCTTGGCATCGAAGTCCTCCGTCTAATCCGCGTCTCCATCGGCCCTCTCCACCTCGGCGACCTCCCCAAATCCGCCAACCGCCCCCTAACCCCGGCTGAACTTTCCGCCCTCAATCGCGCCATGGCACCCCCGTAACGCGCGCCCGCTGGGAACGCCATTCTCCCGAATGGCGCTCGGCGCCGTTCCAAATGCCCGATGGAGGGCCCGCCGACCGTGGCGGGCCGCTCTTCTCTGTGCTCTCTGCCTGCCCTGAGCGAAGCCGAAGGGTGCTCTTCCTCCGTGCCCTCTGTGTTAAAATCCTTCTTCTTCTCTTCCTTCCGCGATAGCAAGTTGATTCAGGTGAGAACTCCAGACTGATGCCGACAAAAAATCCCCTCTGGCTCCAATGGGCCCAACGTCTCCAGGCCATCTCCCAAAACGGCCTCACCTACGCCAAAGACCCATTCGACCTCGAACGCTTCTCCCAAATCCGCCAAGTCGCCGCCGAAATTCTCTCCTCATCCGGCGAATCCGCATCCATCGATTCCGTGATCGAACTCTTCCAAAAAAATTTCGGCTACGCCACTCCGAAAGTCGACGTCCGCGCCGCCGTCTTCGACAACGATCGCATCCTCCTCGTCAAAGAACGTAACGACGGCGCCTGGACCCTCCCCGGCGGCTGGGCCGACATCGGCGACCCGCCGAGCGTCGCCGCCCTCCGCGAAGTCCGCGAAGAATCCGGCTACGAAGCCAAAGCCGAAAAACTCGCCGCCGTCTACGATCACAACCTCCACGACCACCCTCCGTATCCTTTCCATGCCTACAAACTCTTCTTCATCTGCGCCCTCACAGGCGGCGCTCCTAGGCTAAGCATCGAAACCTCTGCCGTGAACTTCTTCCCCGAAAACGCCATCCCGCCTCTCTCCCTCCCCCGCGTAACCCCAACCCAAATCCAACACATGTTCGACCACCACCGTCACCCCGAATGGCCCACCTCCTTCGACTAACCCAGTGGCACAGGCTTTAGCCTGTGTTGCTTCTCTTCTCTGCGAACTCTGCGTCTCAGCGTTAAACTCTTCCCCTTACCCCGTCTCCCGCGCATACACACCGCCACCCCGGGATCATTGGCAAATCTTCCCCCACCTGCGCTACAATCTAGCCGGTTAGCGAGCAGCCCGTACCCGGATTTCTCTTGATTTGAGCGCTCTTTCTGAACGGTGTCCGGCTTCGGTTGCTCAGGGCTGCAAAGCGCTTTGACTCTCTGGCGACTGCCGCCGTTTTACCGCTGCCTAACTTTCCCGTACGGCCGGGGCAGCTTGGGGTGCTTCATGTCCACAGCTCCGAACATCGTCCATTCTCGCTCTCTCCCCGAAGGCCACTCCGGCGAACTGCTGCACTTCTCCCGTGACGCCGTCCAGTGGGAATGGATGAGCATGTCCGCTCGGCGTCTGAATCCCGGCGAAACGTATTCCGCCTCCACGAATGGTGAAGAAGCCGCCTTCGTCCTCCTCGGCGGCCGCTGCACCGCGAATTGGGGAGAAGGCCCCCACTCCATCGGCCAGCGCAAAAATGTTTTCGATGGCCTCCCTTATTGCCTGTATCTCCCCACGAATCATTCCGTCACATTCCAGGCGGAAACCGTTTGCGAAATTGCCGAGTGCCGCGTCCCTTCTCATGCGAAACTTCAGCCCAAGCTGATCACTCCAAATGACGTCGTTAGCGGCCTCCGTGGCGGTGGAAACGCTTCCCGCCAGATCGTCGACATCATCCGCCCGGACTTCCCCGCCGACAAACTCGTTGTCATCGAGGTCTACACTCCCGGCGGCAACTGGTCCAGCTTTCCTCCACACAAGCACGATGTCCACAATCCCCCCGCCGAGGTCGACCTCGACGAAATCTACTACTACCGCATCAATCGTCCGAACGAAGGCTTCGCTCTCCAGCGCCTCTATTCCCCCGATCTCTCTCACGACACAACTGTCCGCGCTCAAGACGGCGACGCCGTACTCGTCCGCTCCGGCTTTCATCCCGTAGTCGCCGGTCCCGGCTACGACGTCTACTACCTCAATTTCCTCGCGGGAACTTCCCGCACCCTGGCCGTCACCGAAGACCCCAATCATGTCTGGCTGAAATCCACCTGGAAAGATCTCGATCCGCGATTGCCGTTGGTGCGTTGAAGCTGTACACTTCCCGCAATTCAAGAGGACGGGCGATGGCCGCAAACCACCCAGGCAAGCTCACCGGAAAGTCACTCGATAAGCGCTTAGAGATTCCTGCGTTTTTCCCCGAGTCTCTCCTGCCACTTCACGCTCAAGCTTGTTCCCTGTCCCGCGCTCCCCTTCTCAGGAGAATCTCTTCATGACCCGCCGCCTCACCGTCGCCCAGGCCATCGTCGCTTTCCTTCGGTCTCAATTTTCCAGCCGTGACTCCCAGGAGCACCGCCTCATCGAAGGCTGCTTCGGCATCTTCGGCCACGGCAACGTCGCCGGCATGGGCCAGGCCCTCGAACAAGACCCCGGCCTCCCCTACTACCTTTGCCGCAATGAACAGGCTATGGTCCACACCGCCGCCGCCTTCGCCAAATCTTCCTTCCGCCTTCGCACCCTCGCCTGCACCACTTCCATCGGCCCCGGCTCCACCAACATGCTCACCGGCGCCGCCGCCGCAACCATCAACCGCGTCCCCGTTCTATTGCTCCCGGGTGACATCTTCGCCCGCCGCAACGTCGCACCCGTTCTCCAGCAACTCGAATCTCCCTCCACGCAAGATATCTCCGTCAACGATTGTTTCAAGCCCGTCTCCCGCTACTGGGATCGCATCCAGCGCCCCGAACAACTCCTCACTTCCCTGCCCGAAGCCATGCGCGTCCTCACCTCTCCCGCCGACACCGGCGCCGTTACCCTCAGCCTCCCGCAGGACGTGCAAGCTGAAGCCTTCGACTTTCCCGAAGAATTCTTCCGCAAGCGCGTCTGGATCATTCCTCGCACCCGTTGCGACAAGGAACTCCTGGCTCAAGCCGCCGCTTTAATTCGTCGCGCAAAAAGCCCTCTCATCGTAGCCGGCGGCGGCGTTCTCTATTCCGAAGCCTCCCGCGCCCTCGCAAGTTTCGCTGAATCCACCGGCATCCCCGTCTGCGAAACCCAAGCCGGCAAAGGTTCCCTCCCTTACGATCACCCGCAGCAACTCGGCGCCGTCGGCGTCACCGGCACGCCCGGCGCAAACATCGCCGCCCGCGAAGCCGACCTCGTCATCGGCATCGGCAGCCGCTACTCCGATTTCACCACCGCCTCCAAAACCGCCTTCCAGAATCCCGCCGTCCGCTTCATCAATATCAACGTCGCCGAATTCGATGCCTACAAACACGCAGCTCTACCGCTAACTGGCGACGCCCGAGCCACGCTCGAAGAACTCCAATCCGCTGTCGCTGGATACAAGGTCGAAACAAACTTCGCCGCCCGCATCGCCACCTTCAGAGCCGACTGGGAAAAAGAAGTCGATCGCATCTACGCCGTCCGCAAAGCCCCTCCCCTCTCCCAGGGCGAAGTCATCGGCGCACTCAACTCCTTCACCGAACCCTCCGACATTCTCCTCTGCGCCGCTGGCAGCCTTCCCGGCGATCTCCACAAACTCTGGCGCACCCGCCAACCCGGCGGCTACCACATGGAGTACGGCTACTCCTGCATGGGCTACGAAATTGCCGGCGGCCTCGGCGCAAAAATGGCCAATCCGAATCGTGAAGTCTACGTAATGGTCGGCGACGGCTCTTACCTGATGATGGCCCAGGAAATCGTCACGTCATTGCAAGAAGGCGTCAAACTCAACATCGTCCTCCTCGACAATCACGGCTTCTCCAGCATTGGCGGCCTCAGCCGCGGCTGCGGCAACGAAGGCATGGGCACCAACTACCGCTATCGCCGCGGTGATAAATACGACGGTGACCCAATCCCCGTGGACTTCGCCGCCAACGCCGCCAGCCTCGGCGCCTGGACCGCGCGCGCCAAAACTCACGACGAATTTCGCAATGCGCTCGCCGCGGCACGCAAACAGGACCGCACCTCCGTGGTCGTCGTCGAAACCTCCTACGACGAACGTGTCCCCGGCTACGAATCCTGGTGGGACGTCCCCATCGCCGAAGTCTCCGAGCGCGAATCCGTTCGCGCCGCCCGCAAAAACTACGAAGACGCGCGCAAGAAGGAACGTTTTTTCTTTTGAGGTGTGCCCTGACTTGTCATCCTGAGGGGCGCGTTTTTTGCGCCCCTCAGGATCTCAACTTAAGATTCGACCACGAATCCAGCGTCGAGATCCTTCGTCACACCTGAACGGCGTATGTTGTTCGCTCGGAAAAGCAATCGGGCCCCGAAATCTTTTCGCATCCGAAAGAGGCCGCCGTGGAAACAACGACTGGGACACTCGAAGCGGCGCCCCCCGCGCAACCCCGCCTGAAGCGCGTCCTCGGCCTGTGGGACCTCATCTACTACGGCGTCATCCTCACGTCCCCCATCGCCGCCGTCCCGCTCTTCGGCGAAGCCCAAGTCCTCTCCCATGGCCACGCCGTCACCACGTTGCTGCTAGCCATGGTCGCCATGTCCGTCACCGCCGTCAGCTTTGGCCGCATGGCCACCGTCTATCCTTCCTCCGGTTCCGTCTACACCTACATCAGCAAAGGACTCAATCCTCACGTCGGCTTCGTCGTTGGCTGGGCCATGTTCCTCGAATATCTTTTTCAGCCCATCCAAAACGCGCTCTACGCCGTTCTCGCCATCCAGCGCATGGCCCCAAAAATTCCCTTCGCCATCCTCGCCGCCCTCACCGTCGGCCTCATCACCTTCATGACCGTCCAGGGCATCAAATTCACCGCCCGAACCAACGAAGTTCTCCTCTCCTTCATGGTCATTGTAACCGCTGCATTCCTCATCGAGGCCTTCCGCTACATCATCCTTCACCAGCATTTCTCCGGCCTTATCTCTATGAAGCCCCTTTACAATCCCGAAACCTTCAACTATCGCCTCGTTGCTTCCGGCACCGGTCTCGCCGCTCTCGTCTTCATCGGCTTCGACGGCGTATCCATCCTCGCGGAAGAGGTCGAAAATCCGCGCCGCAACGTCCTCCTCGCTTCCGTCCTCGTCTGCATCTTCACTGGTCTCTTCAGCGGCTTCCAGGTATATATGGCGCAGCGCGTTCTTCCCGACTACTCCACGTATGCGAATCCTGAAACCGCATTCATGGACGTCGCCCGCGCCGCCAGCGGTCCCTGGCTGTTTCACGCCTACGGCATCATGCTCCTCGTCTCCAGCATCGCCTGCGGCCTCGCCGGACACGTCGGCGCCTCCCGCCTTCTCTTCAGCATGGGCCGAGACGATGTTCTCCCCAAAAAAATCTTCGGCCACATCAGCCCCACAAAAGGCAATCCCATTTACAACGTTTGGATCGTCGGCGTCCTCGCTTACATTGGCGTACTCACCATTCCGTGGGAACTCGCCGCCGAAATCGTCACCTTCGGCGCGCTGATCGCCTTCATGGGAGTCAACCTCGTCTCCCTCTTGCACTTTTCCTTCGGCCCCGAAAACGCCGGCAAACGCAACTTCTTCGTGGACGCCTTCGTCCCCGGCTTCGGTTTCGTCTTCTGTTTTGGATTGTTATTCAGCCTGCAAAACTGGACCAAATGGGCCGGCATCCTCTGGCTAGTGGCGGGAATTCTCTACGCGGCCTACAAAACCAAAGGTTTTACACTCCGACCAAAACTCTTCGACTTCAGCGAAACCTGATTTCCCCATCTGTAGGCCCGACTTCCGAGGCATGCCGCTCTTCTCTGCGAACTCCGTGCTCTTCCTCTGTGTTTTCTGTGTTAAATCTTTTCTCTTTTCTAATTTCTATTTTCCAAATTCTATTTTCGCTTCCCCACCCGCCCGCAACCCAAACCCGCAAGACTCCCGAATCCGCAACTCCGGCTGCAATTTCCGCAGCACCGGCTTACTCGCGTCTCCCGTGATCCGCTTGATCAAAAGCTCCGCCGCCTCCGTCCCCAGCTGATGCTTCGGCAATTCCACCGTGGTGAGCCGCGGCCGGAAAATCCCCAGCCACGGATAATCATCAAAGCTCACCAGCCCATAATCCTCCGGGCAGCGCAACCCCATCTCCTCCGCCGCCTGCAGTAATCCTATCGTCATCAAATGATTCGCCACGTAAATTCCATCCGGTCGCCGCGAAAATAACGCGTGCCCCGCGCGAAATCCGGACTCCAGCCGGTAATCGCCTTCAATCACCAGATCCTCTTCGTACGGCAACCCCTCCGCCTTCAGCGCGTCATGAAATCCCTGCCAGCGTTCTTTCGCATTGCTCACCTTCAGCGGTCCGCTGATCAGCGCAATCCGCTTCCGTCCCGCGCGCGCCAGGTGCGACACCGCTTCATATGCTCCGTGGTAATCGTCAGTGATCACCGCATCCTTTGTTAGCTTCGGATACGTCCGCATCACCAGCACGAACGGAATATCCACTTCCTTGATCATTTGCCGCAGCGGCGGCCGGAAATCCCCCGCCGCCTTCGTCAGCAAAATTCCATCCACCCGCTTCGAAAGTAGCAGCTCGATCGCCTTCTCTTCCTTGTCCAGCGAGTCGTCGCTGTTGCAGAGCAACAAGTTGTAGCCGTGCTTCTGCGCGGCATCCTCCGCTCCGCGCACCACTATAGGGAAAAACGGATTCCCGATGTCCGGCACAATCATTCCGATCGTGTGCGTTCGCTGCTTCGCCAAACTCCGCGCGATCAGGTTCGGCCGGTAATTCAGCTTCCGAATCGCTGCCTCCACGCGTTCCCGTAGCCCCTTGCCCACATGACTCTTGTTGTTAACCACCGCCGACACGGTAAACACAGACACCCCGGACTCCCGCGCCACATCATAAATACTAGCGGCCCCTCCACTCTTCTTCCGTCCGGCACTCTTCCCAACGCTCATGATCTGCTCTGTGCCCTCTGTGCTCTCCGTGGTGAAATCTTATCTTCTTCCATCGTCAACGAATTCCGTATCTTACGCTAACCGGCGCCCCACTCCTCGCCGACGCATAAATCGCCTCCAGAATAATCATGTCCCAATGCCCCTGCTGCCCATCAGCCTCAACGCGCTTCTTCGTCTGAATCGCCGTCGCAAACGCATCCAGCTCCGGCGCAAACTCATCCACCACCTTGAAGCCCTTCTCAAACCACTTCCCGCCAATCTTTCCCGTCAACCGCCGCTCCTCATCAAACGGAAACGCCGGCGTCAGGCAAGCCCATCCCTTCGTTCCTTGCACAAACACAAACGACGAAATCGCCGAGCTGTACGTCGATGTCCCCTGCACCACCAGCCCGCTTGCAAAATGCATCCGGAACGATATCCCTTCCTCTACGTCCCGAAATCGTTCCAAATCTTTTCTCCATGCGTGCGCGCTAACCTCCACCGGATCCTCTTCCACCAGCCACCGGCTCGTGTTCACGCAATAGACGCCCAAATCCATCAACGGCCCGCCGCCCGCCACTTTGGAATCCAGCAGCCAGGGAATCGACCGCCCCGCCACATGCAGCTCGCTGAACGAAGTGTTGATTACATCAATCTTCCCTAGCTTCCCGCTCTGAATCAAATTTTTCAGGTACAACGCGCTCGGCTCGTAATATTTCCGGTACGCGGTCATCAACTGCACGCCGCACTCTTCGCAGACCCGCACCATCTCCGCCGACTGCTCCGCCCTCACCGCCAGCGGCTTTTCGCAAAGCACGTGCTTCCCCGCCCGAGCCGCTGCAATTGTGCCGCTCAAGTGCTCGCTCTGCGGCGTAGCCAGATAAACTGCATCAACCTCTGGGTTCTTCAGGCAAGCGCCAAACTCCTCCGCCCCGTAAGCCGCCGCTGCCCCAAATTTTCGTGTCAGCTTTTCGGCCTTCCGCTTGTCCCGGCCAACCAACGCTACAAGCCTCGCCTTCTTCGCATTCCGAAACGCGGGCAGCACCGCCCCCTGCGCAATCGCCCCCAGCCCCACCACCGCAAACCCCACCTTTTTCCCAGTTTTCATAGTTGTAGATTCACGTCCCCACGACAATTCCCCGCCAGTAGCACAGGCTTCAGCCTGTGTTCTTGGTTTACTCTTCTCTGCTCCGGCTCTGCGCCCTCTGCGTCTCTGCGTTAAGCTATTCGCTCTTCTCTTAAACGCTGCCCTCAACTCTCCCGATCCGCCCTACCCAGCCTCTGATTCCGTATCGCCTTATGATCCAACCCTCTCAGCTCCTCAACATTCTCCAGCACCTTGTGCACCGCATCCGCAATATCATCCACATCCTTCGTACTTCCCAAAAAGTGCTGGTGCGGAAACCACACCGCCTCCTGATACGCCGCCCTCTCCGACTCCGGGCACGAATACATCGAACGCAAATCCAAGGCCTTTTCCCGCCCCCAGCTCAACGCCGGAAAATCCGTCGCATCCACCGGAAACAGCGAACTCTTGTAAACCGGCTCGTAAAACAACCCGTCGCAATGCACTCCCTCAAGTTGCATCGCCGCCACAAACGCCGCCCGCGGAAGCTCCTTCACCTTCTCCGCAAAATACTTGATCACATACCCATACGGCGCCAGCCGCGTAATCCGCGGATCCGGCTTCAGCAAGCCGATCCCCGGCGTTTTCGCCAGCCGCGCCTCAAACCGCTTCATATTCTTCTCGCGAATCGCGCTTTGCTTCGCCATACGTTCCAGCTGAGCTCCCAGCACCGCCGCCTGAAATTCTCCCAGCCGGTAATTGAAACCGATGATCCGTTTCTTATATTTGTCCGTCAGGCTCGCCCGCCCGGCATTGATGTAACTCTGCACGAGTTCCATGTACTCCAGGTTGTTGGTAATAACAGCCCCGCCCTCTCCCGAAGTAATCAGTTTGCTCGACTGAAAACTGAACGCGCCCAAGTCTCCCATCGACCCCGCGCCCTTCCCCTTCCACTTTCCGCCATGCGCATGCGCGCAGTCTTCCACAACTTTTAAATTGTGTTTGGAAGCCACGCGCAAAATCTCATCCATGTCCGCGAAGCGCATCCCCAGATGCACCGGCAAAATCGCCTTCGTCTTCGGCGTTATCGCTTTCTCAATCAGCTTCGCGTCCAGGCAATACGTGTCCGGATCCACATCCACGAACACAGGCACCGCGTTCACCAGCAGCACCGGCCCGACCGTTCCTTCCCAGGTGTACGCCGGCACAATCACTTCGTCTCCCGGCTTGATCCCGATCGCCTTAAGCGCCGCCTGGATCGCCACCGTCCCCGTGTTCACGCACTGCCCGTACTTCGCGGTATGTACCTTCGCAAATTTCGCCGCGAACGCCGCCGCATGTTTTCCCGGAAACGGCTGCCCGCCCCACAGCGTGCTCTCCAGCACATCCTTCAAAGCCGCCGTCTCCGCCTTCGTGGGAATCGGCCACCTCGTAAACGGCGTCTTCCTTAGGACTTTCCCACCCGTAATCGCAAGTTTTCCCACGAGCCCATTCCTCCATTCAAAAATTCAAACTGAACACAAATCCAACGGCGTGCGTTGTAGGGCCCGCCTTCCGAGGCGCGTTCGTTGCGCACCGGACGGTTTTGCGGGGCGGGCCGCTCTTGGGTTTCTCTCCTCTGCTCCGGCTCAGCGTACTCTGCGTCTCTGCGTTAGTTTTCTCTTTTTTTCTAGCTACGCATCCGGATTCGGCAACATAATGTCCCTCACCACTCCATCCAAATCGTGGCAAGCCCCAATAAACTGCCTCAACGTCCGCCGGGTAGGCCCAAACGAATCAAACTCTCCAATCGCAATCCCATTCTCCGAATACGCCCGCCGAAAATCCGCAAACTTCCGCCCCAACTCCTCCACAATTTCCCCAGCCACGGGCTTATCGATTCTCGAAACCACCTCAATATCGCTCCGGTTAAATCGCACCTGCCACGAATACGGCGGCGAAATCACGCACTCCCCGCCAATCATTTCGCTCCAATGCATGTGATTTCGAAACGCCGCAGACAGCAGCCGGATTCGGTATCCGCGTTCCCGAAAAAGTTTGTACGTCTTCTTGAACACCGCCACGCCCGCCCACTCCGTATATCCCGGATCAATGGCCACATTCTCTTTTTCGATCAGCACCTTCAGCCAATCATCCAGCCGCCCGACCATAATCGTGCACACCGGCCCCATGCTCGCGATTTCTTTGCCCTCTTTTTCCCGCCGTTTCAGCCCGCGCTCCACCGCCTCCGCCACCGCCACGCACTGCGGCAGCGTGAAGCACACCGTCGCATTAATGCTGATCCCCCGGTACGTCGCTTCTTCAATCGCCGGAATCCCCGCCGAAGTCACCGGAATCTTCACAATCATGTTCGGCGCCAACTGGCTGAACTCCTCCGCCTGCGCCACGATGCACTTCGCGTCGCGATACAACCGCGGGTCCGTCTGGATCGACAGCCTGCCGTTCTTCCCGCCTTGTGCATCGAAAACCGGCTTCAGCAGCGCCGCCGCCCGAACGGATATCTCCCGCACCACCTTCCACGCAATCTCGTCTTCCGTTGCGTTCGGAAAGTCCTTCAGCAACGCCTCAATCCGCGTCTTCCAATTGACGAGTTCTTTCTTCAGCACACCCAGCACGATCACCGGATTGCACGTCGCCCCCACGCCGCCATGCTCCATCGAATACTTCAATTCCTCGATCGACGCGGAGTCGTTCCACAAACACGTCTGCGTAGTCTGCGTCATCTTGTGCAGCGGACTCTTGAATGCCGTAGCGGTCGCTTGGGTCATAAACTCCTCCCGCCAACCGAACTTTGCCCAACCAATCTCAAGTTGCCGCTGAGCGTTCCAGCGTCACCTTCACCCCTCTTCCCTGCTTCATCGAACTCTCCGCCGCCACCGCCGTCGCCAGCGCCTTCAATCCATCCTCGCCCGTCACCCGCACAGGTCTGTCGTCAAGCACGTTCTGCACAAAATCCCGCACCTCGGCCAGATACGCGCCCGCAAACCGCGTGAGAAAATGATCCGCCAGTTTTTGCGCACTTCCGTTCGCGCTCAAAAAAACCGCCGGCGCCTGCTCGATGGTTCCCACGAAAACTGCGCCCTTCGTTCCCAATATCTCCGTCCGCACGTCATACGCGTAAATCGCCGAAGCATACGACTCGACATTTCCAATCGCCCCGCCGCGATATTGCAGATTCACTGAACTCGCCACCACATCCCCGAACTTCGCCACTTCCGGCCGCGTCACCGAGGTGCCATACGAATGCACTTCAATCACCTCGTCCCGCATCATCCACCGCGCCAAATCGAAATCGTGAATGGTATTCGTGTAAAAAATCATCCCGTTCACGCCGGAGTGATACGCCGCCATCGGCGGCTCGTCCTTGTCCCGCCCCACCGACTTGAAAATCAGCGGCGTCCCAATCTCCCCCGCCTCAATCCGCTTCATCGCCGCTGCGTAAGCCGGATCGTACCGCCGCATAAATCCCACCTGCAGGCGCACCCCCGCCTTGGCCACTGCATCCAACGCCGCGTGCGCGTCGGTCATCGTCAGTGCCAGCGGCTTCTCGCACAAAATGTCCTTCCCCGCCTTCGCCGCCTGAATCAGCGCTTGCGCGTGAAACTTGTCCGGCGTCGAGATCAACACCGCCTGCAATCCCTTCAACGCCAGCATCGCCTCCAGGCTTCCAAACGCGTGCTCCACCTCCAACTCCTCCGCCACCTGCTTCGCCCGCGCTTCCACCACATCCGCAATCGCCACCAACTCCGCTCCCGGCACCAGCCGCCGCAAATTCTCCGCGTGCCGCTTCCCCATTTCCCCGACGCCCAACACGCCCATCCTAATCTTCCGCATTCCGCTCCTCGGTAGCACAGGCTTCAGCCTGTGTTCTTGTCTTTCTCTTCTCTGCGAAACCTCTGCGTACGCTGCGCCTCTGCGTTATCTTTTCTCTCTTCTCTTTTCCAATTTCTAATTTCAGCCCGCTTTCGCCGCCGCGCTCAACTGCCCCATCACACCTTCCAAATACCGCAAGCTCGCGGCCACACTGTCCTTCGACGGTATCTCCGTAGCCCCAAACTTCACATCCTGTTCAATCACCGACCACCCCGAATATCCGTTCTTAATCAAAGTCCGAAAGAACGCCGGAAAATCAATATTCCCCTTCCCGATCACCGTGAACACCTTGTGTTCAATCGCCTCTTCAAAGGTCCACTGCCTCTTCCGCGCCTCTTCCAGCACCACGTTAGCGCAGTCCTTTATATGCACAAACCGCAGCTTATCCTTATACTTCTCGGCCTCTCTCACCGAATCCCCGTGTCCATACACGCAGTGGCCCGTGTCCAGGCAAAGCCCAATCTTCGTGTGCGAAGTCGCATCGTAAAACCGCTCGCACTCCTCGGGCGTCTCCACATACGTCGCCACATGCGGATGAAACACCAAATCCAGCCCAAACTCCTGCGCCACCTTCTCCGCGTCCGCCACAATGTTTCCCACATGCTTCCACTGCGCCGCCGTCAACGTCGGACAGCCCTCCTCATACACCCGCCCCGAATACGCATTCCGCTCCGGCGATTGATCGTCCGCCATCACCAGAAACGGCGCCTTCAGTGTCGCCAGCAGATCCCCCACTTTCCGAATCCGCTCAATAGCCGCCTTCCCCGCCGCCGGGTCCGTCATCTTCACCGGCACAAACGATCCCAAAAGCTTCAGCTTCCTCTTCTCCAGCTGAGGCTTCAGCACCGCCGGATCCGTCGGAAAAAATCCATAAGGACCAAGCTCCGTCCCCGTGTATCCCGCCTCCACCATCTCATCCAGCATCTTCTCGTACGACTGCTCCCAAGACGGCCCCGGATAATCCAGCACGCCCCAGCTATCCGGCGCACACGCAAACAAAAACCTCTCCTTCAATCCGCTCATCATCTTCTCCCGTGGCGGCCCCGACCTGGTGGGGCCGCCCTTCACATCCGCGCAATCCTCTCCTTCACTTCCACGGCTCCAACACCACCTTCATCGACTCCGCATCAATCGCCTTCGCCATCGCTGCATCCACATCCCGCAATCCATACCGGTGCGTAACAAACTCCCGCAACGGGTACTGCTTCATATACCGCGTCATCTGCCTCATGCTCGGCCCGTACGCCGCCGGCTCTTCCCCTCCCACCGACAATATCCGCGCATTCTTCGCGCACAAATGCCGGTGCGGACTGATCGCCACCTCGCCCAAATCCGAAAAATTCCCCGCTTCCACCAGCAGCCCGCTCACCCGCAACATCTCAAGCGCTTCCGGCACCGCCTGCGGCACTCCCGCGCACTCCACCACCATGTCCGCACCGCGCCCGTTCGTCAGCGATCTCACAAGCTCCAAACGTTCCTTCTGAGACATCTTCCCCGCATGAATCGTATAATCCGCTCCCAGCCGCTTCGCAAAATCCAGCCGGTACTCCGACAAATCCACCGCAATAATCGTTCCCGCCCCCAACATCCGCGCCTTCATCAAAAAACACATCCCCAGCGGCCCGACGCCCATCACCACCACGGTATCGTCGAACCGGAAAGATTCATTCGGAAACGCCGACATCTGCTTCGCCCGGTCCAGCCCCACCGAAACCGCGAAAATCTCCGTCAGCACCGCCACTTCCGACGGCAGATCGTCCGGCACCTTCACCAGAAAACTTCCCGGCACGATATAAATGTATTGCGACCACCCGCCGAACAAATGCGGCGGATTCTTCGCGCTCAAATTATTCCCGTAATCCGTCGTCTTCTCGCAGCAGTAGTATGGAAAATCGTGCCGGCAGTAGTAACACTCCCCGCACGAAACATTCGCGCCCACCACCACGCGGTCGCCCACCCGCAACGCCACGCCCTCAAAATCCGCGTACTGCCCTTCTCCTCCAATCGCCTCGATCGTTCCCACATTCTCGTGGCCCTGAATAATCGGGAATTCCAGTTTCCGGTCGCCGTACTGCGTCACATATCCCTGAAACGTGTGCTTGTCCGTCCCGCAAATCCCGGACATCTCCATCTTCACCAGCACACACCCCGGCCGCGGCTCCGGCAGCGGGTACTCACGCAATTCGTACTGTCCAGGTTTTACCAGTGTTGCTGCGAGTACGCCTTGGGCCGACATTGCCGAGTCTCTTTCGCTTCCATTGGAATTGGCCGGGAGGCCTCGTACTTCTTCAAAAAATCGCGGGGAATCGGCTGGGCCAGGATTCCCCGCTCGGGGTTATTGCCCTTAAACGCTCATCAACAACCTGCTAAAAATTCAATTTCAATCCAAGCTGCGCCAGCCGCGGATCGCGCGCCACCGTCACTTGGCCGAAGTTGGTCAGCGGCGCCGCGGGGGTCCCCAACGGCCCGGGAACCAATCCACTTGGGTTCACGAACTGCGCGTGGTTGAACAGGTTGTAAAACTCCGCCCGGAATTCCAGCGCCATGCTTTCCCGAATTGGCGTTATCTTCTTGAAGGTCATGTTCCAGTTATTGATCCCCGGACCGTGGAAGAACCGCCGGTTCGCGTTTCCTTCTACCCCCAGGGCGCTTTGGCTGAAATTCCCAATGTTGAAGAAGTAGTGGTTCGGGTTGTTCCGCGGATTGGTAATCCCCAACGGAGCCCCGTTGTAATTCGGCGTGTCCACCGGCAGCACGATCGGTCCGCCAAATCCCGTTCCCGTCAGTGCCCGGTCATCCGTCTCCACGATGGTGATCGGCAGCCCCGTCGAGAACGTCGTCACTCCGGCGATTTCCCATCCGTGCGTCAGCAGCTTGGCTGTTTGAATCTTGTCGAACGGCAGCCGGTAGTTGTAGCTGGCCACGAAATTGTGCGTGCTATCGAATGCCGAAAGCCCGCGGCTCAGCCTCGGATTGTACGGGTTGATCTGCTCCCCGTATCCTGAAGAATCGTCCATCGACTTGCTATACGTATATCCCAGCAGCACATATAACGACTTTGCCGTATGTTTCCAGCTGATCTGCGCCGAGTTGTATACCGAATTCCCGATGGTGCTGAAGTACGAATCGTTTCCAAACGGCACGATGAACTGCGGCCCCGTCGGCGTCGGTATCGGCGTATTGATATACGGCGTGCTGAACGGCCCCCGCGTTCCTGCATAGGTGACCCCACCTAGCGTATAGATGTTGTTCTCCCCACCCGGCCCGCAGCCCGCTGATTGCAGTTGCAGGCAAAGTGACGGAATCCCCGGATTCGCCGATATCGACGACAGCAATCGGTGACCTTGCGTGCCAACGTAGCTCACCGTCAGCAGGTCCGAGGGTGTGAGTTCTCGCTGGATTGACAATTCATAATGCTCCGCGTACGGCAGCCGGTTATGATTGTTGAACGCCGGCGAGCTTCCGATCGTTCCGAACGCGTTGAAGAAATCGAACAGATTGTCGTACGGGAACCCTGTCGCCGGATTTTTGGCTGAAAAATTCTTCGGCGGCGGCGCTACAGGAAATGGATTTGAGACCAGGGACCCGCTGCCCCGCTGAAGGAACGGCGACGCGAAGCTCGGCTGATTTTGCCCTGTGTAATTCCCAAACGGCGCATCCCCGATTTCGTTGAAGTCCGTCGCGCCCTCAAACGTGTTGTAGAACATTCCCCATCCTACGCGGACGCTCGTGGACCCCGGCTTACCCACCACCTTCCCCAGCATCCCTTCATGCTCCCCGAAGGAATATGCCAGCCCCAACCTCGGCGCGAAATTGTTCCACCGCGTCGGCGCAAGGCTCCGCGGCACACCGGGATCTCCCGGAAATACCCAGCCGATCGGCGATCCCGGAAACACCACCGACTGCTCCCCCGGAATCAGCGTCTGGATCTCGTTGTACTTTTCACGCCACGGCGCGCTCACGTCATACCGCAATCCGTAATTGAACGTCAGGTTCGACTTCACGCGCCAGCTGTCCTGTGCGAACGCGCCGAAGTAATAGGTCCGCCCATAGGAGGGGTATGACTGCCCTTGCACGAACTGCGTCGGCGCTCCCAACAAGAAGTCCACGATGTCGCTTCCCGTTTCGCTCGGCTGCCCGCTGAAATTGCTGCCGAAGAAAAAGTTCCCGTTCGCCACATTGAACAGGTTTTCTTCCAACTGGTTGAAGTGATATTGCACCCCGACCTTCAACGTATGCTTGCCGAATACCCGGGTGTAGTTGTCCATCGCCTGGTAAATGTTTTCAGTGATCCGGTTCGGACGGCTGGGCACCCCGATCACCCAGTTGTTGAAGTCGATTTCCGGAACTCCCTGCACGCTGGGTGCTCCCACTGTGACTCCCGGCGAAGTCGGTGACCCTCCCGGCGCGAATCCCAGGCTTGCCAGCGTCGTTCCCGTTCCACCCAGCGGCTGGTTGAACTTCGTGTCCAGCCGGAAATACCCTAGCCGGAACTCGTTCACCGCCGCCGAGGAAAAGGTCTTCGTGTTCCCGAGGTCAATCGTGTGCGTGTGCCCGTTGCTGTCTACGCTGAATCCCGGATACAGCGGTGCGTTCGACGCCCAGTAAGGATCCACTCGGTCGAATTTGTCGAAATAGTAGTACGCCGTCAGCAGCCCGAAATGCGTGTTGGCATCCACTCGCCCGCTGAACTTGTTGTCCGTCAGGTCCAGCTTTTGTGCGCTCGTCGAAAACGTTCCGTTCGCATTGTTCGGCGGCAGAATGAAGGGCAAAAGTTTGGAGGAGATACCATTGAAATTCGCCGGGTTCAACGTCAACGTCGGAAACACGCACTTCGTGGTTCCGCCCGCTCCATCCGCCGTGCATCCCGGGGCGTAGTAAGCTTCCCCGGGGGTAACCGTCTGTCCGCCCAATTGATTCGCGAGCTGGGTCGTCAGTTCGTTCGCCCACGCCGTTCCCTGCACGGTTCCCGTGAGCGCGCTCGACACCGACGAAAGATTCCCGTTCTGCAGCAGCGTCTCCGCCGGCGCATTCGAAATTACCTGCGTTTCTCCGACGACCTGCCGGTTCCCTTGGTAATCTGCGAAGAAAAACAGCTTATCCTTCTTGATCGGCCCGCCCACGGTGCCTCCGAACTGATTCTGGTGATACGCCCCTCGCTGCCCGGCCGCGAAAAAATTCGCGGTGTTCAGGTCCGTGTTCCGGAAAAATTCGAACGCATTCCCGTGGAAATTGTTCGAACCCGATTTTGTCACCACGTTGATCAGCCCGCCCGCATAGTTCCCGTACTCGGCATCCGCGTTATTCGTCAAAATCCGGAACTCTGCAAGCGAGTCCAGGTTCGGAATCGCTCCCGCTCCCGAATAGCCGGACTCCTGCGCCAGCAGCCCGTTGAGGATGAACCCGTTCGCCGCTTCGCGCATCCCATTCACCGATTGCGCCCCGGAATTCTGGTCACCGGAAATCTGCGGCAACGCAAACCCCGCCGAAATAAAGCTGCCCGCATACGCGCCGGACATCCCGGACGCCGTGTTAATTACTCCAGGTTGCAGGAACAGCAGGTCCGTGAAACTCCGCGTTAGTAGCGGCACATCCGTCATCTGCTTTCCTTCAATCACTTCACCCATCTGCGTATTCGATGTTTCCACGTGCAGCGCGTCGCTCTCCACCACCACTTTCTCTGTACTCTGCCCAACCTGCAACGGGACGTCTACCACCTGCGCGTCGTTTACTTCCAGAACAATTCCCGTTTTCTGGTACGCCTTGAATCCCTTTTGCTGCACGTCAATCGTGTATTTCCCCAGCGCCAGTGACTGGAACGAGTAATATCCCTGACCGTTTGTCGTCTGCGTCGTGGCGAGCCCGGTCTCCAGATTCGTCGCGGTCACCGCTGCTCCCACCACCGCCGCGCCGCTTGCATCCGTCACTGTCCCGGAAATGCTCGCCGTTACACCGGCGTTCAGCCGTCCACAAAACAAAACCGCAAGCGCCAACACCAATACCCAAACACACGTGCGAAGTCGCGTGACTTGCATTTTCCCCTCCGAGTGAACTCGTATGACTCCAACCCCGTTTTCGGCCTCGTGGCCTTCCGGCATCCGGCAGCGCACCTGTTCGCACCGTTCCTTTTCCGCTTGCCGTCGGATTCTAACCGGTTATCGCTTGGCACGCGTTATAGTTCAGCGTCCCCGCTTTGTCAAGAAGTTTTGCCGCTTCGCCTTTCGTCTCGGACGAAATCCGACTGTCAAATCGTTTCAATATCCCCTAAATCCCCGTAATATCTGCTCGCCATTACACGGCCCGGCAGTTGCCGGCACGCGCCCCGCTGGCCCGCATCACCACCCCGTGACCCTTCATT
>Ga0210383_10000290_pt1 | contig 49143 bp, 42 predicted proteins | sample IncBWC14OmetaG_FD_160072 | JGI IMG/M metagenome (GOLD analysis project Ga0210383, IMG submission 160072) | Forest soil microbial communities from Barre Woods Harvard Forest LTER site, Petersham, Massachusetts, United States - Inc-BW-C-14-O ...
AGCGTGACGGGCAAGCCTACCCTCTTCGACACGTTGTAAAACCTCCGCTGCCAACTTTTTATATTCCACTGCTCCAGGCGACTTCGGTGCAAACGTTAAAATCGTCTCTTTGTACGCCGGACTCTCTTCCAACCGTACGTTCTTCGCAATCTTCGTCTTGAACAGCACTTCGCCAAACACGGATTTGATCTGCCCGTGCGTATCCTTGGAAATGTTCGTGCGCTTATCGAACAGCGTAATCACCACGCCCAGCATCTTTAGTTGCGGATTGGGTCGCTGCCGTATTCGCTCGTACGTCTCCAGCAAATCGTCCGTGCCCTCGATCGCGAAATACGCCGCTTGAATCGGCACCAGCAGATGCGTCGAAGCCACCAGCGCATTCACCGTCAAAATTCCCAGCGACGGCGGTGTATCGATCACCACATAATCAAAATCCTTTAGCACCGGCGCAAGCGCATCTTTCAAGCGGTACGGCGCGTCGAACTGCCCGCTCAGCACCGTTTCTAATTTCGCCAGCGCCAGCCTTCCCGGCCCGACGCTCAACATTGGATCCTTACTGGCCTTGATCACATTCGCCATTGGCGCGTGCGCGTCCCCAAGCACGTCAAACATCGACTGCGTCACTTCTCCCATATTAAAAAAGGCAATCGTGGAATTTGCTTGTGGGTCCAGATCGATCAGCAGTGTTTTTCTTCCCTTATTCGCGATGGCTGCCGACAGGTTAATCGCCGTCGTCGTCTTCCCGACGCCGCCCTTCTGATTCGCCACCGTAATTATCGCCGTCATCCGCGCTCTATCTCACTCCATGTGCTAACTCTTCTCTGTGAACTCTGTGTTCTTCTCTCTGCGGCCTCTGTGTTAAATTTTTTTCTGGATTCGTCATAATCCCAAGCAATTTCCAGGCCCCCGCGCACACCAAATCACCCAGCGACGGCACTTCCCCTTCTCATCTTTGTTATTATGCCTTTAGACGGGCCCCTTGGCATACGCCCACTCTACGTTTCGCCTCGCCTCTCGCGCAAGCAAAAAGTCAAGGTTTTCTTAATGCCCGGTGGAAAACTCCCGATCTTGAACGCCTTCCGGTTGATGATTCGTGGTTATGCTCTTGGGGTTCTCCGAATGGGTGCCCTATACCCCGAAATTGCGTGTGGGGCCTGGGGTCCTCTTGTTGCCAGCTTGATCCCCTAGGGATGTGGCGTCCCCGGCGTCACCGTGTGTTTCTGCCAATCCGCATCCGTCAGATTCCAGCCCCCGCCAAGCGCCAGATACAGCTGAACGACCACTAAACGCCGGTTGATCTCGGTCTGTGCCAAAGAGTTCTGCTGTGGATACAGCTGTTGCTGCGCCTCCAGCACCTCAAAATAGCTCGCTCTTCCAGCCGAATAACGCTGCAAGGACACCGTGACCGCCTCCTGGTAGGCTGTCACGGAGCGAGCCTGTTCCACGCGAATAGCCTCAAACTTTTGCCGCGAAATCAATGCGTTCGAGACATCCGTGAACGCATTCAGTGCGGCCTGTTCATATTGCAACTTCGCCTGTTCCCAGAATGCGACGGCTTGCCGCTTCTGCGCGGTCAGCGCGCCACCCTGGTAAATCGGGCCCGTGAAATTAGCGGCGATGCTCCAGACGTTGGCGCTGCCCGCGGTGATTTGAGAAAGCGGGGTGCTCGCCTGCCCGAGTAACGCGGTCAGTCCGATCTGCGGAAAGAAATTAGCGGTCGCCACCCCAACCTGGGCATTCGCTGCGCGGACCTGCTGTTCGGCAGTTAGCACGTCCGGCCGCCTCTCCAGTAGCGCCGACGGCAAACCCACCGGAATATCTGGTGGGACAATTGCGTCAAGCAATTGCGCTGTGTGGACAATTGGATGTGGATTGCTCCCTAACAGGACGCTGATCACGTTTTCCTGCAAGGCAATTTGTCGCTCGTATTCCGGAATGAACGCGGCGGAAGCAGCTTGCGCGGCCTCGGCGCGGGAAGTATCGAGCTTGGAAGCCACGCCACCTTCGTACCGTTGTCTGAACAGCTTCAGCGTGTCGTCAAACGATGCGGTCGTTTCCTTCGCGATCTGCAGTTGCAGTTCAAAACCGAGAAGCTGGAAATAAGCCTGCGCGACCTCGCTCGTGAGCGTCAGCATCACGCCCCGTCGAGCCTCCTCGGTGGCAAGATACTGAGCGCGCGCCGATTCATTCAGTCGCCGAATGCGCCCCCAAATATCGGCTTCCCACGCAACGTTACCGGCCGCCAGGAATGCGCCTTTGATGCTCGGCGAGCCCGGAGCAACCGACCCCAGGAATTCGTTCTTGCCATCGCTGGCGCCGACCGAATAGTTAACCATCGGAAGAAATTGGGAGCGGGCCACAGCGGCAAGCTGCCGCGCTTGTTCCACTCGAGACACCGCGATGGCCAGATCGTAGTTATTCGCCAGAGCAGTATCGATCAATGATTTCAGTTGGTCGTCTTTAAATACTTCCCACCAGGGCAAATCCGCGTAGGAAGCTTGCTGTGCGGCGCCCTCTGCTCCACGGAAATCGGCCGGCACATTCACCTTGGGGCGCACATAGTTCGGCCCTACCGCACAACCGGAAAGAATAAGCATCGTGGAGAGAACTGCGGCCAGCAGGCAACGATCTATCCCGCGGATCCTATCGCGCGAAAAACTTTCCTTCGCATTCGAGGTTCTCGTCGTCATCGGAAGTGGTTCATTCTCCGTTTCAAGAACCTAATCGGCGTGTCCGGGGCTCGGGGGAGCCAAACCCGGCGCAGCAGGTTTAGCGGCCTTAAAGCCTTCCACACTTGCCCCGCCGAGCCGTTCCACCATGTAGAACAATGATGGAATAATGAAAATTGCAATCGCGCTGGCAGCCAGCATTCCTCCAATTACGGCCGTGCCCATTACTTGACGCGAAACTGCACCCGAGCCCGTTGCTCGCCACAGCGGCACGCAACCCAGAATAAAAGCGAACGAGGTCATCAGAATGGGGCGTAGCCGCAGCTTGGCCCCTTGCAAAGCTGCTTCCGAAAGCGATCCGCCTTTCTCGTACTCGGCTTTCGCAAATTCGACGATAAGAATGGCGTTCTTTGCCGCCAGGCCGATCAACATCACCAATCCGATTTGCGCGTAGACGTTATTCTCCAGTCCCAGCCCCGTGTACTGCTTGAATACCAACAGGTCGATGACGCGGCGCCCGAACAGCGCCGCAAATGCGCCAAACACCGCAATCGGCACGCTCAGGAGCACGCTGAACGGCAAAGTCCAGCTTTCGTACAGCGCGGCCAGAATCAGAAAAGCAAACAGGATAGACAGTCCAAATATCGCAAACGGCGAAACGCCCTGCTGTGCTTTTTGCTCCTGGAAAGACATGCCCAGGTAATCGAAGCCCATTCCGGGCGGCATGCTCTTCGCGTAGACCTCTTCGAGCGCTTTCATCGCTTGCGCCGAGCTGAATCCACGCGCAGCCGTGGCATTGATTTGAGAGCAACGGTGCAAGTTATAGCGCATCGTGAATTCCGGCCCATTTTTCTGCTCGATCGAAGTAACCGCGGAAAGCGGGACCATGCCCCCACTGGTATTTCTTACATAAAACTGTCCCAGGTTTTCTGCCCGCGTGCGATAACTCCCTTCGGCCTGCGTGTAGACCTTCCATTGGCGACCGAAGCGGTTGAAATAATTGATAAACGCCCCACCCATGAACGCCTGCAGCGTCCCGTACACGTCTTTCAGTTGCACGCCCTGCGTGAGCACTTTGTCGCGGTCCACATTTACGTAAACCTGCGGAACCGCAGGCAGGAACGTCGTAAAGATTCTGGCAATTTCAGGCCGCTTCTTTGCTTCTTCAATGAATTTCTGCGTATTCGCGGCCAGGAAGTCCACCTCATGCCCGCCGCGATCCTCCAGGATGTACGTCACGCCGCCCGAAGCCCCCACACCCGGAATCGCCGGCGGAGGAAAAGCTACCGTAGTGCCCTCCGGAAGTTTGCCGAGTTCCTCATTCAGGTGAATGATCATATTGATGTACTGCTCGTCCTCGGTCTTCCTCTCATCCCACGGAGTAAAAGTCACCCAGAAAAATGTGCTGTACGTGTTCGCCACGCCGCTCAACATGCTATAGCCAACCACCGATGTGACATGCGCAACACCAGGAGTCTTCTTCAACAGGTCCTCCACTTTTTTCGCGGATGCGGACGCACGTTGCAACGAGGAAGCGTCCGGCAGTTGCTGCGCAACGAAAACATACCCCTGGTCTTCGTCCGGAAGAAAACTCGTCGGCAGTTTACCGCCAACGAAGCCGGCCAGGACTGCGAAGCCCACCAGCAGAATGATCGCGAAGGCCATCTTGTGAATGAACATGCTGCAGACCTTCACGTATTTGTTCGTGGCGGAGTTAAACATTCGGTTGAACCAACCGAAGAACTTCCCCAGCGGTCCCCGTGCTTCCTTTTTTCGGCGGAGCAACAAAGCGGAGAGAGCCGGGCTCAGCGTGAGCGCGTTGAAAGCAGAAATGATCACCGAAACGGCGATCGTCACCGCAAATTGCTGATAAAGACGCCCTGTGATCCCCGGAATGAAGGCGGTCGGAATGAACACGGCCGAAAGAATCACGGCAATGCCGATAACCGGCGCGGAAACCTCTTCCATCGCCTTCAGCGACGCTTCCTTGGGCGATAGTCCGTGTTCAATGTGGTGTTCCACCGCCTCCACAACGACGATGGCGTCGTCGACAACCAATCCAATCGCTAGCACCAAGCCGAATAAAGAAAGTGTGTTGACGGAAAATCCCAGCAGTGGGAATACCATAAACGTGCCGATCAGCGAAACCGGCACTGCCAGCAACGGGATCAGCGTCGCTCGCCATCCCTGCAGGAAGATATAGACCACCAGGATTACGAGGACCAACGCCTCCGCCAGTGTGTGCTCGATCTCCTTTATGCCTTCGGTTACCGGAAGCGTGGTATCCAGCGCGGTCACATAGTCGAGCCCCGGCGGGAAACTCTTTTTCGCGTTTTCCATGAACGCGATGGTGCCTTTGCCGGCTGCAACTGCATTGGAACCTGGTAACTGGTAGACCGCGATAACCGCCGAAGGTTTGCCGTCCAGTCGGCCTTCAATGTTATAGACCTGCGCCCCCAGCTCGATTCTCGCTACATCCTTCAACCGCACCAGAGATCCATTCGATTGCGCGCGCACCACGATATTCCCGAAGTCCTCCTCGGAGACCAGCCGTCCTTGCGCGCGAACTGCGTAGGTGAATTCTTGTCCGGCCGGAACCGGCTCGCCGCCGATTTGTCCCGCCGGATTCACATTGTTCTGTGATTGAACCGCGTTGATGATATCTGGCACGGTGATCTGCAGCTTGGCAAGCTGGTCGGGCTTGATCCAGATGCGCATCGCGTATTGTCCCGCGCCGAAGACCGACACGCTCCCAATGCCCGGAACTTGCGTTAAGCCGTCGACCAGGTTGATGAAGGAATAGTTGGCAAGAAATTGTGAATCGTAAGTGCCGTTCGGCGAATACAGGTCGAACAGCATCATCGGCGCAGCCGTGGATTTCTGCACAGTAACGCCAAAATTGTTTACCGCCGCAGGCAGTTGCGAAGCCGCCTGATTTTGCCGCATCTGCGCCAGAATCTGGTCCGTGCTCGCATCCGTCTTGATATTGAAATCGACGGTCAACTTCATCGTGCCGTCGTTGGCGTTCAGCGAAAACATGTACTCCATGTTGTCCACGCCGCTCATCTGCTGTTCGATAGGGGTGGCAACGGATTGCTCGACCGTCAGGGCATCGGCGCCCACATACGTGGCGTTCACCTGGATTTGCGGATCCGCAATGTTGGGAAATTGCGCCGTCGGCAGGCCCAAAACCGCCACCGCGCCCACAATCACCATGATGATGGAGATCACCATGGAGACGATGGGGCGCTCAATGAAAAATTTGTACATGTTCTGTGGTTACTTCGCGGCGCTCCCGTTGGTTGCTGCGGTCGTCGAGCCCGAATACGGCTTCGGGTTTACGTGGATGCCATCGGTCACTTTTTGCGTTCCTTCGGCCACTACTCGATCGCCCGGATGCAATCCTTCCGTGACGATCCACATGGTGCCGAACTTCTGTCCCACCGTAACCGGCCGGATATTCACCTTGTTGTCGCTTCCCACCACTGCAATCAAATACTTGCCCTGCACATCCGTAACCGCACGCTGCGGCACCAGCAGCGCGCCCTTCTCGATTTTGCCGACCGTACGGACATTCCCGAACCCCCCCGGTCGCAAGAGATTGTTGGGATTTGGGAATTCGATTTGCAACAGGATGGCCCCGGTGCTGATGTCTACCTGGCGGTCGAGCGCGTAGAATTTTCCTGCCAGCGGATAGAGGGATCCGTCTGTCAGCTCCAATTCAAAGACTAGTCTGCCCAGTGCCTCTTTGTCGGTCTCTCTTGCCTTCATTGTTTCCCGCACGGCTTTGAGATATTCCTGCTCGCTGGGTGTGATGTTGGCCAGGATGGGATTGACGGTGGAAACAGTAGTCAGCGGATTCAAGCTTTGCGGGCTGATGAAATCGCCGACTTGCGCATTTGCGATACCCACCACGCCGTCAATTGGCGCGACGATCGTGCTGAATCCAAGATTCAATTTCGCGGATTCCAGCGACGCTTCCGCCGCTACAACAGAAGCCTTTGCCGCCTCCACCTGCGCCAGTGCAGCCAGGTTAGCCTGAGTTGCATCGTCCAGTTCTTGTTTGCTGATCGCGCCTTGTGCCGCCAAGGGTGTGTATCGCGTCACATCCAGTTGCGTCTTCCCTTGTTGAGCCTGCGCTCGCGCCAGTTCGCCTCTCGCTTGTGCTAATACGCCCCCGGACTGGTCGGCGCTCGCCTGAAATGTCCGCGAGTCCAATTGGAAAAGAGGTGTGCCCTTCTTCACGTACGCCCCGTTGGTATAAGTCTGCTTCATCAGGTAGCCCGCCACCTGCGCCCGGATCTGCGCATTCACTTTCCCAGTCAGAGTCGCTACCCATTCTCTGGTAATGGGCACATCCTTCTGCGTCACTTCCACCACCTCCACAACCGGAGGCGCAGCTTCCACGGGCTTTTCCTTCCCGCATCCACTGCAGAACGCCAAAGTGGTCAGCAAAATAGATAAAGGAGATTTACAGTGTTGGAACGAGGAAGGAACCACTCCGCGACGCCGCTGAGTTTCAAGCATAATGTTTCCCAAGTTTTACCAATTATCTGCGGGCACCTTATCACATTCCTCCACCGAGTCAAAGCAATTCAACCCACCCGCACTCGTCTCCTCGTATCCCGTGGAACTTCTCTTCTCTGCGTTCTCTGCGGCGCCTCTACTGCCTCTGCGGTAATCCTTCGCTTTGCGTTCTCTCTCACGAATCCTCGTCCCCAAAACAAAAACGGCGCAGCCCACAGGCCGCGCCGTCAATTTCTTACTTCCTGCTTCCTTGCCTCTTTACGTCCTTCTACTGCACATCAATAGTGGTCACACTCAACGCCGGCAACGTAACCGTCATACTCGTCCCGCTCACCGCCATAGTTCCCGCTGCCACCGGCGCCACCGTGCTCTGCCCCGCCGCCGTACTCGCCATCATCTGGTACAAATGCGCCGTCCCCGAAAGCGTCGCTCCATTAATTGCCGTCGCTTGCGCCGCCGTTGACCGGTTTATCGCCACAAATACCATTCGCCCGGGAGTCGTGCTGTCCTCGCTCGCATAAACTATCACGTTGGCCACATTGCTCGACGTAGCCGCAAGCGACGTATCCCCAAAAACCGCGCTGCCCCCATCAAATCCTCGATAGGCCCGGTATCCCGCCAAAGTGTAGGTATACGTCCCGTTCGGTGGCCAGAAGTTCGCCGCAAACAAACCCAGAGTCCCGAATATTCCCAGATTGTCCGCCTGCGCAATCGTTCCCGCGATGTGACCGCCGCCGCCGTTCTCATATTCCGTAATTGCGATCTTCATCCCCGGATTTTCCGCGGCAATCTTCGCCTGCAGCCGGCTCACGATCTGTATCGGCGTCTGCCCCAGCTCGTTATAGATCCACGGGTTGCTGTTGCCGTCGTCGTGAAATGTCGGATCCCAAAGCACACGTGGACTCTGCACAATCAATTGCACTTGCTCATCCGTCAAAGTAGCCCCATTCAAATTAATAATCCGGTTGCCGCCGGAATCGTAAATCTCGTCATACCAATGGAAGTCATACACATCCACCAGCGGCTTCCCATACATCGTCGACGCGCTCTTGATCGCCGCCAGATACTTATCCGGAAACCAGTTCGCTCCCCCAGGCGTCGCATTAATGCTCGGATCTCCTTGCCAGTTATAAATCCCCTGAAACCCATAATGCACCGGCCCGAAAATCATCATGTTCGGGAATTGATCTTTCAACGCCTTCGCCAGATTCACCGTCTTCGTTATATAGGTGTCGCTGCTCACCGGGTTCGGCCCTTGTACCTCCAGATGCGTCGAATTCCACAACTCCGGCTCGTTGTCCAATTCCACAAAGGTCGGCAACGTCGGGCTCGCCCCATAAATCCCTTTGCCTGGAAATTTCTGATCCATCGCCCACACAAACTCATCCATATAGACGTTGGCATCCGTCGTCACCGGGTTCACCGTGAATGGCGTGCTGGTCACAGTGCTCTTCCTATCCACCACCGTCTTAAACCGCGTCAGGTCTGGCGGACTCGCCACGCTCACCGGCCCGTTCTCGTCTCCCGCCACCAATCCCTGTAGTTGCACCGTCATCAAACTCGCGAAGCCCTTCGCCTGATCTCCCGCCACAAAGCTGCGCACCGCTTCCGCCGCCGTCGTACTGCTGCTCAAATAGTTGTCGTTTTCGTAGAGGTAATCGCTTCCCGCATTCGAAGCGTTCGTTTCCCAGTTGTACGCCGTCCACCGGTTACCGCCCGCCCGGTCGAAAGTGAACGTTGGCGTCCCCCCGCCGCCCGCATCAAAATTAATCCCGTAAATCCACGGCGAAATCGCATGCGTCTTCGTCGGATCGATCGTAATCGTCACGTCCGGCGTCGTAGCAGTGGGCGCCGTTGGGGTCGCACTCACCTCCGCCGAATTCGCGCTCAGTCCCGCGCTGTTACTAGCCTCTATCACATAGAAATACTTCGTCCCATTTGTCAGTCCGCTATCCGTAAAGCTAGTCGTCGTAGGCGTTCCCACCTGCGTATAAGGCCCACCACTCGCCGTCCCACGCTTCACCACATAACTTGTAGCGCCAACACTGGCATTCCAACTCAACGTCACCTGGGCATTGCCCGCTGTCGCAACAACTCCCGTTGGCGCGTTCGGCGCACTCACCGGTGCCGCAGGCGTTGCGCTCACCTCTGCGGAATTCGCGCTTGTCCCGGCACTATTCGTCGCGTCCACAACGTAAAAATATTTCGTCCCGTTGGCAACGGTCGGGTCAGTGAAACTCGTCGCAGTCGGTGTCCCCACCTGCGCATACGGTCCGCCGCTCACCGCCGCCCGCTTCACTACATAACTCGCAGCCCCGGAGCTCGCACTCCAACTCAAGGCCACCTGTGCATTCCCCGCCGTAGCAACCACTCCCGTCGGCGCCGCTGGCACCGACAACGGTGCAACCGGCGTAGCACTCACTTCCACCGAATTCGCACTCACCCCTGCGCTATTACTCGCCTCCACCACATAAAAATATTTCGCGCCATTGGTAACCGACGCGTCCATGTAACTCGTCGCTGTCGGCGTCCCCATCTGTGTATATGGCCCGCCGCTCGCCGTCCCGCGCTTCACCACATAACTTGTCGCACCGGTACTCGCGCTCCAACTCAGTCCCACCTGCGCATTCCCCGCCGTCGCCGCAACTCCCGCCGGCGCTGCTGGCACGCCCGTTCCCTGTCCGCCGCTCCCGTTATTTCCTCCACCTGTTCCACTCGCACTACCAGAACTCGCGCACCCCGCCGCCAACAGGCTCGCACCCGCCAATGCCGTCCACAGAAAAGCCCGCGTTGCGCGATTTACCATAAACTTGTGCGCTTACCACCTTATCCATCCCTTCCTCCGCGCAAAACTGTCCCAAGGTACAGAAATCGTTCCAGCCCCTTGCCCCATATTTCTCAAACCTGTCATCCTGAGGCGATCCGACAAGGATCGTCGAAGGACCTCACCGTTCGCGCCTTGACTCGCATCCCGTGCCCTGCCTCATCCCCTGCGTCCCCAGCGATCCTCAGCGAACTCCGCGTAACTCTTCTCTCTTCTCCCGAGTCTTCCAATAAGCCACCACAAACAACACTCCCAACAACGTGTCCGTCGCCGCGAACATCATGTCCGAGGGATGCATCCTCCCCTGCGCCACCAACACCGTCACCGCAATCCCCCACAAAAATTTCTCAATCACGCTCGGAATCATCATCGGCTGCATCCGCACCGGATCCCGCGCAATAAAAATAAAGGCAACCTGCCAAGCCAGCGCCACACCCACGAACCCGTAATAAAACCCCGGATGCGTAATAGCCGGCGGATCCTTCTGCCCAATCAAATCAAACATAAAGTACAGCGGCGTAATCACTAGCAGTCCCCAAATCCCCGCCACCCAAAACACCACCTTCGCAAATTTCATCTCTGCCTCCTCTGGCCCTTGCTTCCTTACTTCGTTAATTCATTGCCTCTTTACCTCGCTCCGCATCTCATTCCTTTTGACCGCCTTCCGCCGCGTGTGCTACGTTGCTTGTGACGCTAAATTTTCTCTATTTTGAAGGGACGTACACTATTTATCTGCTATCCGCTCTCTTCGTTGGCAACATCCTAGACATTCTTAACGAAACAGGCATTGTCGCTCGTGTCGTTCTCGGCATTCTTCTCCTCTTCTCCCTCATCTCCTGGGCCTTGATCTTCCAGAAGCTCGGCCTTTTCGGCCGCATCCGTCGCGAAAGCGATCAATTCCTGAAAATCTTCCGCGCCACAAAAGGTGTCGCTAATCCGCAAGGGCTGGTCTCTGCCGGCTCGCCATTTTCCAAAGTCTATGCCGCCGGCTATCGCGAACTGCAAAGCCAGGTCTCCAGCCCATCCGGCAACCCGTCCCCGCAGAAAGTGAAAAGCCTCCAGGCCGTCACCGTAAATATGCAACTCGCCGCCACCGACGAAGTCCGCCGCGCCGAAAAAGGCATGTCCTGGCTCGCCACCACCGCCGCCGTCGCTCCGTTCATCGGACTCTTCGGCACCGTTTGGGGCATCATCGACGCCTTCTCCGGCCTTGGCACCGCGGGCGCCGCCAGCCTCCGCGCCGTCGCGCCCGGCATCGCGGAAGCTCTGGTCACCACTGCAGCGGGCCTCTTCGCCGCCATCCCCGCCCTCATCGCCTACAACTATTTTCTTCAACTCATTCGCGACCTGGCGCAGCGCCTCGATACCTTCGCCATGGAATTCGCCGCCCAAATCGAAAAAACCTTCAGCTAATATGCGCAAATCCACACCAACCTCATGCGACCTGCTCCGCGGCACTGTCGGCGCCGAAAATAATCCTCCGCTCCCTCTGCGGACCTCGGCGGCCTCTGTGGTGAACTCCTTCTTCTCTTGTTATTTCGAGGCCTGACTCATGCCCCTCCTCGCCAAATCCACGCAAACCTCCCTCGCCGAAATCAACATGGTTCCGTTCATCGACGTGGTCCTCGTCCTCCTGATCATCTTCATGATCACCGCGCCCATCCTGCAATCCGGCATCGAGGTCGACGTCCCCAAAACTCACACCGTCAAGGAACTCACCGAACAGCACGTCGTCGTCACCATCGACAAGGCCCAGCGCATCTATCTCGGCGATAGTCCTGTCAACATCCACGAACTTGCCGACAAAATCCGCAAGCAACTCAAAAAGCCGCAAGACGTCGTCTATCTCCGCGCCGATGAAACCGTTCCCTTTGGCGCCTTCGCCACCGTCATCGATTCCCTGCGCATGTCCGGCATCGCCAACATCAGCATAGTCACCCAACCCATCAACGACAGGAACCGCTAAATGTGCTTCTTCGGATTTTCTATTAACGGCGCTGCTCAAATGAACTTGAGGGTGCCCCATCCTTTGCGCCTTTGTATTTTGCAAAGGGTGGGCTCTGACGGTCAGACAGCACCCAACCTCTGTTCTTTTGACTTTCTCAACCCGCAAGCTCTGTCACTCACCCCGTTCTAACCCCATGGAAGACGTCTTCTACAACTCGGACGACCCCCGCCTCGCGCGATTCCTCTTCCTTTCCATCTGCTTTCACCTTGCGCTCGTTGCTTCCATCGCGCTCAGCATCTGGCTCCAGCGCCCCGGCAACGCCTGGGGTGGCATCGGCGGCCCCGATTCCGGCAGCGTAAAAGTGAATCTCGTCAGCAACGCCACCATACCCATGCCCTCGAATCCCAATCCCACCGATTCCGATGTCGTCGATCCCACCAAAGGCCTGAACAAAGAGGAAGAAATAAAACCCAAAATCCCCGAGCCCAAAACACCCGAAGAGAAAATTCCTGAATTCGAGAAAAACAAGCCGCTCCCACCCTCCAAACTCTCAAAAACCTTCGAAAAGAAAGTCCCGCCGCCCCAAAACGCCGTCCCCTACGGCAAAGGTGGACAGATGAATGTCCCTTCCGGCTACTCGCAGGAAGTCGGTCCGCCTTCGGGCGGCACGCAGATGATCGGCCAAGGGGGTGGAGATTTCGCCACTCGCTACGCCTGGTACGTTGAAGCCGTAAAGCGCGCCATCAACCAAAACTGGATGCAAAATACCATCGATCCTTCGGTCCGCGCCGCTCGCCGCGCACACACCGTCGTCATCTTCCGCATCAATCGCAACGGCACCGTACAAAATATTCGCCTCGATACCTCCAGCGGCAATCGTTCCATGGACGATTCCGCCCAGCGCGCGCTCCTCAGTATCGATAAATTCCCCCCACTCCCCGCCGATTATTCCGGCACCTACGTAGACGTAACCTTCGACTTCGACCTCTCCCTCACCAAATAACCGCTCCTACTAATTTCCCCTGTTGACTCACTGTGGCACAGCCACTCCTGGCTGTGCTCTTGGGGTCTCTTCCTCTTCTCTGTGATTTCTGTGCCTCCTCCGATCCTCTGTGTTAATTCTTGGCTTTCTCCTTTTTTTTAACTTTCAACTTTCTTCATCCCAACCGCCCAACCCTCGTCGCGACATCCCCAACACAACAACCTCACAACTCTTCCCTCCTCACCCCTCGTTGGGTTTATCCTTCTAACATGACCCCAAATCGTCCGGAGGCATTCGTGCCTGCTAAATCGTCTCGCGATCTTTCTTTCCCAAAAACTCTTCCCAAAATTCTCCGCGTTCTCTGCGGCCCCTCGGCGCTCTCTGTGGTAATCCTTCTTTTCCTTTCCGTCCCGCTCCAAGCCCAGGACTGGTTCCGCGCCGGCACCGGCCTCGGGGCCGAAAAACCCCGCGTCGCTGTTTCCGACTTCGCACCCCGCGCCGACAACGGCCGTCCCCATTCCGCGCTCTTCACTCAGGTCGTCCGCGACGATCTCTCCTTCTCCGGCATCCTCGACCTCGTCAGCCCATCCTTCTATCCCACGCAAGTCCCCTCCCAGCCCGGTGAACTCCAGAAAATCATCTGGACCGATCCTCCGCTCAACGCGAACTTTCTCGCTTTCGGCAACCTCACCGAATCCGCCTCCGAAGTCGCCATCGCCGCTTGGATGTTCGACGTCCGCAGCACCTCCGGCGAACCCGTAGTCGGTAAAGTTTATCGCGGCGCTCCCACCGACGCCCAGGTCCGCAAATTCGCCCATCAGTTCGCCGACGAAATCATCAGCAAACTTTCTGGCGGCTTCCCGGGCATTGCTTCCACGCAAATCGCTTTCATCAGCGCCCGCGGCGGCAACAAAGAACTATGGGTCATGGATTACGATGGTTCCAATCAGCATCCGCTCACCTCTCTGAAGTCCATCGCTCTCACCCCGCGCTGGTCTCCCGATTCCTCGCGCATCGCGTTCACCTGCTTCGCTCCTGCCAACGGTGTTACCAGCGCGCAAATTTGCATGTATTCCTTTGATACCGGCCGCCTGGTCTCCTTCGCCAGGTATAAAGGCACCAACTCCTCTCCCACCTGGTCGCCCGATGGCTCCGAACTGATGTTCTCCTCCTCCATGCTCGGTAACCCCGAACTCTACGTCAGCGATCCCAGCGGCAATCGCCCCAAGCGCCTTACGTTTTCCAATCGTAACGTTGCCAACACTTCCCCCGCGTGGAATCCCAAAACTGGCCAAAGCGTCGCCTTCGTCAGCGATCGCACCGGCGTCCCTCAACTCTTCACCATGAATTCCGACGGCACCAACTCACAAAAACTCGAACTGCCGGACATGGGCTACATCATCGATCCCGCGTGGTCCCCCAACGGCGCGCTACTCTGCTTCTCGTGGCGCCGTCCCTCCGGCAATTACGATATCTACGTCATGGATGTGGCGTCACGCCGCATCCTGGAACTCACCCGTGATATGGGCCGCAACGAACGTCCCAGCTGGGCTCCCGACGGCCGCCACATCGTGTTCGAATCTACACGCGCCGGCTCGCGCCAAATCTGGACCATGCTCGCCGATGGCTCCCAGCCTCATCAACTCACCACCAACGGCCACAACGAATCCCCCAACTGGTCCACCAAGTAATTTGGATAGTTAGCAGCCTGTTCCCGCAGGCAGTCTCTGTCATCCCGACCGGAGTGGCCGGTTCTTTCAGCCGTTCGCGCGGCGCGAACGCCGGCCATGGAGCAGAGGGATCGCGGCAAGGCTCTTACCCCGGCTAGCTCGATCACTTTGCGGGAATCCCACGCTCAGCTTCGCAGACTTGTCATCCCGAAGCGATCCGACAAGGATCGCTGAAGAATTTAAACCGCCCGCGCCTTGGCGACACGCACCATCCTCCACGCCTTCTGATCCCTGGTCGCTGATCTCTTCCCTCATGACTTTTCCTCCCGCTTCCTCTACACTATATCGTGTCACGACATATTTCCCGTTCCGCAACACCAGCCCTTGCGTCTGCGGGTCTAAACACGGGATACTTCTGCACTAGGAGGAATCGCATGCTTCTGTCCCGCCGGGTCCCGTCCCGTTTGTGTCTGGTTGTGTCGTCTGTAGTTCTTTTAGCTATCGCAGGTTGCTCGAAAAAACCAACTCTCCCACCGCCGGTCGCCACTACACCACCGCCACCGGCAGCTAAGCCCACCGCTTCCATCACCGCAGACAAGTCCACCATCAATCCCGGTGAATCCGCGCGCCTCTCTTGGACCACCACCAACGCGCAAAACGTTTCTATCGCTCCTGAAGTCGGCGCCGTCACCGCGCAAGGCAACACCGCTGTTACTCCGTCCACTTCCACCACCTATACCCTCACCGCCAGTGGACCCGGCGGCAGCACCGACGCCACCGTGCGCATCTCCGTCTCCGCGCCCGCCGTTGTCGAAACGCCTTCCACTTCGTCCTACGACGAACTCTTTCTAAAGGAAGTTCGCGACGCTTATTTCGATTACGATTCCGCTGAAATTCGAGCCGACGCGCAAGTCGCTTTGCGCAAGACTGCGGACTTCCTCAAGAACTATCCGCAGGGTCGCGTAACCATCGAAGGCCATTGCGACGAACGTGGCTCAACCGAGTACAACCTCGCGCTGGGTGATCGCCGCGCCAACGCCGTCAAGCAATATCTCGTCAATCTCGGCGTTTCCGGCGACCGCCTCAACACCGTCAGCTTCGGCAAGGAAAAGCCCTTCTGCATGCAATCTAGCGAAGAGTGCTACGCCCAAAACCGCCGCGGCCACTTCGTCCAAGCCAAGTAGCTTCCGTGTAGGGGTGCAGCAATGCTGCACCCCATGTCCGCACAATCGCCAGATCTTGCCCGTCCTTCTCTTGGGTGTACTTCCGTCCGCGTTGTGGGTCTTCCTCTCTTTGGGTGCCGCACCCTTCGGTGTTAAGGGTGCGGGTGTTCTCTCGCTTTTGCATTTGTAGGGACCGCCTTTTTACCCTGAGCGGTGCGAAGGGTGGGGGCGGTCGCCAAGCTGCCCACGCCTCCAATCCCTCGCCTCGCACACACCGCCAACCATCCGGGCCTCACTTCTTCTCTCAGATTCCTCCTTACCTCCTGCCTCTTTGCATCCCTACCTCTTTCTTCCTGCATTCCACCACTTGCTCCCGCGCCCATCTCACATTACATTGGAAGATTGGGACTCAATCATCGCTTCGACCCTGCGTTACCCGAAGCTCGGAGGTTTTCAGATGCGCATTCCTAACCTGATCTTCTTTGCCGGCGCCATGTTTCTCAGCGCCGTGGCCGGCAGCCTCGTAGGCCCCCGCCCGGCGCTCGCGGTCGCCCGCGAAATCATTGAGCTCCAGCGCGATGTTACCTCGCTACTCCAGGGTCAAAAAGAGATCCAGACTCAAATGACTCAGGACCACACTGTCCAGAAAACCCTCATCGAGCAATCCGGCGACACCGTCAACAAGCTCAACGCCACCATGTCCAGCCTCCAGAAATCCGTCCAGGACGTGCAGGCAAACTCTGGCGCTCGCCTCGACACCATGTCCACGCAGGTACAGGGTCTCTCCGACAATTTGGAAGAAATTAAATCCCGCCTCGGCAAAGTCAATCAGCAGTTGGTCGACGTGCAAAACGCTGTCCAGAGCATCGATTCGCGTCTTGCGGGCGGCTCTCCCACCGGCGCTCCCTCAAACTCCATGCCATCCGGCGGCTCGCCTTCTCCAACCTCTTCGCTCTCCGCTCCCGCCGGACCCACTGGCCCACCGCCCTCCGCCGACACTCTTTACTCCAACGGCCTTCGCGATATCACCGGCGGCAAATACGAACTTGCTCGCTCCGAATTCCAGGACTACCTCAAGTTCTACGGAGAGACCGACCTCGCCTCCAACGCACAGTTCTATCTCGGTGAAATTGCCTACTCCCAACGCCAATACGACACCGCCGTCGCCGAATACGACAAGGTCCTCAACAACTACCCGAAAAGCTTCAAACTCGCTCCGGCCCGCCTCAAAAAAGGTATGGCCCTCATCGAACTAAACCAGAAAAACGCCGGGGTAAAAGAACTCCGTGAAGTCGTCAAGCGCTACCCCGGCACCGAAGAAGAACGCCGCGCCCGCGCCCGCCTTAAGGACATGGGCGTCGCCGTAACCGCCACCGCCGCCCACTAGTCCTTCCTGGTAGTGGCCGATCTCGGATCGGCGTCCTCGCTTCCCCTCCGCTCTTCTCTGTGAACTCCGAGCTCCTCCCTCCGTGTTAAATCCTTTTCTCCGCGTTACTTTTTCTTTGCCCTACTTCCGCCTCACCAACCGCATCTCATTCGTCCCTTCAAAACCCAAACTCTCATACAACGCTCTTCCTCCCGCGCTCGCATGCAGCACCACCGTCCCCACCTCATTCTTCGCCCACCAATCCATCACCGCCTGCATCAACTCCCGCGCAATTCCTTGGCGTCGAAACTCCCGCTCCGTATACACATTCACAATATTCCCGCGCCACCTGCCGCCTCCAATCATGTGTGGCGGCCAATCCATCAACCACAATCCCGCCCCGCCCATCAGTTCGCCCTTCGATCCAATCGCAAACCACGCCAGATACTCCCTCGCTTCTATCTTCCGCCGCAGCCACTCTCGAAATTTATCGCTCATCAGCTCCAGCGCCTGTTCATCGCGGTGCCCCATGTCAAAAAACATGCCGCGCCGGTGCCGCACAATCGTCTCCAAATCCCTTTCATCCAAACGCGCCGCTCGTATCTCCATAGTCCTCAGACTCCTCGTTCGTACTTCCGCCTTTCGCGTGTCGTGATATAACTTCTCAGCGTCCTCTCAGGACGCCCCCCAGCATGAGCGAGTTCGCACGAATCTCCATTCTCTTTTTTCTTGCCTCCTCAATATCCTTGTCACTCTCTGCCCAAACGGAAAATCCCCTTACCGTCACGTTCCTGGACGAGGTCAAATGCGAAGCCCGCTGGCATCCCCTCGCCAGTCCCGAGGAAATTCCCATCGACCAAATCCACGATCGCGCCCTTCCTCTCGCGCCGGGCGATCAGGTCCGCTGCATCACTCCCGGCTATCTCACGCTGGTCACCGACGACCAACCCAAAACCGTCAAATCCGAAGACGGCCCCTACACCATCCCTGCCACTCCAGAAAACGAACCCAAGCGCCAGTCCCTCCGGCAACTCATTGCCAACGCCATTGCCTTCCACAGCATTCCCGCTCCCACCCGTGCTCAATCTCCGCGCATTCTTTTCCCCGTCGAAGACCAAGCCCTCCGCCCCACAGACTTTCTCATCCGTTGGAAGCCGCTCTCCGGCAGCGAGAAAATCTCCTTCACCCTCTCGCTCCCGAATTCCTCCTCGCCGCTCTGGTCCTCTCCACGGCTCGATGCTGGCACTGGCTTCTTCCAGGCTCTCGACGCTCGCAAAGTTCTCGAGGCCATCCGCAAAAAATTCCCAGCTGTCTTTACACAACTCCAACTCCAACCGCTCGTCGCAAATCAATCCGAAGATCCAGTCGACTTCAGCATCCTGTCTCTCAACGACGATGCGGCCCTCGATTCCGAAATCAGGCAATGGGATCTCAGGGACTCCGCGCTCCTCCAATACCTCGGTCGCGGCTATTCCTATTCCAGCCGCAATCTTTTCTTCGATGCCGCTCACGAATACGATCGCGGCGTCGCGCAACTCGGCGACAGTTGCCGTCTTCTCTCCCTCGCCCGCGACGCCAACTCCCGCATCGGCCGCTCCGACCGCGTCGACCTCCTCGACCAAAAAATTTCCCACGTCCCAGACTCCTGCCCCGCGCTCGCCCCACAGCTCCACTAAGCTCGAGGGCAATGTTTGCCATCGTAGGGCACCGTCTGTCATCCTGAGGCGATCCGACGAGGATCGTCCGAAGGATCTCAACCCTCGCATCTTGTCTCCCAAACCAGGAGCGTGTACGCAGCCGGAAAATTCACGCCTCCCCTCCCTCTGCGGTCCCTCTGCTAACTCTGTGGTAAGCTTCTCTCTTCTGTAGCCCGAGGGAGAACGCAAAATGTCCGTGAACAAAGTCATCCTCGTCGGCCGTCTCGGCCGCGATCCAGAAACCCGCTTCACCTCCGGCGGTCAAGCCGTTGCCAATTTCTCCGTTGCCACCGACGAATCCTACAAAGACCGCAACGGCGAACGCCAGAAGCGCACCGAATGGCATAAAATTGTTGTCTGGGGAAAGCAAGCCGAGATCGCGCAGCAATACCTGAAGAAAGGCTCGCTCGTCTTTATTGAAGGTCGCATTCAATCCCGCGAGTGGCAGGACAAGGAAGGCCAGAAGCGCACCAGCTTCGAAATTGTCGCCAACAATTTCCGCATGCTAGGCGGCCGTGGCGACGGCATGGCCGCAGGCGCGGGCGCGTCCGGCGGGGGCGCAGCCCGCGGTGGAGGCGGCGAAGACTTCGATCACTCCTCTGCCCCTTCTGACGATTTCGGCGCCCCCACCTCCGGCCCCGAAATCTCCGACGAAGACATCCCCTTCTAATTTCTCTTTGTTTTTCTTTCTGTGGGGGGCGGCTTTACGCCGCCCTCTTGGGTGGCTGCGAACCCCACGCGCTGGTATTGCGGGTGGGTCTTGGGTTTCTTTGCGCTCTCTGTGCTCTTCCTCTGTGGCCTCTGTGTTAATCCTTTTCCGGCTTTCGTTTCCTTCCCCACGGACGCTCTTAATTCTTAACTCCCCTACACCGCGCTCTGTCCCAACCCCACCAACGCCCGAAACTCCGGCACATCATGCAGGCATTCCAGATCCGAATCCCGCGCCGCCCAATTGTGGTTCCCGTATCCATTCTTAAATGCCCGCTGCAACGTCTCCAGCGCCTCCGCCTTTTTTCCAAGCACCCCGTATGTGCATGCCGCGTTGTACAGCGTGTTCCCGTCGTTAGGCCGCAGCGCTACTGCCGTCTGCAAATGCCGCGCGCTTTCCTCGTTCTCCCCCACGTACGCCAGGTTGCACGCCAACAAAATCCGCGCCCGCACATCCTCCGGCACCATCTCCAATTGTTGCCGCAGCACGGCGGTCATCCGCTCGCGAACGTGTTCCGCTTCCTTCTTCCGGCCCAAACGTTCCAGACAATGTTGGTAGGGAATGTATATATTGTAGTCGTCGCCATTCGCTTCGATAGCTTGCTCCGCGAAGTTGGCGGCCTCTTCGTACTTCCCGAGCGACATCAGCGCCCGCCCCAAAATATTCCACGACCCGTCGCAATCCCGCTTCCTCTCAATCGCTCGTCGCGCCATCAACTCGCTTTCATCGTATTTCTTCTGCGCATAAAATAGCCGCGACCGCGCTACCATAACTTCCGGCAAATCCGGTGCCAGCGCCATGGCCCGGTCACAAGCCGTCAATCCTCGCGCTATCCAGTCCTGGCTTTGCTCACGCACCTCGTAAATCAAGCCGCACAAATGCGCAATTCCCGCATGCGCCAGCGCAAAATTCTTGTCCAGTTGAATGGCCTGCTCGAACATCTGCAGCGCGTAGTCCATGTTCTCGCGCCGCGTGTAGCTCCGGCCACGCAGGTAAAAGTCATAAGCCTGGGTATTCTCGGTTGGCTTCAGTCCAATCGTCTTTTCTTCCTGCGGAGTCAGCGTAATCCGCAGCGCCTGCGCGATACTCCGCGCAATCTCATCCTGAATCGCGAACACATCCTCCAGTTGTCGGTCGTACCGCTCCGCCCACACCGAGTGCCTAGACGCCCCTTCCACCAGTTGCGCCGTAATCCTCAGCCGGTTTCCAGACCGTCGTATCGTTCCCTCCAGCACATACGTCGCGCCCAACTGCTGCCCCACCTGTGGAGCCGCCATCGCCTTATCCCGGAACGCCAGCATCTCCGAACGCGGGAAAATCTGCAGCTGCGAGATCTTCGAAAGTTCCGTGATGATGTCCTCCGTCATTCCATCCCGGAAGTACTCATCCTCTTTCCCGCCGCTCTGATTCTCAAAATAAAGCACCGCCACCGACTTTTTCTCCGCCACCGCTCGAGCTGGATGCGAATTCGTCGCCGGCTGCTTCTCCGCCGCCGGCCGCCGGCTCGAATCGATATCCCGTTTGATCCGCTTCAAGTCCGCGCGCAGTTCCGCAGCGGTCTGGTAACGTAGATCCGTATCCTTCTCCAGCGCCTTGTTAAAAACATTGTCGATAGCCTGCGGCAACCGTGTATTCAGTTTCGCCGCCGGCGTAATCGATGAATTCAGTATCCCGTCGAAAATCAAAGCCACTGTGGAACCGCTAAAGGGAACCAGCCCCGTCGACATTTCATACAGCACCACACCCAGCGAAAAAAGATCCGATCGCGCATCCAACTCTTCCCCGCGCGCCTGCTCCGGAGACATATACGCAACCGTCCCGATCGAGCTTCCCGGACTGGTCAAAAAGTCGTCGCCGCTCACTATGTGTGTCCGCGTCTGATTCGAAGCCTCGCTCACAAATTCAGCTGCCGCCTGCCGCGCAGCCAGCTTCGCCAAGCCAAAATCCAGAATCTTCGCTTGCCCTTTATTTACCAGAAAAATGTTTGCTGGCTTGATATCCCGGTGCACGATGCCTTTCGTGTGCGCCGCCTCCAGCCCATCCGCGATCTGAATCCCGTATTCCAGCAAATCCGCAATCGCCATCGGCTTCCCGCCAATGCGATGCTTCAGCGTCTGCCCTTCCAGCAGCTCCATCGCAATAAACGGCCGCCCCTCAAACTCCCCAATATCGTAAATCGTGCAAATGTTCGGATGATTCAGCGAAGATGCCGCCCGCGCCTCCCGCCGGAACCGCTCAATCGCCTGTGGATCGTGAGAAATATCGTCAGGAAGGAATTTCAGCGCAACGCTGCGCCCCAGGCGTGTATCCTTCGCCTTGTACACCACGCCCATCCCGCCACCACCCAATTTATCCACAATGTTGTAATGAGAAATGCAGCTGCCAATCATAGAAGAGGTGTCCGCCACAGGCTCTGGAGTTTACCCCACCACCCAAACTCAATCAATTCGACTCCACACCGTGCGTCTTGGCTCCTGGTCTCCCCGCCCTCTGCGGTCCTCTTCTTTACCTCTGTGGTAAGTCTTTCTCCGAATCTTTTCCTCACTCCATAGTCAACACCACCCGAAACTCCGCCTTCCCACTTTCCATCCGCGCGTAAGCTTCGCTCGCCTTCGCCAACGGATACCTCTCGATCATCGGCCGCACCCCCGAATACGCCGAAAATTCCAGCGTATCCTGTGAGTCCATAGCCGTTCCCGAAGGCCAACCCTGGATCGCCAGCCGCGCGAACAAAAGCTCCACCGCAGACACCTCCATGGGCTCGAGTGGTGCGCCCACCACCAGCAACTTCCCTCCCGCACCCAAGCCACCCACTAGCTCGGACATTGCCTTTGCGCTCGGCGCCGTCGCCAGGATCACCCGCGCCCCTCCCAACTTCTTCAATTCCTCTGCGGCCTTTGTCGTTTTCGAATCAATATAAGCAAACGCACCCAGCTTTTTCGCCAGCACCCCATTCTCCGGTCCCCGCCCAATCGCCACCACGCGATACCCTGCCTTCGCGGCAAACTGAATCCCCAAATGTCCCAATCCACCAACCCCCAGTACTGCCACGAGATCGCCCGTTCGCGCACCAGCATTCCGCAAGGAATTGAACGTGGTTACGCCAGCGCACATTAACGGGCCCGCTTCCGCCCAATCCAGTCCCTCCGGCATCCGTGCCACCGCCTCATGACGCGCCAGCATGTACTGCGCGTATCCTCCATCTCGGGTCACGCCGGTAATTGCCTGGTTCACGCAAGTAATAAAATCCCCGCGCCGGCAATTTGGACAGACAAAATCATGTCCTCCGTGCCACCCCACTCCCACCCGATCGCCTTTCTTCCATTCCGTTACGCCCGCTCCCGCTTCATCAATCACCCCGGCAACCTCATGCCCTGGCACCCGCGGGTACGCAATCCAGGGAAACGCGCCCACTTTCACCACCTGATCGCTGTGGCAAACCCCGCAAGCCTTCACCTTAATCCGCACCTCGCCCGCGCCCGGTGTCGGAATCTCGCGTTCCACCAACTCAAACTCCCCGCCAGCCTTCCCAATCTGCGCCAGCAAATTCTTAGCCATCGCCAATCTCCCTTTTCCTGGTTCTCTCTTGCTTATCTGAATCCACCCGCGGCAAAGCCTGACTCACACAATCACCCGCCGCCTTGGATGCTCCCAAACGCTTCTTCGACACATCGTTATTCGTGGGTCTTGGGTTTCCTCTTCTCCGCGATCTCTGTGCTCCTCTCTCCGCGAACTCTGTGTTAAATCTTTTCCCGCCTTACTTAGAACTTAAAACTAAAAACTTAGAACCTCCACGCCCCTAGGGCAAAGCAAACGCCAACACCCAATCCCCCTGTTTGCTATGCAACTTCCCATGTCCTCCCGCCGCGATCACCAGATATTGTTTGCCCTTGATCACATACGTCATCGGCGTAGCCTGTCCGCTCGCGGGCATTTCGTACTTCCACAATTCCTTCCCGTTCTCCGCATCAAACGCCCGCAGCACCGGCTCAATCGCCGCCGCTGTAAACACCAACCCTCCCGCAGTCACCATCGGTCCGCCCAAATTAATCGACCCCGTTTCTCTCCCTGGAATCATCGTCCCCAGCGGCACGTCCCACAAAACCTTCCCGCTGAAAAGATCTACACCCACGGTCGTTCCCCAAGGCGGCGCATTGCACGGCGTCTTGATCGGCGAAAACAAAAATGTCCTGTACATTCCGTACGGCGACGGCGTCTGATCGCCGAACTCGCCAAAAATCCGGTTGTTCTGCGTCCCTTTCGTTTCTTCGTCGAATTTCTCCCGTGGAATTAATTTCACCCACGCCACCAGCCTGTTTGTATTCGCGAACATCAAATGCCGTTCTGGATCGTAAGCCGCGCTCCCCCAATTCACTCCTCCTACATTTCCCGGCGCCACCACCGTTCCCTTCAAACTCGGCGGCGTAAATATTCCTTCCGATCGAGACTCCTCAATCCTGTCGCGGCAAAATTTCAAGTCCTCCGGCGTTGGTCCCCACGCATCGCTCGCCTCAAATTTCTCCGGCACCAGCGAAATCGTCGAAAACGGCTGCGTCGGCCAGCTCTGCTCCCCTGCAATATCCGTCTGCGGTACTTTTCTCTCTTCCACCGGAAGCAGCGGCGCGCCCGTCAGCCGGTTCAGCACGAACACGTGCCCCATCTTCGTGTTGATCACCACCGCTAGCGTTCCGTCTTTCCACGTAAATAGCGTCGGTTGCGGTGCCACGTCGTAATCCCACAAATCGTGATGCACCACCTGGAATCCCCAAACAAATTCTCCCGTCGACGCCCGCAACGCCACCACCGAATTAGCCCACTTGTTATCGCCCTTCCGTATCCCTCCAAAATAATCCGGGCTCGCGCTTCCCGTCGGCACGAACGCCAAATCGTGCTCCGCATCCACGGAAATCATCGACCACGCGTTCCCCGCTCCGGAATGTGGCTGCGTCTCAAGCGCCCACGGAATCGGATCCCACGTCCACCGCAATTTTCCCGTCCGCGCGTCAAATCCGCGTACAATTCCCCTTCCCGTATCCACTCTCCAGTTGTCCGCGATCGAAGAGCCCACAATCACGACATCCTTCGCAATTGCCGGTGGTGAAGTCACCTGGTACCCGCCCCGCCAATCCATCTGCGTTTCTGCATCGTGCCCCAGGTTCACTTGTCCCTTCTCCCCAAAATCTCCGCAGACTTTTCCCGTCTCTCCATCCAACGCAATTAGCCGCGCATCCAGCGTCCCCAGGTAAATCCGCAGCCGGCAAACCTGCCCAACTTTTCCCGCTGGATCGATCCACGCCGACACGCCGCGCGACGTAACCTCCGAATAGCTCTTATCCAGGTCCACTCCCGGATCGAATTCCCATAACTTCGTGCCGTTCTTCGGGTCAAGCGCAATCACATGATTGAAAGGCGTACTCAAAAAAAGTTTTTCCTCTACCAATATCGGCGTCGCTTCAAACGCCGCCTTCTCCAGCAGCTTGCTCTTAACATCCAACGCACCCGTCCGGTAACTCCACGCCAATTTCAACTGCCCCACATTCCCCCGGTCAATCTGCTTCGCCGTCGAATACCGCGTCCCGCCGGGATCACCGCCATACGCCGTCCACCCTTTATCCCCAGTCTGCGGGCTCTGCCCCACAAAAGTCGGCGCGATCAACGCCGCCAACACAAACATCCACGCCAAACCACCGGCCAGCCTCACCGCAAAATGTTTCCGCATCGTCCCCTCACATCGAACGTCGAAACTGAACTCGTTCCATATAACACACCCGTCCACGCTACACGCGAATTAACCTGTCCACAGTGGCCCTCCGTGTGGGGCTGCACCGCTGCTGCACCCTTGCCCGCACGATCTCTACATCTCGCCCGCATCTCTCCGTTCCCTCTGCGGCCACTCCGCTAACTCTGCTTGTTCAGAGCGCCTTTTGCGAAGGGCGGTGAATTCTTTCCATTCCGTCTAGCCCGCACCGGTGCCCATTTTCTGTCCCCTCGTACAGTTGTTCCACCCTCGGTCCCCTTCCAAACTTATCCATACATGCGTCCTCGACTCCCGCCTCTCCTCCTGCTCTTCCCGTTCTTCGCCGGCTGCGCCACCGGAAGTAACAACTCCACGACAAAATCTCCCGCTCCCGATCCCCCCACTACAAACACCGTAGCTGTTTCCGTCGCACCCACCACCGCCAATATCCGCGCGGGCGATTCCTTCACCTTTTCCGCCACCGTCACTGGCTCAACCAACACCGCCGTCTCCTGGCTCGTCATCGGGACCGCCAACGGCTCCACTGCTCTCGGCACCATCGATTCCAGCGGAAAATACACCGCACCCACGACTCTTCCATCCTCAGACGCCGTCACCATCAAGGCCACCAGTGTCGCCGACACGACCCAGTCGGCCACCAGCGCCGTCTCTCTCCTGAATCCCACACCCGTCCTCACTGGCATTTCTCCCGCCTCCGCGAATCTCGGCAGCTTCTCGCTCACCGTCACCGGCAACAACTTTGTCCAGGGCGCGCAAGTCTTCTTCGGCACCGCGGCTCTCACCACCACCTATGTCTCCGCAACGCAACTCACCGCCACTGGCAACGCCACATCCGCTGGCACCTTCGCCATCTCCGTACAAAATCCCAATCCGGGCAGCAGCACTTCTTCCAGCGTGAACCTTCAAGTAAACGGCTCCGTGCAGACTTCCAACTGCTCGCAAATGTCCGTGGGTCAGGGCGCCAGCCTAAACGGCTTCGTTCCGTTTCCTTCCGACAATCTCTGGAACAAAGACATTTCCTCCGCTCCCGTTGATCCCAACTCCGCCAACATAATCAACTTCATCGGCGCATCCGTCGGCCTGCACGCCGATTTCGGCGCTGGGCAGTATCAAGGCTCCACCATCGGCATCCCCTACACGGTGGTCGATTCCTCGCAGCCTCTCATCCCCATCAATTACACCGCGTACGGCAGCGAGAGCGACGCCGGTCCCATGCCCGTCCCTCTCACCGCGCCCATCGAGGGCTACCCCAATCCCGGTTCCGGTGATCGCCACGTCCTCGTCCTCGACACCTCCACTTGTTTCCTCTACGAACTCTACAGCTCTTATCCGCAATCCACTTCCTGGAACGCCGGCTCCGGAGCCGTCTGGGATCTGCTCTCCGACGAGCAGCGCCCCTATACCTGGACCAGCGCCGACGCCGCAGGCCTTCCCATCTTCCCGGGGCTCGTTCGCTACGATGAAGTCGCCGCTGGCGCAATTCATCACGCCATTCGCTTCACCGTTCCCAATTCGAGTGACGCCTTCACGCCGCCCGCCTCTCATTCCGCTTCCACTTCCAGCAACACCAACGCCCCGCCGATGGGCATGCGCCTCCGCTTAAAAGCTGGCTTCGATGTCTCAGGATTTTCCGCGGCCAATCAGGTCATTCTTAACGCCATGAAAAAATATGGCCTCATTCTCGCCGACAACGGCTCCGCCATCTATGTCAGCGGCGCTCCCGACGATCGTTTCGACAACAGCGATCTTCACAATCTCGGCTCCGTCACCGCCTCCGACTTCGACGTCATCCAGATCACGCCGCTCTACAACAACAATAGCTACCCCTCCGGCAACGCTCCAACCATCACGCAATTTTCTGCCAGCTCCACTAGCGTAGCCTCCGGCACGCCCGTCACTCTCTCGTGGCAAGTCACCGGCGCCTCCTACGTCATAGTCTCCCCCGGACCCGGCGCCGTCCGCGGCACTTCCGTCTCCGTCACACCCACCGCCAACACCACCTACATCCTCTACGCCACCAACGCCTTCGGCCAAACCACCTCCTCCATCTCCATCACCACCCACTAATTCTGTCTCTTGGGTTCTTCCCGGGTGCCGCACCCTGCGGTTTTCAGGGTGCGGGTTTTGCTCTTTTCCGCGCCTGTCAACCGCTGCGTCTTGCCCCCAAATCCAATCGCTGCCCGCCGCTTCGCCTGGATCTTGGCTTTCTACCCTCTTCGTCAACTCCTGCCCATTTACTCTCTCCTCTCCTCCATCTCCTGTACTCCTTTCCTTCTCGTCAATCCCGTTATACTTCTTTATAGGGATTGTTTCCCCGATTCGCCGAGGTCCCCATCGCATGAAAATTCGATTCGCTCTTGCCTTGCTCTCTGTTTTGCTTGTTTTCGCTCGCCCCGCTTCCACGCAACAGAGCGGCGCGGACAAACAAGCTGCCGCCGACGCCGCCGGCGCCGAAGAAAATCGCCAGGAACTCGTCAATCTCGAAAAGGAAACCGCTCACGCTCTGCTTCTCAACAACCCCACCTTTTTTAAACGTGTCTACGGCGACGATTTCCTGGGGACCACCGCGACTGGCCGCATCATCGACAAAAATACGCTGCTCGCCACCGTCGCTTCTTCCAACACGAAATACTCTGTCTTCATCGCCTCCGACATTCAGGTCCGCATCTTTCTCGATACCGCTGTGGTCAACTGTCTCTGGACCGCGCGCGGCCTGCAAAACGGCCAGCCCTTCGATCGCCAATTTCGCGTAACTCACGTCTACATCTACGGCCAGCGCGGCTGGCAAGCCATCGCCAGCCAGGAAACCCTCCTCCCCGGCTAATTCCCCCGCGCTTGGCCTCCTGAGCCGATCCGACAAGGATCGCCGAGGGATCTCAACCAACGCGTCTCGTCTCCCATTCGCTTCCCGCCGTTAACTAAATTGAACAGTAACCACCATTAACCGATCTTGCTCCCCTCCATAGCTTCTCCTACAATAACTTTCCCCAGCGGAACACTCTAAACCGACGGGGAGGGCCCCCAACGTGGAATCGCAAAAGCTTTCGCGCGATGTTTCTTCAGTTCCATTTGTTCAACGTTTAGGATTCTCGACCCACGGTAATCGACGTTGCCCGCAATGCCTTTCCGGCAGCGTCTATCGCGAACGGTGCGAGGGATTCCAGAAGCTAACCTCCAAGATCGGCATTCGCCCTTACCGCTGCCTCAAGTGCGATCACCTGCACTACGGTTTCGCCTACTAACCGCCCCAGACCCGCGCCCATTCTTCTCCTCCGCCTTCCGCGCTCTTTCTGTTAGATCTTTCTCTTCCTACCCATACCCTCTATACTTTTTCCATGGCAACTCGCGCCGCCCTTCTCGTTCTTCTCTCGTTTCTTTTCGTGCCTCAAAAAGCCATCGACGAGCGCTCCTCTCTCGAACAAATTCTCGTTCAGGGCTATCAACCAGCCGAATTCGGTAAGCGCATGATGGGCATCGGCGCCGAAACCGATGTCCGCAAACCTGGCACCATCGTCGTGGTCCAGCGCGAAGGCCTCTACGGTTCGCTTCTCCGCAGCGAGATCGCTTCCTCTTCCGTGGATGGCCTCACCACCAAATTCTTTCGCGGCCACCAGGACTTCCCCCTGCCCGTCGGCGAGCGTCTCTATGTCACCGGCGTTCACGTGGGCCCATCTGCGGTCAACCTGGCTTTCCTCTCCATGCGTCCTATCTCCACCCCTGCTGGAACTAGTCGTCTATGGACCACCGTCGCCTTCAACTTTCCCGAACAAGTTCTCGCTAACGGCGATAAGGACACCGTCTACGCCGAAATCGACAAGTGGTTTCTCCCTGAAACCCGCTCCATCTCTGTTCAGCCCGTCGCCCATGTGGTAACTCCCGCTCAATCAACTGCTCCGCCAGTCGCGGCCGCCCCGGTCGTGGCCACTCCCCCGTCTCCAACTCCAGCCCCCGCGCCAACCGCGCCCGCCACGCTTTCCCCTGGCATGTCCCGCGAACAAGTCGTTGCCGCTCTCGGCGCTCCGCAGCGCGAAGTAAACTTCGAATCGCAAACCTGGCTGCACTATCCCGCCATCGTTGTCCTTCTCAAAGACGGTAAGCTCGTCTCCGCAACCCCGCCCGATTCCGCATCTGCCTCAGTCGCGCTCCAATCGGAACCCTCTGGCGCCGAAATCTATCTCGATGGCCAGCTCACCGGCTCCACTCCATCCACACTTCAAATCCCTTCCGGCAATCACCAACTCGCGCTGCGCCTCTACGGCTATCAAGACTGGACCCGCGACCTCCGCATCCTCCCCGGCAGCCAGATCCGTTTCGCCCCCAAACTCCAAAAGAACTAACCAGCCGTCCTCAATTCAGCGCGCGTCGTGTGGCACAGCCTTTCAGGCTGTGTCTCTTGGGTTTCTCGTCAGTCGATGTGCCGCGCGCGGCGCATCATCTCACGCGTTCCAATTTTCATCTTCCCCTTCCCCCCACTTCCTCTATAAACTCTCCGCAACTCTTTCGATGGAGAGAAGACATGACCGCACCTTCGCCTCAATTGCCACCAGCGCACGCCGGCATGCTTCAACTGCTCAGTGGAGTATTGATCACCGGAGCCATCGCTTGCCTCGCACAGCTCGGTGTTCCTGACCTGCTGGAGGCCGGACCACGCACCGCGGAAGATTTGGCCGTCCAAATCGGCGCCGATCCACGAGCCTTGTACCGCCTGATGCGCGCCACCGCTTGCGTCGGCGTGCTCTTCGAAGATCCCGACCACAAGTTCTCGCAAACACCGCTATCCGCTGTGCTGCGCACCAACGCCAACCCCAGCCTGCGTGGTTTCGCTGCGATGCACGCACGCGATTGGCACGGCATGGGCTGGTCTAATCTCGAATACTGCGTTCGCACCGGTAACCAGGCCCTCGACAAAGTCTACGGTTCGCCAATTTTTGAATTTCTCCGGGAACGGCCGGAGGAAGCCCGCCTCTTCAATCAGGCCATGACGGACCTGTCCAGCGTCGACGCTCCGGCCGTTGCCGAAGCCTACTCCTTCGACAAAATCCATTCCATCGTGGACGTCGGTGGCGGTCACGGTTCCCTGCTCGCCGCTATCCTTAGCCGCAACCCGCACATGAAAGGCACGCTCTTCGAAGCGCCTCACGTCACCGAAGGCGCGAAAAACGGCCTCCTCAAACCTCACCTTGATCGCTGCACCCTCGCCTCCGGCGATATGTTTTCCTCCGTCCCCCCCGCCGCCGATGCCTACATCATGAAGCACATCATTCATGATTGGCCCGACGAAGCCTGCGTGAAAATCCTCCAGGCCTGTCGCAATGGAGTGAACGCGGGCGGTGTACTCCTCGTAGTCGACTGTGTAATTCAGCCGGACAACAATTTTTCTCCGGGAAAATTCCTCGACCTTCAGATGCTCATTTTTCCCGGCGGCCGCGAGCGCACCGAAAAAGAATTTCGCGAACTCCTGGCCGCCTCTGGCTGGCGCCTCACCCGCGTCATCCCCACCGCCGCCGCCGAATCCATAGTGGAAGCTACTCCCGCCTAACCCTCGCATCCTTCAAACGCGCGCCGCGTGGCACAGCCTTCAGGCTGTGTCTCTTGGGTTCCTCTCTTCTCCCGGGCGCTACGCCTTGCGTTTTTCATGGTGCGGATTTGAACTTTCCCCGGGGTGCCCCATCCGCCGGTTTCGCGGGTGGGTCTTGGGTTTATCTTTCTTTTCTAGGGACCGCCTTCTACCTGCCCTGACAAAGGGAGGGAGGCGGTCCGCCAATTCAACCACCCGCCTCAGGATCTCAACCTTTGCGTCTTCTCTCCCAGACCGTGGGTGGCCTCTTCCTCTTTACTTCCCACCTCTCTTACTTCATTCTTTCTCCTTCATGCCAAACATCAATCGCCAATGGAAACTCGCCGCGCGTCCCCGCGCCCTGATCACTCCGGACGTCCTCCAACTCTCCGAATCCCCTATCCCCACCATCCAGGACGGCCAAGTCCTCGCTCGCGTCAAGTACCTCTCCATCGATCCCACCATGCGCATCTGGATGATTGACATGCCCCAGTACATGCCCCCGGTCAAAATCGGCGAAGTCATGCGCGCTTTCGGTCTCGCCGAAGTCGTCGAATCCCGCCATCCCGACTACAAAAAAGGTGACAAAGTTTCCGGCCTCACCGGCCTCCAGGATTTTGTCGTCATCGACGGCAAAGAGGCGCGCTCCTTCCAGAAAGTCCCCAACATTCCCTTCCTCTCGGATACAAATTTCCTCAACATCCTCGGCATCAACGGTCTCACTGCCTATTTCGGGCTGCTGGAAATCGGCAAGCCGCAGCCCGGCGAAACCCTAGTCGTTTCCGCCGCTGCGGGAGCGACCGGCAGCATTGCCGGCCAACTCGGCAAAATTCACGGCTGCCGCGTCGTCGGCATCGCCGGAACCGATGAAAAATGCAAGTGGATCAAAGATGAGCTGGGCTTCGATGCCGCCGTCAACTACAAGCATCCCGATTGGAAGGCGCAGCTCGCCGCGGCAACTCCCAAGGGTGTGGACATCAATTTTGAAAATGTTGGTGGGGAAATCATGCAAGCCGTTCTCGACCGCATGAATCTTCACGGCCGCGTGGTCCTCTGCGGCCTTATCTCTGGCTACACGAAGCAAGATCCAGGCCTCGCCAGCTTCGGCCAGCTAATCATCAAACGCCTTCGCGTCGAAGGCTTTCTATGTATTGACTATCTTTCGAGATTTATGGAAGCTGGCCAGAAACTCGGCATGTGGAAAATGACCGGCAAACTAAAAGATCGCCAAACCCTCGTCAAAGGCCTCGAAAACGCCCCCGAAGCCATCAACATGCTCTTCCGCGGCGACAACATCGGCAAGCTTATCGTCGAACCCTAGCCTGGTCTGCGGCGACTGCCCGCCGCATTCACAACCACTCCACCGCGCGCAGTCCTGCGACACGCGTGGCACAACGATTCCTGGCTGTGCTCCTGGGTTTCTTGAGGTTTCTTACGTTGTCATCCCGACCGGAGCAGCCGCGTCTTACGCCGCGGCGGAGTGGAGGGATCATGGCAAGAAACCACCAGCGCGATCAACGTCATCACCAAACTTTAAACTCTTCCCTACTTCCCCTGCGCCTGCTGCTGCTTCTTCCTGTCCTCGTCAACCTTCCGGATAAACGCCTCAAACTTGGGCTTCTGTTCATCCGTCAAATACGTCCTCATCTCCGCCCTCTTGCTTTGCCTCACGGCGTCGATGTCCGCTTCGGACTTATCATGAATCTGCTTCATCTCCGTGTGTGCCTTCAGCAGCATCGCGTCAACCTTTTGCGCCTGCTCCGGCGTCAGCCCTATCTCCTGCGTCATTTCCGCCACGCGCTTTGCCCGCCGCTCCGGCTCGCTCGCCACGGGATTCGTCCATGCATAACTCTTGTGCGCGAAACTATATCCGAAAACGCCTCCAATTGCCGCTCCCATCACGAAGACCACCGCCAGCCAAAAGCCTGCCGCCCGGCGCATCTCCCCCGTCATTGACGCACCTCACTCGGACGCGCGCCAATCATCACGTCATCATTAAGTGGCGCCGAGGGACTCGGTTCAAACAACGCCTCATACGGTTCTATCTTGTTCTGCTGCACTTCCTTCTGCTTCACGTGAATAGCCCACGTGCTACCAAGCACCAGTAGCAGCGTGCAAAACGCTACGAGTCGTGGCGCAAGACGACGCACGTTGGCCCACACACCCTCCCGCTCTTCTTCCCTCTCGCGGGCTTCGATCTTCGCCATCACCTGCGTCACAAACCATGGCCCAGGCTCCGCTTGCATCGCCGTCAGCGGCCGCAGCAAATTCCGCGCGTCCGCAAGCTGCTCCACCGCCGCCCGGCAATCCAGGCATCTCGCTGCGTGCGCGCGCGCTTCCGCGGACAGATGTCCCAGTAGCCTCTCGCCGCTTACCTGGTCCTCGCCCGCAAGCTGCACTCGTTCCAGCTCATCCAGCGTCTTTTCGCAATCCTTGGTCCTACTATCCAAGTCAAACATCCACCGGTCACCTCGTTGCTCAGATTCCTGTTACCGCCAACTGCCTGTCAAACTCCTGCCGCATTCCGTCGCTTCACTCGCTCCGTGATTCTCTGCCTTGCCCGGAACAACCTGACTTTCACCGTATTGCCGTTGATGTCCAGGATCTCCGCAATCTCTTCCACAGAAAATCCCTGCACTTCCTTCATCACCAGCATCATCCGGTCCCGCTCTTCCAGACACTCCATCAACTCTTCCACTTCCTGCCGCAATGCCATTCGTTCGCTTACGTCCGGCACGCCGTCCGCCTTTTCTTCCATCCCGTCGTACTGCCGGGCTTGCTCCTCGCTGAACTCTGCCTCAAAAACCAGCGGCCGCACTTTCCTCTTCCGCAGCAGATCCCAGCATTCGTTCACCGTAATTTTGTACAGCCACGTGCTGAACGCCGCCCGCTGATCGAACCGCTTCAGCGAAAAATACGCCTTCAAAAATACTTGCTGTGCGATGTCCTCGACGTCCTCACGGTTCCGCAGGATGCCTCCCGCTACCGCAAAAACCCGGCTCTGATGCCGCTTCACTAACTCTTCGAACGCGGCTTTATCGTCTTTCTGCGCCCGATGGACCAGCTCACGGTCGTCCTCTACCCGGGACTTCCTGCCTGGCTCCTGAGAAGCCGGCTTAGCCATTCCATCTCCGTCTGATTTTGGGACGCGTGCCATCGTCGTTTGGTTACGGTATTCTTAACATACTCTAATCATCGCCGCGCAATTACAAACCCTACCCAACGTTACCGCCCACCTTTGTTGTTCCTTTGTCTTTCCCGCTGAACGGCGTTTTGGTTCTCTCTCGTTGTCCACATCCTTCATTCGCACTACTCGTCGCCGCCTACGTGTCACCGCGCAGGGGCGGGGCTTGCCCGCCCTCTTGGGTTCCTCTTTTTCTCGCCGTTCTCACCGCTTAGCTCGCCACGAATGTTTCATTCCTTCCCCACAGTTTCGACTTGCTACTGGTAACTCTCTATGGAATACTCAACCCATGATTATCGGTGATCGTCTTCGCGCTCTGCGCGAGGAAAAGAAACTCTCACAGGGTGATATCGAGAAGCGTACCGGACTTCTCCGCTGCTACATCTCTCGCGTTGAAAATGGCCACACTGTCCCAGCCATCGAAACGTTGGAGAAACTGGCGCGCGCTCTCGAGTGCCCTCTCTATCAACTCTTCTACGACGGCGAAGAGCCGCCTCAACTGCCGAACCTTCCTAAGCGCAGATCGTCTGACGATATCGCTTGGGGCAGCGCCGGCAAAGAAGCGCGCTATCTCAACAAGCTCCGCCGCTTGTTGAGCAAGTCCGACGAAGAAGATCGCAAGCTCCTGTTGTACATGGCCCAGAAAATGGCCAATCGGTAGTCTGAAATCCTGTGGTCGGGTTTTTGACTCCGTTCGTGCGCAGGGACTTATAAAAGGGCCGCTCAAATCGGTTAGAGCGGCCTTTTCCTTTTGCTCAAATTTTGCTCTCGTTTTTTCTGCCAGCAGGAATCCCCTCAATTCCCGGTTACTCCCATTCAATCGTGCTAGGCGGCTTGCTGCTAACGTCGTAGACCACCCGCGTTACTCCCGGTACCTCGTTCACGATCCGTGTGGAGATGCGTTCCAGTACTTCCCCAGGCAGTCTCACCCAATCTGCCGTCATGGCGTCATCCGATTGCACCACCCGCACCGCCACCGTCAACCCGTACGTTCTCCCATCCCCCATCACCCCAACGCTTCGCACAGGCAAAAGCACCGCGAAGGCCTGCCATACCTTTTCGTACAGCCCCGCCCGCCGTATCTCCTCCACCACAATGGCGTCCGCTTCCCGCAGTGTTACCAAGTCCTTACTCGTAATCTCCCCGAGTAACCGTACTGCCAGCCCGGGTCCCGGAAACGGATGTTTCACCAAGATCTCTTCTGGTAAACCGAGTTCTTTACCCATCCGCCGCACTTCGTCCTTAAACAAGTCCCGCAAAGGCTCAATTAGCCCAAACGGCATGTTTTCCGGCAGCCCTCCCACATTGTGGTGCGTCTTTATCGTCGCCGACGGCCCCTTGACCGACACAGATTCGATAACGTCCGGATACAGGGTTCCCTGTACCAAGAACTTGATATCTCCCTTGGCCTCCCCATTCTGCAACCCCTCGGCCGCCTCCTGAAACACCGCGATAAACTCCCGCCCGATAATCTTCCTCTTCTTCTCCGGGTCGCTCACACCCTCCAACTTCGTCAGGAACCGCTGCGTCGCATCCACCCCCACCACGTGCAGTCCCAGCCTCTCCCGGTACATCTGCAGCGTATGCTCGAACTCGTTCTTTCGCAGCAGCCCATTATTCACGAAAATGTTCGTCAACCGGTCCCCGATCGCACGGTGCACCAGCACCGCCGCCACCGTCGAATCCACTCCCCCGCTCAGCCCACAGATCGCCCGGTGTTCCCCCACCTTCTGCCGTATCGCCTCCACCGCCTCTTCGATGAACGCCGCGCCACTCCACTTCGGCTCCGCCTTGCACACCCGGAACAGAAAATTCCGCAAAATCTCCGTTCCATGGTCCGTGTGATTCACTTCCGGGTGAAACTGCACCGTGTAGATCTTCCGCTTCGGATCTTCCATCGCGGCCACTGCACTCGCGGTCCTGCCCGTAGCGTGAAATCCCTCCGGCAACGCATGCACATTGTCCCCATGACTATTCCAAATCCTCATCGACTCGGGAAAGCCGGCGAATAAATGCGATTCGTATTTGCCGGTATTCTTTCCATCATTTTTCGCGTCGTTCTCCGCGCTCTTTCCATGATGCTTCTCCAGGAAAAACTGCGCCCGCCCATACTCGCGCCGCTCCGCAGGTTCCACCCGCCCGCCCAACTCCCTCGCCACCCACTGCATTCCATAGCAAATCCCCAGCACCGGGATCCCCGTCCGCAGTACCGCGCCATCGCATTTCGGCGCGTCCTTGTCGTACACCGAACTCGGCCCCCCGGACAAAATGATCCCCGCGGGCTCCAAGCGTCGTATCTCCTCCACTGAACTCGTGCACGGCATAATCGCGCTAAAAACCTGTTGCTCTCTCACCCGTCGCGCAATCAACTGTGTGTACTGCCCCCCAAAGTCCAGCACCACAATTCCGCCCTTCTCCGCCTTCAAGGACGCCTGCTGCCCCGCCAAGCTCTTCGCCTTCGCAACCTTCGTAACTCCGAGTTCTGTGGCTTCCTTCATATGTGCCGCACCTTCCATCGTTAACCTCCTCAGTGGGTGCCCCACCCGCCGCTTTGCGGGTGGGTCTTGGGTTTTTCTTCTCTGTGCCGTCTGTGCTCTTCCTCTGCGACCTATGTGTTAAATCTTTCCTCTTTCTTCCTGATCCCTGTTCGCTGGTCCCTGATCACTCTTCTACGCGATCACCAAATTCAACAACTTATCCTTCACATAGATCGCCTTCACAATCCTCTTCCCTTCCAAATAACTCGCCACTCCCGAATCCGCCTTCGCCAACCGTAGCGCTTGCTCCTCCGACAATCCCGCCGCCACTTTCACTCTTCCTCGCACTCGCCCATTCACCTGCACCACTATCTCTACCTCTTCATCCTTCGCCAATTCCGCATTAAACGCGGGCCAACTCACCGTCCACAATCCCTCGCTGTGCCCCAACATCTCCCACAACTCTTCCGCCAGATGCGGAGTCATCGGCGCCAGCATCAGCGTCAACAATTCCAACACTTCCCGGCGCACCTCCGGCCGCACATTCTTCTCCAGCGGCTCCGCGGCATAAATCGCGTTCGTCAACTCCATGATCTGCGCAATCGCCGAATTGAAATGCCACCGCGTCTCAAAATCCTGCGTCACTCTCCGCAAAGTCTGATGCGCCTTCCGCAACAACCCCTTCTCCATATCCGTCCAAGGTGGCACAGTCACTCCTGACTGTGCTCTTGGGTCGCTGCTAACTGTCGACTGTGAGCTATGAGCTTTCTTCTCTTCTCTTCCAACATTCAACTGTGAACCTTGAACCGTTTTCTCTACCAGCCGAAATACCCGATTCAAAAATCTCCACGACCCCTCAATACTCTCCTCGCTCCACTCCAAATCCTTCTCTGGCGGCGCTGCAAACAACGTGTACAACCTTCCCGTATCCGCTCCATACTTTTCCGCCATATCAATGGCCCCAACCACATTCCCCTTCGACTTCGACATCGCCTCCCCGCCCTTGAGCACCATTCCTTGCGTAAACAGCCGTGCGGCAGGCTCACTATTCTTCACCAGCCCCAAATCCCGCATCACCTTGGTCCAAAATCGCGAATACAACAAATGCAAAATCGCGTGCGTAATCCCGCCTATATACTGATCAATGGGAAACCAATAAGCCGCCTTCGCGGGAACAAACGGCGTTTTATCATTCTTCGGATCCACATACCGGTAGAAATACCACGATGAATCCACGAACGTGTCCATCGTGTCCGTCTCGCGCCGCGCCGGCCCGCCGCACTTCGGGCACTTCACATTCACAAATTCTGGATCAGTAGCCAGTGGCGATTCGCCCTCACCCGTCAGCTTGGGATTCGCAGGCAGTACCACCGGCAAATCCTTGTCCGGCACCGCCACCATTCCATCCTTCTCGCAATAAATCACCGGTATCGGCGTGCCCCAATACCTCTGCCGAGAAATTCCCCAATCCCTCAACCGGTAAATCGTTTCCCGTTTCCCAAATCCCTGTGCCTCCGCAAACGCCCCCATCGCCGTAATCGCCGCCGCCGACTCCATCCCGCTGAACTTCCCCGAATTCACACTGATTCCGAACTCGGCAAACACTTCCTGTGGCACAGCCACTCCTGACTGTGCTCTTGGGTTCTCCACCGCCACCGGCACCTTCAACCCAAACTTCTTCGCAAACTCGAAATCCCTCTCATCATGCGCTGGCACCGCCATAATCGCTCCGGTCCCATACTCCAGCAGCACAAAATTCCCCACCCAGATCGGAACATTCTCCCCGCTGAACGGATTCACCGCATACCGCCCCGTAAAAAACCCATCCTTCTCCGCGGTAGCCAAATCCTCCGCCTTCACCGAGGTCTGTCGCATCTCCAGCAATTTCGCCCGTCTTCGTTCGCCGTTGTAGTGGCCGATCTTTAGACCGGCCTCCGGATCTTCCGCTCCCGCGATCAAGCTCTCCACCAGCGGATGCGTAGGCGCCAGAACCAGCGCGCTAGCCCCGTAAATCGTGTCAATCCTCGTAGTAAAAATCTCAATCCTATCCGTAGGTGGCACAGTCACTCCTGACTGTGCTCTTGAGTCTTCCATGGGTGCCCCAGGTTCGCTTCTCATACCTGGGTCTTGGGTTTTCTTCTCTTCCGCGCTGTCGGCTGTCGGCTGTAAGCTGTCCACTTCAAAAAATACCTTCGCCCCTTCGCTCTTCCCAATCCAATTCCGCTGCATCGCGATCACGCGTTCCGGCCAACCACCCTCCAGCAGCTTCAAATCCTCCAGCAACTCTTCCGCATAAGCCGTGGTCTTCAAGAACCACTGCTCAATCTCCCGTGTCTCCACTCTCGTATCTTCATGCCGCCAGCAATACCCGCCATTCACCACCTGCTCGTTGGCCAGCACCGTGCAACATTTCGGGCACCAATTCACCCGGCTCTTTTTCTTGTACGCAATCCCGCGCTCCAGCATTCGCAAAAAGAACCATTGGTTCCACCGGTAATATTCTGGCTCGCAAGTAGAAATCTCCCGCCGCCAGTCATAGCTGAATCCGAACCGCCGCAGCGCTTTTTGGAATTCCGCAATGTTTTTATTCGTCCACTCCCGCGGGTGTGTGTGATTCTTAATCGCCGCATTTTCCGCCGGCAATCCGAACGCATCCCACCCCATCGGGTGCAGCACATTAAATCCGCGCATTCTCTTTACGCGCGCCACCACATCCCCAATGGTGTAGTTGCGCATGTGTCCCATGTGCAGCGTCCCGCTAGGGTAAGGCAGCATCTCCAACACGTAATATTTCGGCTTCTTATGTGGCACAGCTCTGTTGGCTGTGCTCTTGGGTTCCTCTTGGGTGGGTGCCCCATGCGCCGAAGTTGCGCGTGGGTCTTGGGGTAGTTTCTCTTCTCTGTTAGCTGTTAACTGTTGACTGTCCGCTTCCCAATCTCTGGCCGCTGATCTCTGATCGCTTCCTACTTCCGCTTCCGTCTCAAAGACGCGATTCTCTTCCCAACGCTTCTGCCACTTCGCTTCAATCTCCTGCGGCTTGTAATCCCCCACGACTCTTCTTTTCCTCCGCGGATGTCTCTAACTACTTCCTGGTGTGGTGAATTCTCTTCTCTTTATTTCCTTTTCCCAGCCTTCTTTTTCTTCTCCGCGCCCTCTGCGGCCACTCTGTTCCCTCTGCGGTTAATCTTTTTCTCTCCCGCCGGCAAATCTCGCGAACTCGCAAACTTCTTCCCCTTCTTCTCCATCTCTTTCTTCATCTTACGCAGCGCTGGCGTCATCATCGAAAAACCCTTCTCCGCCGGCGGCGCCACATCCTTCAACCCAGCCAATTCCCACACCTTCGCCACGTTCTTCCGGTCATCTCCCGGGTCGTCAATCGGCGTCTCCAGCAAAAACGCGCGCCCCACCAATCCCTCCGGCGGCGTAGCTCCCAGCCGCGGGTGCCGCAAAATCCTCGTGAACGCCTCCGCGCCAATCTTTCCTTCGCCGATATGCTCGTGCCGGTCTACGCGTCCGCCCAGCGGTATCTTCGAATCGTTCACATGAAACACGGGCACATTTTCCAACCCAATTGTCCGCTCAATCGTGTCAATCGTCCGCTCAAGTCCCGCTTCACTCCGAATGTCGTACCCCGCCGCAAACAAATGCGCCGTGTCCAGACAAATCCCCGAATTCACATCTCGCAGCCCGCGCAAAATCGCCGCCACATCCTCCAGCCGTCCGCCTACCGACCTTCCCATCCCCGCGGTGTTCTCAATCAGAATCCGCATATTCCCCATCGGTACTCGCCGCGCTGCCTGCCGCACACTCTCAATCACCGTGGAAATCGCGTGCTCCATGCTCTGATCCGCTCGCGCCCCCGGATCCACCACCACAAAATCCGCCCCCAGCGCCAGCCCGCGCACCAACTCTTCATGGAACGCTTGTATCGACCGCGTCTGCAGCATCCGATCCGCCGCCGCCAAATTGATCAGGTAATTCGCGTGAATCACCAGCGGCCCAATTCCCAGTTCCTTGCGCCGCGCCCGAAATTCCTTCGCATCCGAATCCTGTATCCGCGCAGGGCCGCCCTGCCACATCCGCGGGCTGGTCGAAAATATCTGCAACGCGTTCGCGCCCAGCTTCCGCGCGGACTCCAGCGCATTCACATAACTCCCCGCAATAGACGTGTGTATGCCAATGCGCATACTCCCGTCCATCCAAACCGGCACCTCCGGCTCAGGCTCCGGCTCCGGCCGGTACTCATCTTCCGGGTCAAATTGTGTGTCATCTATCAGGGGAAATTCGGACATACTCATTATTTCTCGCTCTCTATAAACCTCCATATTAACACACGCCCCACTTCCGCGCTTTCAACCCGCACCTCGCACCTCAGCATCTTTATGTAGTGGCCAACCTTCGGGCAGGCTCTTCGGTTTCCCTTTTTCCGATCGGGTGCCCCACCCTCTTGCCCCGAGCGTCGAAGGGACGGTTTTCAGGGTGCGGGTTTAGAGTCAACCTCCCTCACAATCTATTGTGGGCTGGTAGACGCCTCCGGTTTTGCGACCGTGTCCATGCATGATATCTTCCCGACATGGAGATTGATCCCGATGATGACTTGATCGCTTCAATTACACCGGACGTGATGAAGTGTCTCGCTCGTTCGGGGTTCTTTGACGAACTTGATGACATTCTCTGCCCTCAAAAGAAATTGCAAGCATCGAAAGCGTGCCGAGGTTTGGCCGAATTTTCTGAGCACATACTCACAGAATTGAAATTCACGCCAAATGATCTCAAGGAGATCTTTGACGTTCTCCGCTCAAAAGGAGGTTCTTGTGGTTGTGAGATCCTCTACAATGCTGCGGGGTCAAGCCGCTTGAAATCTGAATATTGGCTTAGTCAGGCGGAGAAACCAGATAAACCTACCAGACATGCGCACCAATAGTGACGACGCGCAACCATTCCAGCCGAGGTCACCATGCCAACCCACCAACAAAAATTCGAACTCTTCCGCATCCTTCACCAACGTCCAGGCATCCTCGTTATCCCCAATCCCTGGGACGCCGGCTCCGCCAAAATTCTCACCGCCCTGGGCTTCGAAGCCCTTGCCACCACCAGCGCCGGTTTCGCCTTCTCCGTCGGCCTCCCGGATTCCGCCTCAGCCATCACCCGCGAAGCCCTTCTCGAAAACGCGCGCTCGATCGCAGAGGCCACTGACCTCCCCGTCGCCGCCGATCTGCAAAACGGTTTCGGCCCTTCGCCCGACACTTGCGCCGAAACCATCCTGCTCGCCGCAAAAATTGGCTTGGTCGGCGGCTCAATCGAAGACGCCACTGGCGATCCCCAAAATCCCATCTACGAACTGAATCACGCCATCGATCGCGTCGCCGCAGCAGCCGAAGCCGCTCATGACTCGCACTTCCTTCTCACCGCTCGCGCTGAAAATTTCCTGTACGGCGGCCGCGCCGATCTCGACGACACCATCCGCCGCCTGCAAGCCTTCGCCGAAGCTGGTGCCGACGTGCTCTACGCTCCCGGTCTCTCAGACCTCGAAGCCATAAAAAAAGTTTGTGCCTCCGTCCCTAGGCCGGTAAACGTCCTCATGGGCCTGAAGGGCGCCACCTATTCCGTCGCTCAGCTTGCCGCAGCAGGTGCAAAACGCGTCAGTGTAGGCGGTTCCTTCGCCCGCGCAGCCCTTGGAGCCTTCGTCCGCGCCGCCAGCGAAGTAAAAAATCAAGGCACCTTCACCTACGCCAACGAAGCCATCTCCCACGCCCAAGTCACCGCCTACATGTCCAACCCGAAGTAGCCTACACACGAACGCTTTTTGTAGGGGAGGAGCTTGCTCCTCCCTCTTGGATCTTTTCTTGAGCTTGGGTTCCGCACGCTGCGCGTTTCAGGGTGCGGGTTAAAACCTAACTCCAATCACAATTTATTGAGCTAGGCAGGCGGCTGGGTACCCAACACGCCGCTGTCAAATGTGGGTCTCGCAGATACTCTTCTCTGTGCTCTCCGTGCCCTCTGTAGTGAATATCTTCGCTCTTCGGCGCCCTCTGCGGCGCCTCTGTTCCTCTGCGGTAAACTCTTTCTTTCCTCACCCCTACTTAATCTCCCGCAACAACCCATTACTCACGTCATACACAAACCCGCGAACCGCCACCGTCTCCGGTATCCACGGATGTGTCCGCAATTTCTGCAACTGATGCCGCACATTCTCCTCAATATTCTGAAACGCATAAAAAAACGCCGGCGTCACTGCCGCAGTTCCCGTCCGGTTCTGTATCCGCGTCCGCAAATCCTGTTCGCTCGTCTGCATCAACCCGCAATCCGTATGGTTGATCACCATGATCTCTTCCGTCCCCAACAAATAGTGCGAAACCACCAACGACCGCAGCGTGTCCTCTGTAACAATTCCGCCAGCATTCCGGATAATGTGCGCGTCGCCGGTCTTCAATCCCAGCGTCCGGATCGACAGCCTTGTATCCATGCACGTCAGCACCGCCAGCTTCCGCTCCGGGCGTGGCGTCAGCTTGCGCAGTTCATGCGTGCGTGAGTAAATCTCGTTGGCCACCAACACTTCATCAATTACGCTCATAGCGGCAGTGTACCATCCGTCCCAATCGCGACCTCCTGCTCCTCGTAGGGACCGCCTTCCGAGGCGGTCCGCTCACTTCACAAGCCTCAGCGTGCTTTCGTCTTCGCGACTCTTCCTCTGTGCACGCTGTGCTCTTCCTCCGCGCCCTCTGTGTTAGATCTTTCTTCTTCCATCAGTACGTCACCCTCATAGCCCCTCGTCTCTACGCTATACTCTCCCCTTCAATCGGAGAACCCTGTGAAAACCAACCCCTGGCCATCCCTCCCACTCGCCGAATGGCAACCCACCTATGCCACCCTCCACATGTGGACCCAAATCGTCGGCAAAGTCCGCCTGGCCCTCGGCCCGCCCATCAACCATTTCTGGGGTGTCGCACTCTACGTCAACTCCCACGGCCTCACCACCTCCGCAATCCCCTACCACGGTGGCAGTTTCGAAATCGCTTTCGACTTCATCGCCCACTCCCTCAACATCACCACCAGCCGCGATGAAATCCGTTCCTTCCCTCTCCTGCCGCGCACCGTCGCCGAATTCTACGCGGAATTCATGTCCGCTCTCCATTCCCTCGGCATCGACGTGAAAATCTGGCCCATGCCCGTCGAAGTCCCTCGCCCCGTTCGCTTCACTCTGGACGAGGACCACAATGCCTACGATAGCGAGTACGCTCATCGCTTCTGGCAAATCCTTGTCAACGCCAGCACCGTCTTCTGGCAATTTCGCTCGCGATTCATTGGCAAATGCAGCCCCGTGCATTTCTTCTGGGGCAGCTTCGATCTATGCGTTACCCGTTTCTCCGGCCGCCGCGCTCCGGAGCGCCCAGACGCCGACCCCATCACGAAAGAAGCCTACTCCCACGAGGTAAGCAGCGTCGGCTTCTGGCCCGGAGACGGCGAAGTCATCAAAGACGCAGCCTTCTACGCCTACGCCGCGCCCGAACCTCCCGGTTTCAAGGATTCCCGCGTGCTCCCGGAAAAAGCCTTCTACAGCAAAGAAAAAAACGAATTCTTCCTCATGTACGAGGACGTTCGCCTATCAAACAACCCCGCCCAAACCCTCCTCGACTTCTGCCAAACCACCTACGAAGCCGCCGCCACCCAAGCCAACTGGGACCGCCCCAACCTCGAACGCCAGTAATGGCCTCCGTGGGTGCTGCACCCTGTGTTTTTCAGGGTGCGGGTTTTGAATTCTGTAGTTGTCCGCTCCAAATTCTCCTTGCGGCACTGGGGGGGCGGACCTTTAGGTCCGACATTAAGGAACTCATGAATGAATTGGGCTTTAGCCCCTGGTGAATCCTCGGGCGGCCTAATCCGAGCGCGTTATGCGAAGAGCGGTCTTGAGTTCTCTTTCTTGCAAAGGGTCGACTTGGGTCCCTCTTCTCTGCGAATTCTGCGGTCCCTCTGTTCCCTCTGTGGTAATCCTTCTTCCTCCCACAAAAACATCTTCTCCATCCCATCCAATAAATCATTCAGACTCTGTGTATCCTCAATAATCCCTCTAGCGTCAAATTAACCGGGAGGCTCACGATGGCCACCGGCCTTTCCGTCCAAAAAACCATCACCGGTCACGAAGATCTCGGTGATCTCACCCAACCCGTCCAAGCCCTGGCGCAGTTCTACCGCGCCTTCAACGAACGCGACCTCGTCCGCATGGCCGAAAATTGGGATGACTCCTTGGAAGTCGCCATGAACAATCCCCTCGGTGGCGTCAAACGCGGCTGGCACGATATCAAAGCGGTCTACGAGCGCATCTTCTTCAGCCCCCACAAGGTCACCGTGGAATTTCACGACTACACCCTGCATGTCTTCAACGAAGTTTTCTACGCAGTGGGACGCGAACGCGGCCACCTCGAATCCCATCTGGAAGCGCGAGAAACGCGCCTCAACCTGAATTTCCGCACCTCGCGCATCTTTCGCCGCGTCGACACCCAGTGGCGCCAGGTCCATCATCACGGCTCCATCGAGGATTCTCAACTCCTCTCTGCCTACCAATCCGCTTTCCACTAAATTCTTAAGTTGTCATCCCGACCAGAGAGCCGCGCGGTTTGCGGCTCGCAGTGGAGGGATCCTGGCAACCAATCCAACATTCGCATGATCGATGTTATCGCCGCGGTGCCGACGCCTGATCTCTGGTCGCTTCGCCGGTCACTCTCTAGCTCACTTCTCCCAATGCTGCGTCGCAAACTGTTTCCCATCAAACACCGCTGCATCCAGTTTCGGGTTCACCTGAATGTCCGAATACTCCTCGCTGAACGCCAGCTTTCCATCCACGTAAAAGTCCACTCCCGCCGCCACCCATCCCACCGGCAACTGCCTGTAATCCACAAATCGCGTGTCGTTCGTCTTTGTCGAATCCTTCCGGTCCGGCTCGATCATCCTCACAAACAGCAATCCATTCTTCTGCACCCAGAACTGCTTGGACTTCAAATCTCCTTTATCCGCTCCCACCACGTACACCGCCTGTCCGTCCCAGTTCTCCTCATGCAACTTCGTCAAATCAAATCCGTGCGTCTTGGCTTGCTCGATCGTAATTTTTGGATCCTGTTTGTAAACGTCAAATCCCAGCACCAACAGCATGTGCACGAACGGCCGAGTCGCCGAAACCTTCCCATCCTTGAACGAAGTCAGCGTGCCATCCGCCACTAGCAATCCATTCCCATTGTTTACGGGTCCTATATCGATTCGCAATTTCCCAGGCAGCAGCGCCGCCTCATGCCAGATTTCGCTGGAGCTTGTCCCATCCGGATTGTGCGTAATGCTCTTTTGCGTGAACGTCAGCGTCTCGTACCAATTCCTCTGGTACCGGTAATGCATCGCACGCAACAAATCTTCCCCGTTGCGAATCTCCTGCGCCGCGCTCCTCACGCCGCAAAGCGCGCAAATCCCTCCCAAAATCGCCACCAGCCTCCACTTCGCTGCAAGTTTCATCATTCCCCTCGAGAGTTTCTTTCGCTTCCCCGGCATCATCGACTGCCGTTAACGCGCCCTACTCTAATTTCTAGACCAAAACTAAACCTTTCACGGTACATCCACTCCTCGCTTCCCCGCGTACGGTCAGAGTTGGTGAATAATGGCCTCTTGGATGTTGCAATGCGCAAATTGCAAGTCGCATTTCAAACACTCGGATATAGACGACACCGGTCTGCTCAGCTACTTCACCACCCCTAAACCCTCCTTCCCTCCAGACGGCAGCGAGTTCGAATGTCCCCACTGCGACCACAAAGCCACCTACCAACGCACCGACCTTACCTACCAATCCTAAGGAGTGTGGCACAGCCAACTCTTCTCCATCTCGCGCAGTTCGCGAGATGATTCCTGTTTACCCTGAGCGTCGAAGGGGCCGTGCCTCTTTGGGTTTCTCCTGTACTTCTCCTCCGCGCCCCCCCAAGCACCGTAGGAGCGATACTCAAGCCCAACTTCTCCTCACTTCCTCCAAGCCAATCCATCCGGGTCCTTCCCAGTCCCAAACGTCGTCACCACCTCCAACGTCTTCAAATCCAACACCCCCACTTTGTCATCTCCGCTCAACGCTACAAACGCTCGCGACCCATCCGGCACAATCAGAATTCCTTCGGCATTCTTCCCTAGATGTAGCCGCTTCACTTCCTTCCGCGAATCCGCCTCCACAATCACCAGATCCCCAGCCGCCAGATCCGAAACCAGCACCAGCTTTCCATCCGGCGTAAACGCCACCCGGTTCGACCGCTTCGTCCTCAGATCGATCGTCCCCATCACTTTTTTTGAGCCCACATCAATGATCGACACCGTTCCATCTCCCGAATTCGCCGCCCACACCACACTCTCGTCCGGCGACATCGCAATCCCCTCGGGTCCTTTTCCCGCCGCAATCTGTGTCGTCTTCCACGTCTTCGTGGTCGGCTCAAATTCCAGCGCCGTTACGCTGTTAGACGCAATGTTCGCCGTAAAGATTCGTCGCCCATCCTTCGTCTGCACCAGCATATGCGTGCCGTTCTGCGAAGTCGGCAGTTCCCCTCCAACCTCGTTTTTCGTCGCATCGTAGCTCGCAATCGCGTTGCTTCCTTCCGCCGTAAACCGGAATTTCCCGTCGGGCGTCGCCAAAATTCCGTGCGGTCCCTTCAGCGGCGAAATATCCACGCGATGAACCTCTTTCTGTGCGTCCAGATCGATCACGCTCAGCGTCGTCCCATCGCTTCTCTCACCATAGTTTGTCGTCACCGCGAATTTTCCATCTGACCCGACCGCCACCTCGTGCGGCACCGGGCCCGTCGGCACCCGCGCCACCACTTGCAGCGTACCGGGATCCACAATCGCCAACTCGTTTCCGCTTTTGTTCAACACCACTAGCGCCGGTCGCGGCGTCTTTTCCTGCCCCACGCAATTCCCCGCCAGCACTATCGCCCCCACAATCACAATCATCGCCATCCCCAAATATCCAGTCCTGCTGTACAGCGCCATAAATTCCTCCTGCTTCAGACTCTCCCGTCGCGCCACATCTTAGCCCACCCCGCTCCTCGATGTAATCACCGCAACCTCTCCGTGCCCTCTGTGTTCTTCCCTCTGCGACCTCTGTGTTAAATTCCCTCTTTCTTTCGTTCTTCTCTTCGCCTTCCCAAAACAAAAAGAGCGCGCCACTATACCAGCAGCGCGCTCCGTACCGCTTCCTGATTCTTAATCGCTACTCCTAAAACCGAATGAACGGCCCAAACGCCATCCGCAAATTATTATGCGTCCCACCGCTGAAATAAATCTCGTCTCCCACATCCAGCCGCAATCCCACCGGCCCGATATGTCCTTCCAATCCTCCGCCCGGGTACAACACTCCAGTCACATTGTTTGCGCGAATATTCGCCACCTGGCTCACCGCGCAACTCAACGACACCTGGCACGTGGAAATCGAAAACCTCTCAAACCCTCCCTTGATCACCACAAACGGCCGTATCGCTCCATGCCCCAGCGACACCTTTGGCCCGAATTCTCCATGCAATAAATGCGAGTTTGAATTCTGTATAAAGATCGATCCCGTGGTACCGTTGGTGTTTTCCGCAAACACCTGATTGAAGTCATACGCCATTTCGCCTTCCAGCTTCACGTGCGGGAATACGCTGACTCCCAACCGTACGCCCACCCCGGCGAAATTTGTATCCGTTTGCGACCACCGGAAATAATCCCCGTACGCCCCCACTTCGAAATGGTCCTGCGCCTTCACCACCGGTACGCACAACACCACCAATCCCAACAACATCACTAGCCTTTTCATTTCAAGTCTCCTGCAAGAGATTTGTCCTTCGAGGAAAGCATTGGCCGAAGTGAACCCACTAAAGTGACTCACAAAAAACTCACCGCAGTGCGCTCAGCGAGGTCGAGAAGTGAACGTAAAGCCTCTCTTCGTCTAGGGGCGAGGACCCTGCTTTCTCCAAATTCGATTCCACCCTAAGCTCCGCAGTTGTGTCTCAACCCTCCAGCATTCTCCGTATGACCCACCCTAAAAACGCCCACTCCTCCCCTGACCCAATCCATGTAGTGACAACGCGATCGACCTGTGGCACTGCCAACTCTTGGGTTTCTCCGTAGGGGCGCAGCACTGCTGCGCCCCATGTCCGCACGATCCTCACATCTTGGATCTCGGGGTTTCCTCGCTTTTTTAAGCCAGTGACCGGAACAGCGAGGTCTTATGCCGCTCCGCAGTCGATCGTTCCAGGCAAAATATCGACGAATCACCGCCTCCGATTCCTGATCCCTGGTCGCTGTTCCCTGATCCCTCTCCCCAATTTGCCCGCCCAACCCCCCTCAAGTACACTTGCCTTTCCACCAGGGGCACTCACTCATGCTAGTCGTCATGCAGTCTCATGCTACCGACGAACAGGTCCGCGCAGTCTGCGACAAAATCGAATCGCTCGGCCTCAAGGCCCATCCGATCCCCGGCTCCGGCCGCACCGCCATCGGCATCACCGGCAACAACGGCGCCGTGGACCTCGGCGTCCTCGAATCGATGCCCGGCGTCATCGAATGCATTCCAGTAACCAAGCCCTACAAACTCGTCAGCCTCGACGTAAAAACCGA
>Ga0210383_10000291_pt1 | contig 49069 bp, 35 predicted proteins | sample IncBWC14OmetaG_FD_160072 | JGI IMG/M metagenome (GOLD analysis project Ga0210383, IMG submission 160072) | Forest soil microbial communities from Barre Woods Harvard Forest LTER site, Petersham, Massachusetts, United States - Inc-BW-C-14-O ...
CCACGAAGTGGAATGCCGCTGGGTTTGGGTTTGGAATCTGCCGAGGTGGCTTATGACGCCAATTGAATTGGTTGCGGGAGTATTCGGATTGTTCGCGATCGGTCTGATCGTCCTCCTGATCTACAAAAGCACGCTCACCATGCACGAAGATGACCAGCTGTTTCTCGATGACAACAATTCGCACATGCAGGAAGAGCAGACAGAATTGTTAGTCAAAGTGAACCGCCTGACCGTTCCCATGTGGGTATTCAGTATCGGTTCCGGGGTATTTCTCCTGGTGCTGGTCGCGATGGTGATCTACCAGAAGCTGAACGAAGTGCAGTAACGAAGTTCGATAACAAAGTGCAATAACGACAAGCAGAGTCCAATAGCGGTCATCAGCCGGCCACCGCGGCGCCTCCTGTGTGCTCGCGCCGGTACGATGAGGCGGAGGCGCGACGCCACGGAGTTGCCGTTCGCGGTCCCGTGTTGGCGGAGTCGAGCGGCTGAAGGTTCCGTCCCGATGAGAGCGTGTGCGATAGTTCCCTTCCCAGTCGTTCGCCGGACTTATGCTCGTCGTTCCCGATCGTCGGTCCGGTGCCAGCAAGAAAACGGGCGCAAGAACATACCGTCTTCCGCGATCTACGAATGCGATCTAAAAGAGCTTGGAAACACGGGCTCACTCAGATAACTTAATAACACCGGAAACTCCGGGCAACTTTTGCCGTGCAACCCGATTCCTACGGCGGGAGTATTTCACCCATGCACTCATCCCCTGCGGCAGTAACTCCCGACGCTGAGTCTCATCCGAACCAGCCCGGAGCTGCGCCGGAACCACCACAACCGCCCATGCACGATCGCGAGGGCGGCGCGCGCCCAGCATGGCTGCGCGGCTGGATGGTTGTAGTCGCCGTCGCTGCGGTGCTGGCCGCCATTCTATTTATTGCGCTGCGGAGCAAAATGCCCGCCGCTGGAACCTCAGCGCAGTCAGCCGGGGTCGCTCCCGGCCAAGTCCTACGCCTTAAAGGAACCACCGAAGCAGTGCAATCGCGCTCCATCCTAGCCCCTCAACTGGCCGGCCAATCGGTTCCGACGCTTACCATCGTCCATCTGACGACCTCGGGAACCCGCGTGAAGAAAGGCGATCCGCTGGTCGAGTTTGACCGGCAGGCGCAAATGCGGGACTTCGTCGACAAGCAGGCCGACTACCAGAAGCTGGTAGACCAGGTCGCCGAAGAGCAAGCCAAAGAAAGTGCCGCGCGAGCCAAGGACGAAAGTGAGTTGAAGGCGGCCGAGGACGCTCTGAGCAAAGCGCAACTGGAAATCCAGAAGGTCGAAATCGTTTCGCGCATCGACGCAGAAAAAAATCAGGAAAACCTCGACGAGGCCAAAGCCACCTACGACCAGCTCCGCGAAACCTTTGACCTGAAGCGCAAGGCTGCGCAGGCCGCGATCCGCATCCTCGAAATTCAGCGCGATCGCACCCAGCAGACCATGATGCACGCCCAAGCCAACGCCGACCTGATGCAGATCCACGCCCCCCTCGACGGTGTCGTCGTACTCAACACCGTCTGGAAGCAGGGCACCATGGGCGAAGTGCAGGAGGGCGATCAGGTGCGTCCTGGCGAGCCCTTTATGCAGGTGGTCAATCCCTCGGTGATGCAGGTGCGCGTGATGGCCAACCAGCAGGACTTCCCGAGCCTGCGGGTCGGTCAAACCGCAAAGGTCCGTTTGGATGCGTATCCGGAGATGGTGTTCCAGGGCAAGCTCGATCAGATGGCTCCGATCGGCGAAGGCGGAGATTTTTCCAACAAAGTACGAGCGTTTGTCGTGATCGTGGCCATCCAGGGAAGCGATCCCAAGCTGATGCCCGATCTCTCTGCCGCCGTTGACGTTGAGCTGGCAAACCGCAGCGCCGAATCTCATCCTGGAAACAGCGCCCCACAAAACGTCCAGAAACCTGGGAGCGGCTCGTAATGATCCAACGTTTCCGCCAGCTTTCGATGCGAAGCAAGGTCATCGCCATTGTAATCGTGGTTCTGGCGGGAAGCGGAGTCGTGCTCGGCGCAGTTCGCCTCGGTAAGCGAACCCCCACCGTCCCCACCTACGAAGTGAAGCGCGGAGAGTTTCTCGACTCGTTGCAGTTTCGCGGCGAAGTGAAAGCGCTGAAGTCGGTCACGATCAGCTCGCCGTCGGAAGCAGGAGACTTGCAGATCATCAAGATCGCTCCCGAAGGCACGGCTGTGAAGCCAGGCGACATGATCGTTGAATTCGACAAGACGAAGACCGAGCAGGATCTTTTGCAGGACAAGTCCGCGCTCAAGTCAGCGGAGGCGGGAATCGAGCAGGCCCGTGCCCAGGCCCGCCTCTCCGAAGAAGAAGATAAGACCACGGTGCTGAAAGCGCGCTACGACGTGGAAGCCGCGAAGTTGGAGGCCAGCAAGCAGGAAATCGTTTCCAAGATTGAAGGCGAGGAGGCCAAGCTCAAACTGGCCGACGCCGAGCAGAAACTACGCGAAGCCGAGACCAAGCAGAAGTCGGACCAGAGTCTCAACAAGGCCACCATTCAAAGCACCGAGGAGGCCAGCAAGAAGGCAAAGTTCGATGTAGCGCGTGCGGAAAACTCGCTGGGGCAAATGACCTTGCGCGCGCCCTCAGCCGGAACCATCAGCCTTTTGCAGCATTGGACCGGCTCCGGTGATGCTCCGTACCGGCCCGGAGATCGCGCCTGGCCTGGAGCGGCGATTGCAGAACTGCCCGACGCAACCACGCTGCGAATCACCGCGCGCGTGGATGAAACCGAGCGCGGCCGTCTCGCCGCCAATCAACCCGTCACAGTTCAGTTGAACTCCATCCCCGACCGGCAATTCACCGGACACGTCGCGCAGATCGGCGCCATCGCCAGCATGGATTTTTCCAGCGGCTGGCCGATTACGCGCAACTTTATTCTTGAGATCGTTCTCGATCAGACCGATGCGCGCTTCAAGCCCGGCCTATCGGGACAGGTCACGGTGATCGTCGACCGCGTGCCCAATGCAGTCACGATCCCGACGCAGGCCATGTTTCAGAAGTCAGGACAGAATGTGGCATACGTCTGGCGCGGAAGCGAGTTCGAGGAACGCAACATCGAAGTGGGCAGAAAGAGCGGCGACAGGATTATGGTCGCCACTGGCCTGAACGCGGGAGAGCAAGTGGCTCTGAAAGATCCTTCGGTCAAGGAGTAGCACTGGCAGCAACCCGGTGAATCGCACGAGGGTGTCCCGAGGGTGTCTTAATGGGTGTCCTACTATGAGAAGCAAGCGTGCCATCACGTGGGCCGTAATCGCGGTCGTGCTGTGCGCCACGGTCGGCGTCGTGGCTGCGGTGCGCCGCGCCTCGCCGGCGGCCGCGGGCGATAAGGTTCCTACCGGCCTCGTGAAGAGCGGCGACCTCGACATGAAGGTGTTCGTCACCGGCGAACTGCGCGCCAGCCATTCCGAAATGCTGACGGCGCCGCCGATTGGCGGAGGCGCGCTGCAACTCACCCACTTGCTGCACACCGGAGAGGCCGTCAAGAAGGGCGAACTGGTGATGGAATTCGATCCCAGCGAACAGCACTTCAAGCTCGATCAAAATCGCTCCGAGTTGCTGCAGGCCGAACAGGAAATTACCAAGGCGAAAGCCGATGCGGCAGTCGTGACGGCTCAGGACAAAGTCGCGCTGCTCAAGGCCCGGTTCGACGTACGCCGCGCCGAGTTGGACGTGCAGAAAAATGAATTGGTCAGCACCATCGACGCGCGCAAAAATGATCTCGCCCTCGATCAGGCCAAACGCGTGCTCGCGGAGCTGGAGCAGGACGTGAAGTCGCGCAGCGCATCGAACAAAGCCTCCATTTCTCTGGCCGAGGAAAAGCGGAACAAGGCCAAGCTGGCCATGGACCAGGCCCAGGGCAACATCGACAAAATGCGCCTGGCATCTCCCATGGATGGCCTGGTTGCGCTCGAGAAAAACCAGGGTGCGATGGGCGGATTTTGCTGCTTCCCGGGCATGACCTTTCCGGAGTATCACGAGGGCGACCAGGTTGAGCCCGGCAGAACCGTCGGACAGGTCATCGATCCGAGTGGGCTGGAGCTGGTCGCCAAGGTTGGAGAGCTCGAACGCAACAACGTCAAAGAAGGACAAACCGTCGACTTCCAGCTCGACGCCTTCCCCGAGACGAAGTTTCACGGTACCGTCAAGACCGTCGGGGGCAGCAACACACGCATGTTTTGGGAAGACGATACCAGCACGAAATTTGAGGTGACGATTACGCTCGCCACCACCGACCCGCGCATGCGGCCGGGCCTGACCGCTCACCTTTATATCAACGGCGACCCTCGAAAAGATGTCCTCTATGTTCCCCGCCAGGCTTTGTTTCTGAAAGACAACAAGCGCCTGATTTACATCCGCAACGGCGACAGCTTTGACGCGCGCGAAGTCAAGATTGTGGCTCAAAACGAGAGCCGCGCCGCCATCGATGGCATCGGCGCCGGTACTGAGATCGCGCTCATCGATCCCACGGCGCCCAGAAAGGTCTCGACCTCCGGCGCATCCTCACCCGGCGGAGGCTCGCTCTAATGGCGACTGCCGCATCCACCGCGCCCGCGCGAATATTGCACGGCTATCAACAGTGGCTGCCCGATCTGCAACTGGGATTGCAGAACCTGCTGCTGCACCGCCTGCGCTCCCTGCTGACCATGCTCGGAATGATCTTCGGCGTCGCGGCCGTGGTCTCGATGCTTTCAATCGGCGCCGGCGCGCGCCAGAAAGTTATGGCGCTCATCGAACAGATGGGTGTCCACAACCTGATTGTCGAAGCCAAGGAAACCACCGAATGGCAGGCCCATCAGAAGGTTCGCAAACTCTCTCAGGGACTATCCTTTCAGGACTATCGCGTGATTCTCGACGATGTGAACGACATTGTCGCAGCCACGCCAAGAAAGCGGCTGACGCCCTCGAAAACGATTCCGAAGTCGCAGCAGGATCCGCCGACGGTCTACGGAGTTAATCCGGATTATCTGAGAATCGCAGGCCTGCATGTGCTGCAAGGCCGGTTCTTCACCGAAGACGAAGAAACCCACGCTGCGCCCGTCGTGGTGCTGGGCGCGGCTGCCCGCTCCAGTCTGTTCGGTTCCGCCGATCCCATCGGCCAGTATGTAAAGGCCAACGAAACCTGGTTCCGCGTGATCGGAGTCGCCTCGCCACAACTCAGTTCACAAACTGAAGTCGCGGGCGTGCCCACGCAGGACCTCAACAACATCATGTACGTCCCGCTGAACTCAGCCATCCTGCGCCTCGAAGATAACTACAGCGACGTCCGCGATGAGATTGACGGCATCTACCTCAACATCCGCGATAGCGCGGACATGGCTTCCATAGCACAAGTGGTGCGGGCCATTTTAGATTCATCGCATCACTCCGCCGGCGATTTCAGCGTGATTGTCCCAGCCGAACTGCTTGCCGAACAGAAGCGCACAGAACGCCTGTTCAACACGGTCATGGTCGCGATCGCTTCCATTTCCCTGCTCGTCGGCGGCATCGGGATCATGAACATCATGCTGGCCAGCATTCTGGAACGCACGCGCGAAATAGGAGTGCGCCGCGCCGTAGGCGCCCGACAGTCCGACATCATCCGCCAGTTCGTGGTCGAAGCGACGCTGATTTCTTTTGTAGGCGGAAGTTTCGGCATCATGTTCGGCTTCCTCATGTCGCGCCTTATCGCCTGGCTGGCAGGATGGTCGACCATCGTGACGCTGAGCTCAATCCTGCTGGCGTTCATCGTTTCGATTAGCGTTGGCCTGGTTTTCGGAATTTACCCTGCAGTCAAAGCCGCGCGTCTGGATCCGGTCGAAGCCATTCGTTGGGAGTAGGCGCGGCCATTGTCACGCTTCACGGCACGAAGCCCATCAAACCTGTTGGAGGAATTGAGGAATGACACATTCTCGGCTGAAGCTCTTTTCTCGTCCGCTCCTGCTCTCTGCTCTGCTGCTCACAATTTTGTCGGCTCCGGCGGTCTGGGCGCAAAAAGGCGAGTCCTACCACGACATGGCCACGCCGCAAGTCCGTTCCGACAAACTGGGGGCGCCGGAGCACTTGCGAACGTATGTGGTCGATGGAAAGCTGACCCTCAGCCTGCGCGATGCGGTCGTACTCACGCTCGAAAACAACAGTTTCGTCCGGGTTCAGGAAACGCAGGTGGACTTCTCGAAATTCGCGCTGTTGGGTGCGCACTCGCCGTTCGATCCGTTGGTCACGGGGTCTTACATCACGAATAACTCGACTTTTCCTCCGCAAACCACACTGGGTGGAACCGGCCTTGAACTTGCGGCGAAGAGCATCTCCCGATCAACTCAGCTCACCTATTCTCAGACTTTCGAGACCGGTACCAACGTCCAGGCAGGGCTGAGCAGCAACCGTTACGCCTTCAACAACTCCACCCTCAATTCCTTCGGCTTTTTCGATCCTTCGGTCAATTCCACTCTCAATTTCCAGTTCACGCAGCCTCTGCTGAAAAATGGCTGGCTCTTCGCCAATCAAGCTCCGCTCATAATTGCGCGTCGCAACCTGGAACAGTCGCTCGCCAATTTCGCCGCCGAAGTCAGTAACAACATCTTGCAGGCCGTCGGCCAGTACTGGTCGGTCGTTGAAGCGCAAGGAAACCTGGAGGTCGCGCGCAGTTCCATGGACGCAGCCGAGGCCACGTACAAGCGTGATAAACGCGCGCTGGAATTGGGTGCATTGCCGCCGCTGGATATTTACCGCTCGGAGTCGCAGGTGGCCTCGCGGCGCGTGCAGGTCATCCAAAGCGAGTACGCGCTCAAACAAGCTGAGGACGCGCTCCGCATGACCATCGGCGCCGATCAGGATCCGAACATCCAAGCTCTCGATCTGCTGCTCACGGAGAAGCCCGATCCAGTGGGTGAGCTGCGCGCCATCGACTCAGCCACCGCGTTGCAGCAGGCGCTCACCAAACGACCGGAGCTTGGCGCGAACCGCGCCGCCCTCGCCAACGACGTAACCAGCATCCGCCTGGCTCATAATCACCTGTTGCCTGAACTCGATTTGACCGGCATCTACGCCAGCAACGGACTAGGAGGCACCCTGCTCACAGGCCCCAACCAGTCCCTCTCGAATTCCTCACTGAGTCAGCTAGGTAACTTCAAGTATCCAACCTATGGTGCGCAATTGTCCCTGACTCTGCCTGTTCGGAATCGCGCTGCCCAAGCGGAACTCGGCAACGCGCTGGTTTCGCGGCGCAGCGACCTGTACAACGAACGCCAACTCCGCGAACAGGTCTCTCTCGACGTCAGCAATGCCGTCCATCAGCTCGAGCAAGCCAAACTCAGCATCGCCGCCGGAAAAGAAGCGTTGGACCTGGCCAAGAAAACCATGGCCGCCGAGCAGCGCAAGTATGATCTGGGTTCAGAGACGATCTTCTTCGTGCTGGAAGCGCAAACCGAATTGGCGAGCGCCGAGCTAAGCCTGCTGCAAGCCCAGGTCAACTATCAACTAGCCGTGGCCGGTCTCGATCATGCAACCGGCGAATTGCTCGAGCCCTACCACGTGCAGATCGCAGACCTGACTCACTAAAGTTCGGATTCCGGTTGGCAAAAGGCAGAGGAAGATAAGCCAGGGATATCTTTCTGTTTTGAGATCGCCCGGCGAGACCTGAAGACCCCGAATTCCGCAAACCGCTACAGCGGCGACAGCTCGTCTTCTTTTGCCTCATCCTTCCTGCCGTGAAGGACTTTCCTCTCCAGAAATTGCTGCGCCAACTCCTTGCCGCCTGTGCCGAATGCAATGGCCAGACCGAGCATGATGGCGCCAAAAGCGATGCCGAAAGCCACTACCACGGTCTGTTCCGCTACTCCCACCTCTTCAAAGGCCATCGACAATACAAAAATAATGATGATGGTGCGAACCGAAACGCTCAGCAGGCGAGGCGAAGGAAAGTTCGCATTCACTGCGGCTAACAGCGCCGCGCGCGATAAAAAGGTAGCGCCGAGCAGGCCGAAAAATAGGATTAGTAACGCTGCAAATAGCCGAGGCAAAAAAAGGAAAAACTTGGCGATTTGCTCTTGCAAGCCAACAATCCCCAGGGCCTGTACACCCAGCAGGATAAAACCCAGCCAGGCTACCCAAAACACAAACCGGCATAACAGATCCGTCGCCGAAGGCAACGCCGCCTTGGTAAGCAATTGAGACGCGCCCGCGTTTTCAGAGAGCTTGTCGAACTTGATGAGCCTTAGGATGCTGCGCACGATTACCTTTAAAAGGTAAGCCGCCACCCATCCCACCAATGCCATGATCACCACCACGATGATCCGCGGAAGGATGTGCGCGAAGCCCCTGGCCAGCTCCTGCATCGCTTGCGTCAATTCGCTGACAATCATTTCCCACATTGTGACCTCACTCTCCACCGTTCCAGATCTTCAGCAGATACGGCTTCATTCGTTCGAATTCCACACACAACCCCTCGATATTGTTTTCCACGCTGGCGGCGGTACCGTTGCGGTTCTCTGTCAGGAAGGTAAACGCTCTGCCGCGAAAAAGCGGCGCCAGCGCCTGAATGATGTGATCCCGGCTGATCACCGACTTGTGATACGCCGCGGCAAACTCGTAGACCGTCTTCACCCACAACTCTCCCGAATAACAAAAGCTGGCTTCGTCCAGACCAGCAATTCGCTGCAGCTCCGCCAGCGTCGGCGCGGAAAGAATCGACTGAAATACAGATGCCAACTCCGCGACTCCAGCAGAGAACATCTCCCGCAACCTTTTTCGGTTTACTCGCAACGGCTCCAAACTGAATTCCTGCTCTGTGCCGGTCGTGGGGACTGGCTGAGAGCCGGTCTTGCCGCTCCACACCGAAAAGTTCGGCCCCATAGAAGAAAACAGTGCGCCAACGGTTTGTCGCATCGCAGGGACCAGATCGGCAGAACGCCTCTCCACATGCTTCTTGGTTCCGAGAAAGGTTTGGCCGATGCGAAAGTCTCCCGTGACTGAGGCCAGAGTGAGTTGTATTTCAGAACCGGCCCGAGCTGTTTCTTCGCTCCACGCGTTTTGCGCTAGAAACTGGCTCCCGAGGCGGCCGGAAAATGCATACTCCAAAGCGTAAGGCTCGCGAATCTTCAATCCATACAGCGCGCGGGTCATGGGATACAACAGATTCGTTAGCAGGACGCCGTCAAACTTGTGCCTGCGATACGTAGGCAACACAAGATCAAATGTGTCTGCGTAAGCTGGCCGCAGGAGGGCTGCGAGCCAATCAGTGGTAATTTGAGTCGACTCAGGTGAAATCACCGCGCACGCCTTGGCGCGCAACAATTCAGCCGCGGCCAAAATCGTCCGCAGCGCCGTCCCGCTGGCCGGACTGCTGGCATACTCTGTGGTGATCGACCGCAATGTACGGAGGGCGTACTGCCTGGATCTACTCTGCGCGTCGCCGATCGCCGCACTTTCCACCAATTGCGGCGTGCCATCTCGCGACCCTCCGTCGGCGTTGATGATGGCTGCTCTTTCCCGCGGAAAGAACTTTAGAATTCCCGCCTGAATCGTCTCCACAATCGGCCCCACGGTCTTGGCGTTGTTGTGGGTAGGCACTCCTACCAGGATGTCGACTTCACCGACGCTGATGAGTTGGCCGAGAAAATCATCTGTGAGAAAACTCTCCTGCGCCAATCTGGCCTCCGTCCTCTCGTAGCGTCGTTTCGCCGCCAGCTATCGCTTCAGATTCTTCGCAACCGAAACCAGTAAAACTGATAGGGCCCCAGGGTTAGCAGATACGGCAGGTCGCCCACCCGCGGAAAAATATTCCGGCCGAACATCTCAATCAAAATGTTTCCCTTATACTTCCGCAAGTCCAGTTCCACAGCCTGTGCCGCATTCGATAGATTGTTGACCACCAGGATCTTCTGATCGCCCAACTCTCGCACGTAGGTCAGTATTCTTTGATTCCCGGGATAGAGAAACTCGATCGATCCGCTGCCGAAAGCGCCTGCCGTTTTGCGAACGGCGATCAGGCGTGCCATCCAGTTGAGCAGGGAGTGTTGGGTGCGTTTTTGCGATAAAACGTTGACTGCCGGAGATCCATAAACTGGATCCTGAATCAACGGCGCGTAGAGCTTCTCTGGATCGGCCGAGGAGAACCCTCCATTCCACCCTCCGCTCCACTGCATCGGAGTCCGCACTCCATTGCGGTCGCCCAGATTAATATTGTCCCCCATTCCGATTTCGTCGCCGTAATAAATGCTCGGCGTCCCCGGCAGCGACATCAGCATCCCGTTCATCAACTCGATTCGCCTTCGGTCATTGTCCAGCAAAGGCGCCAGCCGCCGTCGAATTCCCAGGTTCAGCCGCATCGCCTTATCCTGGGCGTAGCTGTCATTCATATAGGCCCGCTCGACGTCGTTGACCATTTCCAGGGTCAGCTCGTCGTGATTGCGCAGGAACAGGCACCATTGACAGGAAGCGGGAATCTCCGGGGTTTGCCGCAGGATCTCAGTGATCGGCTTGCGGTCTTCCAGTTTCACTCCCATAAACATGCGCGGCATCAGCGGGAAATGAAATGCCATGTGGAATTCATCCCCGTCGGCGAAGTACGGTCGAAGATCCGCCGGCCACTGATTGGCTTCCGCCAGAAGCATCTTGCCGGGAAACTGTTCATCGAGTTTGTGTCGCAACTCCTTAATGATGGCGTGCGTCTCCGGCAGATTTTCACAATTCGTCCCCTCGCGTTCCACCAGGTACGGCACCGCATCCAGCCGAAAGCCGTCTACCCCCAGTTCCAGCCAGAACTTCATGACATTCCACATTTCATCTCGAACCGCCGGATTGTCATAATTCAGGTCGGGCTGATGGTTGAAAAAACGATGCCAATAATAGGATTTCGAAACTGTGTCCCACGCCCAATTCGACATCTCGCTATCGAGAAAGATGATTCGAGCGTCGCCATAGCCGGTGTCGGTATTCCTCCACACATACCAATCCCGGCGCGGGTTATCCTGCGAACTTCGCGACTCCTGAAACCACGGGTGCTGATCCGACGTGTGATTCAGCACCATTTCGATGATTACCTTTATCTGACGTTCGTGCGCCGACACTAGAAACTTCTTGAAGTCTTCGAGGGTTCCGTAGCTGGAATGGACGGAGTAGTAGTCCGCAATGTCGTAGCCGTCGTCGCGCAGTGGCGACGGGAAGAACGGCATCAGCCAGATGGTATTGATCCCTAAATCCGATAGGTAGTCCAGTTTTTCATCCAGACCTCGGAAGTCCCCAATCCCATCTCCATTACTGTCGTAGAAAGTACGAACGTGCACCTGATAGATGATCGCGTGTTTGTACCAAGGCTCATCCTGATTGATTGGCAACTCGTCCCCCCGAATCGCTCTGCCGCGCGTGCGATCAGCTCAGTGGCCGTGACTGATGGGCACGGCGTCAGCGTCTCCTGATTGCCTACCCATCGCACGCCCCGACTGCAACTCCGTCCTGTTTGCTGCTCGTAGAGCCGCACTTCGCACAGCTGCGCAATTAAGGTGCTGGCCCGGCGAAAGATGTTGTATTCTCTCATTTCCCTGCGCCTGCGCTGCATCTCGGTTTTTCTCTCGTCGACTTCCATCTCCGTGACGGAGCGGCTCGCTTCTGCCATCTGCTCGATATCGTACGGATTCGCCAACACTGCGTCCAGCTATTCCCGGGCAGCGGCGTCGTCTGGCAAGGCGAGAGCGGCGAGCTGAGGGCCCCGGCCCTGAAGCCAATCGTGGAGCGAGCCGTCGAGCTGAACCAGTTCGCTTTCGCGCGTGGTGACAGAATTATGGAGCCAAGACACGCGTGCAAGCGCATCTTCCCCGCTGCCGTCAAACGAAGTAAACTAACATTCTCGGCTGCGCGAAAGTGGCGGAATTGGCAGACGCACCAGACTTAGGATCTGGCGGGTAAAACCGTGGGGGTTCGAGTCCCCCCTTTCGCACCAGAATCTCTGTTCTCGATCGGGACCAGCTTCCCTCGACGTTCCTTTCACTTAGCATATCGACCATTCGGAGAATCGTGAACGATCAAACATTACTGCAAGCAGCTCTCGAAGAAGCGCGGCAAGGCCTGCGCGAGGGGGGCTTGCCGATCGGTTCGGTTCTGGCCGACCGCCAAGGTGAGATCGTGGCCCGAGGACACAACCTGCGCGTGCAGAGCGGCGATCCGACCGCTCACGCGGAAACTGTTTGCCTGCGCAACGCGGGCCGGCGGCGCGATTGGGCTGAGCTGACGCTGGTCAGCACTCTCAGTCCCTGCATCATGTGCACGGGCGCGGCATTGTTGTTCCGCATTCCGCGCGTCGTGATTGGAGAAAATCGAAACTTCATGGGAGCCGAAGACCTCTTCCGGCAAAACGGGGTCAATGTGGTGGTTCTGGATGATGCGGAGTGCATACGACTGATGCGCGAATTCATCAGCGCGCACGCAGACCTGTGGAATGAGGATATCGGGAAGTGACGCGGGGCTAACCCCGCGCCCTCAGCGCGCCTCCGGAAGACCTCGATCCGGCTTCGGCTGAGCGGCCGTCTCACTCGCTGGAAGTGCGGCCTTGAGGTCCCAACGGCACAATGGGCAGCGGGTTGCGACCGAGAATACGATGCGGCCAAAAGCTACGCATCCGGTGTTGGGGCAGACTCTCATGTTGACCTCCGAGCCGAGCCGCGGACCTCGCGTCCACTTCTTCAAAACGTTTTTCCTGAACAAAACGGGCAGCTCAGAACGCCACACTAGCATGACGCCCAAAATCCGAAGAACTTCATTTCGGTTCGCTCAGATTTGTTTTTCTTCTAAGCCAGCCGCCGGACAAACGTCCCGATGAATCGTCCAGCGAGTGTTGTACAATCCCACCCCAATTGAACTCGGATGACAAGGGAGCAGACTACCGAATGGAGCCAACTCCGCCGCCGGACTCCGAAAGCGCGAACCATGCTGAGAACTACGGCCTGCAGCGCGGAATTCTTTCCCCCATGGAAACCCTGGCGCAGTCGGTTTCCACCATGGCGCCCACCACGACGCCGGCCGCCACGATTCCTCTGGTCTGCGCGCTCGCGGGCAACGGCACCTGGCTCGCTTACGTGCTGGCCACCGGCGCAATATTTCTAGTCGGCTTGTGTATCGCCCGCTACGCGCGGCATTCGGCTTCTCCGGGTTCGCTCTATACCTACGCAACCATGACGTTGCCACCGTGGCTTTCTGCCACCGTCGCCTGGAGTCTGCTGCTGGCCTACGTGGCAACCGGGTCCAGCGTCATCGGCGGCTTTTATCACTACGCGAATTTGTTGTTGCGCGATGCCACGGGCCACGTTGTCTCTGCCGTGTTCTTGTCTCTGCTAGTCACCGGGATTTCGATCTGGATCGCTTATCGCGACGTAAAGATTTCCGCGCGCCTCATGCTGTGGATTGAAGCCGCATCGGTTTCAGTAATCGTGATCGTCGTGGCGCTGGTGTTACTCCGCCACGGCTGGCACCTGGACGGCGATCAACTCCATCTGCGCGGCATGACCGGCAGCGGACTCCGGCTGGGCCTGGTATTGGCGCTGTTCAGTTTTGTGGGCTTTGAAAGCGCAACCACACTCGGCGCGGAGGCGCGCAATCCGCTGCAAACAATTCCGCGTGCGGTCATCCAAACCGCCGTCCTGGCTGGAGCCTTCTTCACGGTGTGCGCCTACGCGGAAATATTGGGATTTCACACCGTAGGACAGGATCTGGGCAAAAGCGAAGCGCCCATGTACGTGGTTGCGCAAGTGGGCGGCGTGCCGATTCTTGGATTACTTATCGACATTGGAGCGCTGGTGAGCTTGTTCGCCGGGACTCTGGCCTGCATCACGGCCGCCGCGCGCGTGCTGTTGCGCATGGCGCATGACGGGCTCGCGCATGACTGGTTCAGCGCCACTCACCCCCGCAACCACACTCCCAGCCGGGCAGTAATCGTCACCGGCATCGCCGCTGTACTGCCGGTGGCCGTGCTGGCTGCCCGCGGCGCCAGCGGACTCGACGTGTACGGCTGGCTGGGCGCGCTGGCCACCTACGGCTTCATCGTCGCCTACGCGCTGGTATGCGTGGCCCTGCCGCACTACCTGCGGCAGCATGCAGCGTTCCAGCCCGGCGCGCAAATCGTTCCGTGGCTCGCCGCAACGGCTATGCTGCTGGCTCTGGTCGGCAATCTCTATCCCGCCCAGGAAGGCCCCTACGGCAAGTTGCCTTACATTTTTCTCGCGTATCTGATCGCCGGGATAGGATGGTTTCTAATCCGCGCTCGCGCCAAGCGGACTGCACTGGCGGCGGCCGTCGCAGCACCGGAGCCATAAAAATTAGTGATTCCGGCCAAAAGAATTTTCACTGAGACTCCGTCTTCCTCTTTCTCCCGGGTTCGCGTACATTGGGCGGCAGAGTTTTCCAGCCCATCGGCGCGAAGTGAGGCGCGGAGCAAGTGCGGAGCCAACCAGCTCCCCGGTCAAGTCTTTAAGAAAGTCATGCAGCAGTGCGACCGTTCGCGGCTGCTTTGGATTCGTGTTTCTATCCTGACGAGGTTTACATCAATGACGATGATGACGCTGGCGAAGAAAATGAAGCTTGGCATTTTCCTGGTAGCCGTACTGCTGGAATTGTCCTTGTGCTCGCTGGCGCAGCAAACCCTCGGCGGAATTACCGGAACCGTCGCCGACAAAAGCGGCAGCGTGCTGCCCGACACCACCGTCACCATCGTCGGGGATGCAACCAAACTTACGCGCACCCTGAAAACCAATGGCGCTGGCGCCTACGACTTCGTCAACCTGCCCATCGGCACCTACACCGTCACCGTCGAACACGAAGGATTCCAAACCGAGAAGCTGCCTTCGATTCTGGTGCAAGCCGATCGAACCGCAACCTTGAATATCTCCATGAAGGTCGGCCAGGTAGGAACTACCGTCGAAGTGCAGGCCACGCCCGCCATGAACGCGGTCGATACCACCAACGGCTACATTCTGGAGAAAGAACAGATCGATGAAGTTCCGCTGCCGACAGGCAGTTTCACCGGACTGGCAATCCTCTCTCCCGGCGTGAACGCCGAACTGCCCGCCGGCACGGGTGTGAACCAGGGCCTGGGCAATCAGCCGATCTGGGCCAACGGTCAACGCGACACCAGCAACACTTTCCTTTTAAACGGCGTCGACACAAGCAATCTGTTCAACGGCAAGAGCACGAGCTCGGTGGCTTCAGCCCGAGTTGTAAATAACACGGGCGTTTCGGGTGCGGGCAGCACTACGGCCGAGGTAATTCAGAGCACCGCGTCGCCCTATCTCGCCATCGGCCAGGCCCTGCCCACACCCGCCCCAGAGACCGTTCAGGAGTTTCGCGTCAACACGTCCATGTACGACGCGCAACAAGGTTCGACCAGCGGCGCCCACATCGATCTGAGCACCGCCTCAGGCACCAATACCATTCACGGCTCGGCGTATGTTCACCGCGGCACCGACGCGTTCAATGCCGCGCCATATTTCTATAAGCAAGACACCAACATCCCCACGGATGAAGATGTCCCGCAGTTGCACCGCTACACACTGGGCGGAACTTTGGGCGGTTCGCTCATCAAAGACAAGCTTTTCGGCTATATCGCCTATCAGCACACGCACGCTTCCGATCTGGAAATCGGAACCTCGCGCACCGCAGTGCCAACCGGCCTTACAGACGATCGCAGCCCTGCCACGTTGGCGACCGTCGACAACGAAAACTTCCGAGTCGTGAATGGATACGCGTGCGGAACGCCACAAAACAGCACACCCTGTCTCACCGCCGGCGGCGTCGATTCGACCGCGCTCACTCTGTTGCAATACAAGCTGCCCAACGGCCAGTATCTATTTCCGTCGGCAAATCCCGGCATCGCTCCCAGCCTTAACTTCCCGGAGAATGTTTTCCTCACCCAGCCCGCCTATTTCATCACCGATCAGGCCGTCGCCGATCTCGACTACCAGCCAACCTCCAGAGACACTTTGTCCTTGAAGTACTATTTCCAGCATGATCCCACGCTTGCTCCTTTCGGTTATTCCGCGGTCGAAGGCTTCCCCCAGCGCTTAGACGCGGGCAGCCATGTCGCTTCCATCACCAACACGCAATCCCTCTCGCCGAACTTCAACATCACCGAAGTGTTCGGCTTTGATCGCGAAAAGGTGTACAGCACCATTAGCCAGCCCTTCTCGCCGGCATCGGTCGGAATCAATAACTTCGGGTCCAATGTCTTCCCCGGCATTACCATCGTCGACGATCTGGGCAACTCTTCTCCCTTGAATACAGGTTATGTTTTCAACGCCGGAACTACTATCGGATCCACCGCCGCTTCGCAAGGCGCTTTCACCGGCATTTTTCAAAACCGCTGGATGCCCTCCGCCAGCGCGATCTGGAACCACGGCAAACACACCGTGACCTTCGGTGGAAGCTATTCCTACACTCAGCTCAATGCCCGCGATCAACGGCCCAACTCCGGCATGATCGGATTCGTCAACTGGGACGACTTCCTCACCGGCGCGCCCATCACCTATACCGCCGACGGCTTCATCACCACGACCTTCCTGCAAGGCGACGCCAATCGCTACTACCGCTCCAACGAATCGGGCATATTCATTCAGGACAAATTTCAGATTCGCCCCAACCTAAGCTTCAGCGTTGGCCTTCGCTTCGACGACCACGGCGGTCTCAAGGAAAAGAACGGCCGCATTTTCAACTTCGACCCGGCGGCCTACAGCTACGACGCAACCTCAGACACCATCACGAACAATGGTTTCATCGTTGCCGGCAACAATCCTGACTTCCCTACCAAGGGCGTCAGCGATTCCACTCTGACCGGACGGCAATGGGGGCTGGCGCCACGCATCGGCTTCGCCTGGAGCCCGCGCATGTTCAACGACAAGATTGTAGTCCGCGGCGGCTGGGGTCTCTACTACGACCGCGGAGAACTCTTCACCTATCTCTCCCCCGGCTTCGCGTCGGGCGTAATCGCTGGCGGACCATTCGGCGTAAATCAGACCCCGCCGTGGGTGAATCAGACCTCGTGCAGCACTTTCGGGTATACCAATTGCAGCACCTTCGAAGCTCCGTTTGGCACGGCTCTCGGTCCGCCACCCAGCGGAAACCCTCTTTATCTGTCCCTTCCGAACGTCGGCGACATCGAGGGCGGAGCCCCGCTATTCTCATTCGCCGATTACAACCGCGCCAACAAATTGCCTTACACCATGAACCAGACGCTCGACATTCAATGGCAGCCGCGCAACGATCTGGTCTTTGAAATTGGATATGTCGGAAACTTGGGCCGCCATGCGGTCGTACCCCTGCCCTTCAACCAGGCGCAAGTCGCTTCGCCAACCAATCCCGTCCGGGGGGGTACGCCAGCCGAGCAGGACTTCACCTACGGTTATTCGATTGTCACGGCGCCAGGTAGCTTTAACACCATCAATTTGCCCACCGGTTCGTGCGCAACCTGTGGCACGCCTTACCAGGAGACTTTCGAAGGCGGTAACGTCGACCTGCGCGTTCCCTACATCGGTTATTCCTCCGAGTCGGAGTCCTACACCGCCGCAGGCATCTCGGCCTATCACGCGCTGCAGGCGCATCTCGAAAAACGCTTGAGTCACGGCTTGTCGGTCGGCGCTTCCTACACTTTCTCCCACGCCACCGACGAGCAGAGTGGCCTCGGCCTGTTCTACAACGGCAACAACCCGTTGGATTTGCGTTCCGGGTACGGACTTTCCGACTTCGACCGCAAGCACGTATTCAATTTCACCTATACCTACGAACTGCCGAAATTCTTCGCGCTCTCTTCAGTGAAGGGCAGGATTGTCGACGGCTGGGCGATCTCCGGCTTGACCGTCATCCAGAGCGGACAGCCCTACAGCATCGTCGATTATTCCGGGGCCGTGGGCAGCATCTTCTATGGCGTGAACGATGGCATTACGAACCCCGTCGTTCCACTCTCCGGCTGCTCTCCCAAGCAGGCGCTCACCGGAAAGTCAGGAGCGACCCCGGGTGCTCCCGCACTCAATGCCGCGTGTTTCGGCCTACCTCTCCTGAACCCGGGCGATTTGAACGGCGCTATCCCAAGCAACGATCCCTACGAGACCAACTTTATCGCCAGCGGCCAGCGCAATATCTTTCGGCAGTCCTGGCAGCGCAACGCTGACGTCTCGATCTCCAAGGTCACGCAGTTCACCGAGCGCGTGTCCTTGAAATACCAAATGGATGTCTTCAACCTCACCAACACAGCAAGCTTCGATATCCCGATCGACGACGTGAGTCAGAACATCAACTTCAACGGCTTCCCTTATGTCGGCCAGCCCGGAGCAACTACGCCGTGCAACCAGGACTTCACCGCCATTTACGTCTGCCCGTCGCTGAGCGGCCTCGGCATCACCAACAAAACCATTGGCCATCCGCGGCAGATTCAGATGTCGCTGCATCTGGTTTTCTAACAGACGTGACCGAGGGTAGAGGCTTTTCACGAGAGCCCGAAATTCGCAGCCGCCGTCTCGACAATCGCCCTGCCGATGGCCAGCGACGCCGTAGCCGCGGGCGAGGGCACGTTGAGCACGTGCAACACTTTGCCGGAAGGCACAAATTGAAAATCGTCCACTAACGCGCCGTCTGGTTTGAGCGCCTGCGCGCGTACGCCTGAGCCTCCCGGCACAAGATCATTCTCACCCACCTCCGGCAGCAAGCGCTGCAACGCACGCACGAACGCCGGCTTCGACAGCGAACGATGCCATTCATCCAGACCGTTGCGCCAGTGCTGCCGCGCCATGCGCCAGAAACCGGGGAAAGCCAGAGAAGAAGCCAGATCTCGCAAATTAATGTCGCGATGACGATAACCCTCGCGCGCCAGCGCGAGCACGGCGTTAGGACCAGCATCCACTCTGCCGGTGATGCGCCGCGTGAAGTGCACGCCGAGAAACGGAAACCGCGGGTCGGGCACGGGATAAATCAACGCACGCACCAGCGACGCGCGCTCCGGAGTCAGATCATAGTATTCGCCACGAAACGGCACGATCATCACGCCCGGCTCGTCGCCCGCCATCCGGCTGATGCGATCGCTGAAGAGTCCCGCACAGTTAATCAGAGAATCGGTAGAGAACGCGCCCCGCGAAGTTTCCACCACAACCTCGTTCGCTAAACGCCGAATGCCGGTAGCAGCCGCCGAAGTCAGAACCGTACCGCCGCCCGCGGAAATCAACTCCGCGTACTTCTCGCACACCACGGCGTAGTCGGTGATTCCCGTCGCCGGCACGACCAGCGCTTTTAGACCAGCGGCGTGCGGCTCGATTTCCTTTAATTCTTCCGGCCCGATCATGCGCAGGCCGGTCAGACCGTTGGCTTCTCCGCGCTTGCGCAATTCTTCCAGCCGCGGAAGTTCGCCCGCGTGGGTAGCAACAATCACTTTGCCGCACACCTCGTGAGCAATGCCGTGCTCACGGCAGAACTCCACCATGGCCGCCGCCCCAGTCACGCAAAGCCGCGCCTTCAACGAGCCGGGCTTGTAATAGACGCCGGAATGAATCACGCCGCTGTTGTGGCCGCTCTGGTGGCGGGCAACGCGGTCTTCCTTCTCAAGCAACAACAGCCGCGAACGCGGAAAGCGCCGAGTAATCTCGAGCCCCACGCCGAGTCCTACCACACCACCGCCGATGACGACTACGTTGTAGCGAGAATCAGTCATTGCTCTTGAATCTGGCTTTGGATCTTGCGATTCATGACGAGATTGCAACGGACGCGGCCCGATTTTCAGCGCTCCAATCGGACCAGCGACTCACTAGTTTACGATAAGAGTTACCTGAGCGCTGTGGCTAAGCGCGCCAGAGGTGCCGGTGACGGTAACGTGGTAGGTGACGGGCGGCCCTGTGCCGCCGCCGCCCCCGTTGCTTACTCCGCTACACGACGGCAGAAAACAAGTCAGCAGAACGAGCAGAGCCAGAAGGCCAAACCCACTGCGCTTTCGTGTCGGGCCGCGGGTGCCGGCCACAACCCAGCCCATCGCGCTTCCCGCCAGTAACAGCCATGGAGCGGCCAGTGTAGTTACACGACTCGGCCGCGACTCGGACCCGCTCGCGGTCGTCGTGGAAATATTCATTACCGCGTCAACAGCGGAGCTCCCCGGAGTTTGCGGGGCAGCAGGATTGAACACACACTGCGCCTGAACTGGCAGCCCAGCCGTGCACGAGAGTGTCACGGCAGCGCTGAATGAAGATCCGACAGGCTGAATGGTCAATTGATATGCTCCGCTTTGCTGCCCTGCCGTCACGGTTTGGGTGGGCGTCGCGGAGCTGAGCGTAAAATCCTGCTCCACGGTCAGCACCACTGTGAAGGCGTGGCTCGGCGCCCCTGTAGTGTCCTGAGTATTGATGTTGATGTTGTAATTTCCCGGAGTCGCATTGTTCGGAACATTGATGGTCGCGGTGAGGCCGGTACTGCCGCCATCCGTAACCGCGACGGGGTTCGCCGGCGACAGCACGCACATCGCGCCAGCCAAAGCGCTGGCATCGCAGCTGGCATTGATGTTCCCACTGTAATGGTTCAACGAGGCCAACTGAAGACTGACCTTGCCCTGAGCCGCTGGAGTCAGCGACAGCGTCTGAGTTCCCGAGATCGAATAGTCGCCCACGTTGAATGGAACCGTTACGGAACGCGTAACCGATCCCGATGTACCCGTGACGGTGATCGAATAACTTCCAGCCGCAAAGCTGGTACCGTTGATGGAAAGCGTCGCCGTCGCCGGGTATGAACTTACCGAACCAGGGCTGACGCCGCAACTGCCCGCTCCGTACGTCGTCGAGCAACTCAGGTTGACCGTGGCGCTGAAGCCGTCCTGCGCAGTAACTGAGATGGGTCCGGAAGTTCCCGTACTGCCGACATTCACTTCTGGAAAAGTGCTGGGCTCGCTCAAAGCAAAATTTGGGTTGCTCGTAACATTCAGCGTGAATGACACGGTCTGCGTCGCGGAGGTCCCAGCCGTCGAGGCTTGCAACGTCACTGGGTAGCTGCCAACCGCGGTGGCCGCCGGGACCGAAACGGTGGCCGTCATATTCACGGGTGCGCTCGAAGTGGGGTTCACGTTGTTCCCAGGACTCAGAATGCAAACAGCGTTGGCAATGCCAGAGCTGCACGAAATAGCCACACTCTGATTGAATGCTCCCGCGGCCGTCGCCTGAAAACTCACCGGAGATGACGTAGTCCCGCGCGGCACGGTTACACCCGCAGGAGACGGAGTGCTCAAACCAAAGCTGACTATATGCAGTGTCACGGGAACTTGATGGGTGATTTGATTTGGATCCGACCCAACTCCTTGCACGTTGAAACTGTAGTCGCCGGCCGCGCCACCCGCCGTCACGGTGAATGGCGTGTTGATGGCCGGGGTCAACGTCGACGGCGACGCAGAGCAACCGCTCGGCGGAGCCGTGGCTCCGGCGACACAACTCAGCGCCACGGAGCTGGCGTACCCGCTCAGCGCGCTGGCCGTGCCACCGTAGGTCGCCGCCGACCCCTGAAAAGTCGTCATCGGCGAGCCGGAGATTGAGATCTCGAAGTCCGGCGTAATCACCAGATTGAATTGCCAGATGCCGCGACCGTAAGTGGACGCCCGCAACAACTGCTGCCCGCCGGAATTGAAAACCGCCAGCGCCGTCACTGCAACGTTGGGCAGAAATCCGGGCAGATCTGTACTTGAGGTCGGACCCAGCTCCGTCCAACTCGCCGCCGTCGTAGAACTGCCAAACACGCCAACGTCGGTCGCGACATAAACTTGCGACATTGGCGGATAGACCACGACCGCGTTCACCGGCGAGTCCGGAAGGTTCGCAGTGAAATCGGTCCAGCTTGCTCCAGCGTTCGTCGTTTGCCAAACATGCCCCGCGCCACCGGTAAATCCCATCACTGTCACGTATGCGGTTTTCCCGGTTGGATCGGACGAGTCCACCGCAGCCGCGGAGATTGGAAACTGATTCGGATTGATGCTGCCCTGCGGCCCGTTGTTGGTCACGTCGGCGAACGCCGGAATCCCCGCCGAGGCGTCCGTCGTGACCCAAACGTGACCGCCGGGCGCTGATGACAGACCTCCGTCCAACGGGCCCAGCCCGCTCGTGGTTGCATAAATGGCGCTCGAACCGTTCGCATCAGTCGGCCCTCCCGCCGCCACAGCGCGAACCTGATTCACTTCATTTCCCGAACAAGTGGCCGAACTCAGGCTGTCGAAATTCAGACTCAGCACGGTGAAAGCGCCGCCGCTACGCGGTCCGCGCCACACCCGGCAAGTGCCAACCAGCATCGCCGTCGACGACTGCGGATCGAGAATGTACGGAAAATAAAAAGCTCCATCATCACCCCCCACCGTGCCGCTGGTGACGACAGCGCTAAAGCCGGTATCGTTGCAGATCGCGCCGCTGGAGCAATGCTGAACCCCCAGGCCGCCGGGAGGAATATCCGGGTTCGACGCATACCAGTTCGAGGTCGCGCTGGGATTTGGATCGATTGCGTTATACCCTCCGTCACCGCCCAGCGCATTTCCCCAACTCGCGTTCGTCGTGGCCTGGCTGGTTGCCGGCGAGCCGTTGTCCTGCGTTCCCCCGAACAACGTGTTCGGGTCCGTCGGATGCTGCGAAAAACTGACGAACTGTGTCATCGACCCCAGATTCTGGTTGAGATCGTCGAACTGATTCGTGCCCGAACAAGAGCCGCTATTGAGACCCTGAAATCCGTTGAGCGCGCGATAAACCCCGCCGTCATTAGCGAAATACAACAGCGCATTGCCCGCGTCGCTCCCCGAGGTCGGGATCGCATAGGCCAGCGCATGCTGATCCGGATGCACATGGGCAGGCGCGCCGATCGGGTCGCACCCGTAAACGTGAGTCAGGTTCATGAACGGAGACGCCGCGCACGTGGGATTCACCGTAGTCATGCTGCACTTGTAAAGATTGATCGCCCCTGCATACAAGTCCGTGGCTCCTCCGCTGGGAACGGCAGCCAGTTCCAGGTTGTAGGAGCCTTGCTGCACGCCGCAGCCGTCGAAGTCGCCGCAATTCGCGATCGTGGTATCGGGAATCGACGTCCACGACGTGCCTCCATTCAGGCTTTGCCAAATCCCGCCATCGACCGGACTGTCATCGGAAGCCCGCGAAATATACCAGGCGTACATTTCATTGCGCCCCGGAACGACGGCAACTTCCCCGCGGTAAATCGGGCACGCATAACCATTCGATGTCGACTGGGGTGGGCACGCCATAGTGCTGAGCGCTGCCCCGCCGGGCTGCACCGCAAGGCGTGTCCAGGTCACTCCGTCAGGCGAAGAATAGAATCCGTGATAACGAATCGCCGCAAAGAAAAGCCCGGCTTTCGCGTCGTACACCACCGACGTCGCCGACGTGGCATCCGTGGCGCCGCCAGGATCGACCAGCGCATCGTACGTCCAGCTTCGCCCGGCATTGAGCGAGGTGTAGAGACCGCGTACAGTGTTGGCCGTCACGGCGCCGGCAATCATGCCTTCAGACGTTGTAGCCATGGCAGAAACCACAGTGCTCGTCTGCGCGCTGGCGGTACTGAATGCCATGCGCGTTCCCCCCAGCCCGGCAAACGAAAGCGCGCCGTTGTTCGCGGTTGAAATGAGTGTCCAGTTGTTGCCCGCGTTGGTGGAAACCAGGATGCCCAGGCCAAAGTAGGAGTCCCCGGAATTGTCCGCTTCGCCCGTCGCAGCCAGGATCACGCTCTGCGCTGGATTCGTATTTCCCGGCTGGATGGCGATTGCGCCGATCGCGAGCGTGGCTTGATCGTCCGTCACGGGCGTCCATGTCACGCTGTTGGCGATTGGGTTAGCCGCATTCGTCGACTTCCAGATTCCGCTCTGCGCGCCTCCCATGTAAACCGTGTTGCCGCTCCCATCGGCAGGATCGATGGCCACGGCGGTAGCCCGTCCAGCGACCTGGTGATAATCCTGCGTGCCGTTGCCCGTCGCGTCGGAGGCCAAGGGCGCCGGGCCCAGCGCCATCCACGAACCAGCCGAGAGCGACGCCGAGTTGCTGACCTTACCCGCGGAGAGATTCGTCGAGAGAGTAGCAGCCAGCGCAGCAGCGTGCTCAGCCCGCATTTTGAGCTTAGCCTGATAAGCCCGCCGGCGAAGCTCTGCGGACGCCTTCCCCTGAACCAGGCGGCCGCGGAAAAACCACTCACTGCGTTCTTTCAAATGATCCGCGTCCGAATCAGCAATCGAGCTCTGCGGAACGGTCTGCTTCGCCCCTTGCGCCTCCACGATCGAAGCCCGATCGAAACAGATCAGAACGAACGCCGCTACTCGTAACAATAAAAGATGACGCCGAATTCGCATGGTTAAACTCACCCGCCAGTATCAGAACAAGCGGCGCACGAAGCAACGCAAAAGCGGCGGAAAAGCAGAGCCATGGCCCACTTTGGGAATAACCCGCATCTGCGCACTCTGCACCTGTACAATCTTTTTTTCGCGTTGGTTTGGACAAAGACGAAAGGGACGGCAATTCGATGCGATTAATCTCCTCAACATTATTGGCGGCATCCATCGTTCTGAGTGCGATTGTTCTAAGCACGACTTCAGGCTTGGGACAAGAGAAGAAAAATGCTTCAGACCTAACGGTCGCCGCCGCGGCCGATTTGAGCTCGGCTCTCCAGGATATTGCAGACCGTTACGAGAAAAAAAACGGAGTGCACCTGAAGCTCTCGTTCGGCGCGTCCGGCGCTCTCACCCAGCAAATTCAAAACGGCGCCCCCTTCGATCTATTTTTCTCAGCCGACATGGACTATCCGCGCCAGCTGATCGCCGCCGGTGCAGCCGATCAGGCCAGCCTCTATCAATACGCCGTCGGTAAGCTGGTGCTGTGGGTTCCCGCGGATTCCCCGCTCGACTTAGACCACAGGGGCATGGACGCCCTGCTCGATCCGTCGGTCAAAAAGATTGCCGTCGCCAACCCGCAGCATGCGCCATACGGGCGCGCTGCCGTGGCAGCCTTAAAACACGCCGGAATGTACGATCGCGTCGCAGGCCAACTGGTGCTCGGCGAAAACGTCGCCCAAGCGGCGCAGTTCGTCGAGTCCGGCAACGCGCAGGCCGGATTCGTCGCGCTGGCCCACGCCGTCGCGCCGGGCGTGCGGGACAAAGGAAAATACTGGGAAGTCCCCGCGGATTTTTATCCCCCACTGGTGCAAGGTGTGGTCGTGATTTCGCACTCGCAACACAAAAAAGAAGCGGCGGAGTTTCTGGAATACATCAAGACGAAAGAAACGTCAGAGTTGCTGCGGAAGTTCGGCTTCACACTGCCGCAGAATTAGTAACGCCGCGTCGCGACAGCTGTCTTGAGGGCGTCACGCCCTCAGCTGACGGAAACGTAACAAACGGCTCTGACCACGCAACGAACCATGGCAATCGACTGGCAAGCCTTCTGGCTAACTCTGCAACTAGCGATCACGGTCTCGGCCGTTTTGTTGGTCGTTGGCCTGCCCATCGCTTACTGGATCGCCTTCTCCCGCTGGCGCTGGAAATTTCTAGTCGAGGCCGTCGTAGCGCTCCCCATCGTGCTCCCGCCCACCGTGCTGGGATTCTACGTTCTGGTCGCTCTCGGACCGCGCAGCCCGCTCGGCCGCTGGTGGATCGCGCTCACCGGCCACACCCTGGCATTCACCTTCGGCGGCTTGGTCATTGGTTCCATTCTGTATAGCCTGCCGTTCGCGGTGCAGCCCTTCGCCGCTTCGTTCGCCGGCGTCGATCGCAAACTCATCGCCGCGTCGGCAACCCTGGGCGCTTCCCCGCTGCGCAGCTTCTTCTCGATCACCGTGCCCCTGTCGATTCCCGGGCTGGTCACCGGCGCCGCCCTCAGCTTCGCCCACACTATGGGAGAATTCGGTGTCGTGCTCATGGTCGGCGGAAATATTCCCGGAGTCACGCGCACCGTTTCCATCGACATTTTCGATCGCGTGCAATCCTCCGACTACGCGACAGCCAACGAGACCGCACTGCTATTACTCCTGTTCAGCTTCGCCATCCTGGCCACCGTCTACGCCCTGAACCGCAAGCCCTGGTTAATCGGCCCCGTAAAATAGGATTGTCATCCTGAGCGAAGTGGATGGTTCGCTTCGCGAACCATCCACGCAGTCGAAGGACCCCTATCCGAACGTGCGCCACTCCGAGCACGTCGAGGAGTTTCTACCCGTGCAGCCGCAAGCCAGACTTTGCCAACCCCGGCGACTCTCCCTAAAATGAACGGCAATGAACGCCCCCCGCGCGATCGACACAGCTGACGACGGAACCACGCCATCCCAGCGGCAGCAACCGGAAGACCGCAGCCGGCAACCCTCTGCCCCCACACTCGACGCGCAGTTCCGCAAGCACTTCGCCGCACAAGCCCAGAACTTCGTTCTCGAAGTCGAATTCCAGGCCGCCCCCGGCTTCACAATTCTCTTTGGCCCCTCCGGAGTGGGCAAGACCACGCTGCTCGATTGCGTAGCCGGTCTGACCCAACCCGACTCAGGGCGCATCGCCATCGCCGACCGCACCTTGTTCGATGCCGTACAGAACATCGACCTCCCAGTGGCCAAGCGCCGCGTCGGATACGTATTTCAGACTCTCGCGCTATTTCCACATCTCACCGTAGAGCAGAACGTCCAGTACGGCCTGGCACATCTGCCGACCGCAGAGCGCACCGCGCAAGCATCCGCCATCCTGCAGGCGTTTCGCATCGCTCACCTCGCGCAGCGCTACCCCAAAGAAATCTCCGGGGGAGAAAGCCAACGCACAGCCTTAGCCCGAACCCTTGTAACCGATCCCACGGTGCTCCTGCTCGACGAACCCCTGGCCGCGCTCGACGCCGCAACCAAGTCAAAAATCATCGACGACCTTCGTCAGTGGAATCATGCACACCGCATTCCTATTCTTTATGTAACTCACAGCCGGGAAGAAGTCTTCGCCCTGGGTGAGCGCGTGATCGTTCTCGAAGCGGGACGCATCGTCGCGCAGGGCACGCCCCACGAAGTCATGACTGCGCCGATACAGGAAACCGTCGCGCAGCTCGTGGGCTTCGAAAATGTATTCGACGCCGTGGTCGAATCGGTCCATCCTGCCCGCGGCACCATGTCCTGTCTCATTCCAGGAGACGGTGGCCCCCTTCTGCTCGAAACCCCGCTCGTGCGCGGCGGCGTGGGCGCGCAGCTTGGCATCGGAATTCGCGCCGGAGACATCCTTCTGGCCACATCCGCGCCGGTCGGACTCAGCGCCCGCAACGTAATTCCCGGACGCATCACCTCGCTCGATCAGCGCGATGTAATCGTCGTGGCCCGGGTGAAGTGCAGAATCGAAATGGAAGTCCATCTCACCATGGCCGCCCGCGATTCCCTGCAACTCGCCCTAGGCCAGGAGGTGTGGCTGGTGATCAAAACGCACTCCTGCCATCTAATGCAGAAGTAGAATGTCGAGGCGGGGCTTCTAATGAAGAACCTAATGATCTGGGCGGAGCGGCTACTGATCGCATCGCCATTGGCGGTTGCAGCCGCGCTGAACATACTCATCAAGGTCTTCGATCGTCCCAGCAGTGCGGCCCAACGCATTGCCGGGTACGGCTTCGCGTTTGGCACTCCCTGGGCTTGGTTGCTGGACCATGGCCGGTTCGGAAACATTCATAGCCGTTGGTTGGAGACAATGATCAGCTCTGCAGTCATTCTATGGATTCCCGCGTTCCTCTATTCAGGTTGCCTCTGGCTTCTCGTCCGTGTCTGGCATTTTCGGGTAGTGAACCGCCTCCTGCGTCCCGCGGACGAATAACACCTCCCATTCCTTGGCAGGCCGGTCACCCGACGCTCTTTTTTACAAATCCCTAACAACGACGTCTCCTTAACTATGTTAGTGTGTGACTCTATTCTGGAGGACTCCATGCCACATCCGCCCCTGCCCGCATTCAGGCTCGCCTTTCCCACGAGCGTTCTCGGCCTCGTCTGCCTGTTCACGGCTCAGCCCTCCACCGCCCAAACCGGCCTATGGGCAAGCCATTCCCACGATGCGCAACACACCGGCGTCTCCTCCGTCGCCGCGCAACCATTCAACACGATTCACTGGCAAACGCCGGTCGACCTCGCGCCTCCGACTGGAGAAATCTTCATCCACTACGGCTCGCCGCTGGTCACCGCAGCCAACACCGTGATCGTGCCCGTCAAGACCGGCACTGACAGTTTCCGGGTCGAAGGTCATAACGGCGCCACGGGTGCGCTCCTGTGGCAACAGAGCACCGGCTACATCGCGCCCATGGCGGGTTTTCTGCCTGGCCTCGGTCCCACCCTCCAGGGCGACAAGCTGCTGATCCCCGATATCGCCGGCGGCGTCCTGGTGCGAAAAAGTCCTAACCTGGCCAAGGGTAGCGTCAGCTCGCTGTACTTCTACGGAGAAGCGAACTATCTCGCGAGCCCTCAGGTCTATCAGCAGAACGTGCTGATCAACACGCCGCTCACGACCGATGCCAAGGGCAATGTCTTCTTCGGCTTCCTCGTGACCGGCTCCACTCCGATCGGATTGCAGAGCGGACTGGCTCGCATCACCCCCGGCGGCGTCGGAACCCGGGCCACGGTATCCGACCTCAGCGGCGATCCTTCAATCACCGAAGTTGCGATGAGTTGCGCCCCCGCCCTCTCCAGCGATGGCAAAATCCTCTACGTGGCCGTGAGCAGCGGCGATTTCGGATTCGGCTACCTCCTGGCATTGGACAGCACCACGCTCGCCGTCATCAACCGCGTACTCCTCATCGATCCCTCCTCCGGCCTGGACGCGACCATGACCGACGACAGCAGCGCCACTCCCACCGTCGGCCCCGACGGCGACGTCTACTACGGCGTCCTCGAAAATCCCTTCCCCGATCACAACGACCGCGGCTGGCTGCTCCATTTCAACTCGGATCTTTCACAGCAGAAGCTTCCCGGCAGCTTCGGCTGGGACGACACCGCCTCGATCGTCGATGCCTCGCTGGTGGCCAGCTATCACGGCCCCTCGACTTATCTGGTGATGACGAAATACAACAACTACGCCGAGGTCAACACCGGCGATGGCCGTAACCGCGTCGCTATCCTCGACCCCAACGTCAGCCAGAACGATCCCGTCATCCCCACCACGAAGGTCATGCGGGCGGTGATCACCCAACTCGGCCGCACCCGCGACCCCGACTTCCCGACTCTCTGGGGAGCTGTCCGCGAGTGGTGCATCAATACCGCGGCCGTCGATCCCATCACCAAGTCGGTGATCGTCAACAGCGAAGACGGCAAACTCTATCGCTGGGACCTGACGACCAATAAATTGTCCGAAGTGATCAAGCTCTCCGGCGGCATTGGAGAGGCCTACACGCCCACAGTGATCGGCGCCGACGGCACAGTCTACGCCATCAACGATGCGGTGCTGAGCGCGGTCGGACAATAGGCGGGCACAACCAGGAAACTCGTCCAATCGCGGCCCTCACGGTGTCTAATACCTGCGAGGCTGTGGCACAATGCACCTTCAACGAAAGTCCGCGGCGATCCTATTCGCCGTGTTCGTGACCTGCGGCGTGTGTGCTCAAGCGACAGCGGCTGCCCCGAAATCGGCAACGGCCCCGCTGATCATACGCGTCGCCAGAGGATCCAGCGGCGGCATGTCGGGAGGCGGCGGCTCTACAGTCATTGAGCCACGGTCAGTTCACTGGGAACAGCACCCCGCCTACGACTGGACGATCAAGGGGTTTCCCGACGAGCGCAGGACGTGCATCATCACGAAACAAGAGTGGGATGGGTTGCGCAGTTCGATCGATGAAAAAGTGCTGATGGCCTTCACCGGTCGTACGGAATGCCGAGCCTGCGTCGATCTGCCGGACAGTTGGGCTGAAGTCGACTTCAACGACGGCACAAAAAAGCTTGCCTCGCTCGGTTCCTCCAATCCTCCTTCGGCAATTGCGGACCTGTTGCGAAAAATAGACGCGATCGCTGGCAAGTGCCCGTCGGAGACGGTGCTGATCGGGGGCGGAGGACGGCCGACGGCAACGGAGAAGTATTCCCGGAAGCCAACGAAAACGGTCGACCCCGTTTACCCGGGACCGGCGAAGTCGGCGCGAATCCAGGGGGATGTGGTTGTGACCCTGATCGTTGCCACCGACGGCCGCGTCGAAACCGTCACGGCGGCGACTGGAGATGAGAAGCTCCGAACCGCCGCGGTCGAAGCCGTACAACAATGGGAGTGGGAGCCACTCCTCTTGTTCGGGAAGCCTTCGCGCTTTCGCGCGCGAGCCGTCGTCCACTTCGCACTCAGCGACAACCAGAAGAGCGCAGCGGACGCAAACTAGGCTCGTCAGAACGTCGCGGCCGCGGGTCTTTTGGCATCGCTCGCCACTTGCATCTCATCTTTCTCCATCTCGATCACCGCGATCCACTGCCCCTCCCGTTCTTCTGCGAACACAACGTGCCCGCCCAGAATCCGTGCCGCCGCCTCCGGCGGCAAGTCGCGGTGGAAACCGAAGAATCTCCGTTTCCAGTCCGTCCACTTCTGCCAGCGCCCCAGTAGTGGATGCTCTGGCTCATATTTCGTCGAGAACACCAGCGCGACCTCAAAATGCGATCGAAAGTCCGCGGCCGACAGCACTTGCTCCAGAGAAAAATCCTCGATGCGCACCACCTGCACCGGCCGCGTCGTATAGCCCAGCCACGGACGCGTCAGTTCATCCGAAGCCGGCCACGCCGTAAGCACGTGCGCCATGGGATAGCGCGCCTCAAGAAAGCGCTCTCCATCTTCATGCAGCACAACGTAGTCGCGATACGCAAGATTGTCCTCCAGCGAAAATCCATACGGCGGATTCCAGAACCACCCCACCACAAACGCAACCGCAACTACTGCGACCGCGACAGGCCAATACCGCACTCGCCGGCGCAGAGTCGACACCGCCACAATAATCACCAGCGGAACCGCGGGCAGCATATAGCGCGCCAGCACTGCCCCTCCGATCAGCGCCATCGCAACTACGTACACTTTTACGATGACAAGAAAAATCATCTGCACGGGAATCGCGATGCGCTCCCGCTCGACGCCATCACCTTCATTCCGCAGCGGTGGCCACAACATGGCCAGCAGCATCCCCAGCGTCAGCACCCACAAATGCAAATAGACGAAGACTTGCCACAGCCGCAGCGCGAGAGCCAGAACAAATCGCAAAGGATCCAGCGTAGCCGCAACGTTATAGCGAAAAAACTCCGGATTCCCGAAGACATATCCGGTCCGCGAATAGTGATAACCAAACCAGAGCGCGAGCGGCAGAAGAGGAACCACCAGCGGCAAAACGCGACGCAACCCTGCCGTCGAATTTTTGCCAACATATCCATCCCAGAACTGACGCACCAACCGCTGCGGCGCGACGAAACGCAAGCCTTCCCACGCCGCCAGCCCCACCGGCGCCAGAATCGCCGTTTCCTTAGCCAACGCCGCCAGCGAGAACCACACCGCCGTCGCAAGCGCACGATCCTCCAGATAAGCGCACAGTCCCCAGAACGTGAGCCCCGCCGCCGCCAGATCCACCTGTGCCAGCGAACTCTGCGCAAAAAAAACGGGATACAGCGCTGTGCACAGCGTCGACGCAATCGCGACCTGCGTCTTCGCCACGCGCTCAGCCAGCCGAAATAATCCCGTCAGCGAAAACGCCGCCACCACCAGCATTGCCGACCGCGTCACCAGCGGCGCGTAGCCCACGCATTTCCACCACAGCGCAATCCAGGCCAGCACCAGTGGCGGATGCGCGTTCGAAACAGTGGTGTGTGGAATCAGGCTCCCGCTCAGCAGCAGGTCGCGCGCAGCAGGAATGTAGTACCCAGCTTCGTCCCAGAAATAAGGAAGCTGCAGCAGCGGAACGTGCAGCAGAAAAACTCCAACAAAAATAACCGCGAACACCATGCCTGGATGCGCTCGCGAAGATCGCATGGGAGAAGTCATTTTATAGTTGGGAACGTCCCTCGCGAGCGGATCTCACAATCCCGTAGAGACGCTGCTCGCAACGTCTCTCTCAACCATCCGAAAGGATGTATGCGAAGGCGTATTACGCTGAACAGCAGTTTAATGCACCGGCCCCTGCGGTCCCACGCGCTGGTCGAGCTTAATCTCTCCAAACGTGCTCTCGTATCCAGCCACATTCTGCTGCAGAAGTCCGAGCAGAGCCTTGGCCTGCTGCGGGCTCAGATAGATGCCCTGCACGTTCCGAATCTCCACCTGGGTCTCGGTCTGCTGTTGCAGCGTGCCAAAAACGAGGAAGAAGTCCCAGATATTCACGCGCATCTGCACACTGTTGGCGTAGGTCTCGCGATAGTCCGGGCCATTGGTCAATTTCACTGTGGGTTGTTGCGTCGGATTACTCATAGCCGGAAGTGTAAATGGTTTTGAGGCCCGGGCGAAACCGGCCACCCCCCCTACGTCCCCGGAGCCCCACGAACAGTGCAACTGACAAAATCTGTCAGCCCGATGATGCTTTGCGGCGGGTTACTCTGTGGGTCGTTTAATGCCAGACACCGACTTTGGTTTCGACTCCCGCTGAAAACACGAGACTTACGCCCATTCTTCTCATTACTTTCGGAAGTACCTGATGGCGCGATAAATGCGATAGAGTCTGTGTTGACTGCGCGAACGCAGCGGAGACAGCGGGCTAACCAATATGACCCAAAATAACGATCACGGGATGATGGAGGAAATCGTTCTTCCCGAACATCTGCTCCCCTTGGGATCTGTGCTGGGCCAGGGAGTGTCGGCCTTGGACCTCTGTATGGTCCTGGCCAAGATTTTTCGCGTGCAGTATACGGAAGTCGCGCTCATGCGCCTGGAGGGCGGATCGCTCTTCTTTGTATTTCCCGAATACCTGCGCACCTCAGGTGCGATCCCGCTGTCGAGCAAAGCAGTCGCGGCGCACACGGCTCTGAGCAAAAAGGCCGAAATTTTCAACAACTTCGCCCGCGTGAAGCACGCCAGTATTTTCGAGACCATCAAACCGTCCGCCACTGATTCGGACGAGCCGGTTCACCCCTCACCCATTCAGAAGCTGATGTCAGTGCCAATTATGGACCGCGATTCCGTCGTGGTAGGCGTGATTCAAATCTCGCGTAAAGCCCTCGACGCAAAATTCGCCCAGGATTTCAGCCGCGAAGATCTCCACGACCTGGAGCTAGTAGCTGGCCTGCTGGCCACCGCTCCCGCTCTGATGTCAAACTAGACTCCGCATTCCGGCGATCAACAAATTAAGAGCAATCAGTACGCGCTTTAACGGCACTCTTATTTCCTGATCGTGGCCTGCGATCTTGCAGCGTGCACCTGCTCAAACTGTCGAGCGAATGTTTCCGACTGACCCTTCGGAATACTCAACGACTTCCATGCCGGGCCGCGAAGATGTTTCGCGAGCAGGACAATCTGATTAACATGCCCCGCGTAATGCAAGAGCTGGCGCGTAATCGCTTGCATGACGCTGTGCTCGCGACCAGCAATCAATACCTTTCGCCTAAGGTCGCCCGCCGTGAGCGGAGTTATTGCCTCGAATACACAATGCCATCCATCCTCCCACCATCTCATAACCTCGGCACGAGTTGTCGCCGGCTCGATCTCAAATTCCCGGTCTCGATGACGATCGGGTTTTTCTCCATCGCTATTTAGAAAATCGGTCCAACGCGATCGCATGTTGCCGGCCATGTGCTTGACGAGCATCGCGATGCTGTTTGCGTCGGGATCGATCAGGCGAAAAGTATCTTCATCGGAGGTTTGCGCCAGTGCTTCTTCCGCCAGCTTCTTGTAGCTGCGAAAGTTATTCAGCGCATCGGCTAAATAAGCACTACCAACGTCTTCCACGGACATCTGGCCCTCCCTGCTCTAGCCTAGCTCGTCTTCACGCGAATGCGCAGGTCCGCTCCCGTCATCTCCTGCGGTTCGTCCACCGCCAGCATTCCTAGCAGCGTCGGCGAAATATCGCGCAGCGATCCGCCCGCCTTCAGCGTGAATTTCTTGGCGTCTTCCGAGACCACAATAAACGGCACCGGATTCGTCGTATGCGCCGTGTGCGGACCGCCCGTCGCCGGATCGATCATCATCTCAGCATTCCCGTGGTCAGCCGTGATCAGCATGGCTCCGCCCTTGGCCCGAATGGCAGACTCGATGCGGCTGAGGCAACCGTCCACAGTCTCAACCGCCTTGATCGTAGGTTCAAGTTTTCCCGAGTGCCCGACCATGTCGGCATTGGCAAAGTTCACAATCATCACATCGAACGTCCCATCTTCCGTGGCCTTCACCACCGCGTCGGCAATCCCCGCCGCGCTCATCTCCGGCTTCAAATCGTAAGTCGCGACCTTCTGCGAAGGCACCAGCAGGCGCTCCTCACCAGGGAACGGCGTCTCGACTCCACCATTAAAAAAATAGGTAACGTGCGCGTATTTTTCTGTCTCGGCCACGCGCAGGTTGCGCATCTTCTGATTACCCATCACGTTAGCGAGAATGTTCGCCATCGATTCCGCGGGGATCACGACGGGCAGGCTGAAATTCTTGTCGTACTGTGTCATGCAGACATATCGCAAATTCTTCGGCACGCGATCACGCGGAATCGTCGCATCCAAATCGTCGGCCCCCGGAAGATCGCTTCCGCCTTTTTCATTCAGTCCGCTGTTGCGCGTCAGCGCCCGCGTAATCTGCCGAACCCGGTCCGCGCGAAAATTGAAACAAATGCACGAGTCCTCATCCCGAATCGTGGCCAGCGCCTGTCCCCGATCGTCCGTGCAAACAAACGGAATCACGAACTCGTCAGTGACTCCCCGGTTGTAAGAATCTTTCATTCCCCGCACCGGATCGGCCAGCTTGCCGCCCTCGGCGTCGGCAAACACCATGGCGTTGTAAGCCTTCGAAATCCGCTCCCACCGCCGATCACGGTCCATCGCATAGTAGCGGCCGTTCACCGTCGCTATCTTGCCACAGTTGTACTCCCGCATCTTCTGCTGCAGCTGTTCGAGATATCCGGCGCCGTTGGTCGGCAGCGTGTCGCGCCCATCCATAAACGCATGCACGAAAACTCGCTCCAGCCCGTTCTGCTTGGCCATCTTCAGCAGCGCATAAAGATGCGCCTGCTGCGAATGCACGCCTCCGTCTGACAGCAATCCAAACAAATGCAACCGCCGCTCGCCCGTTCGCGCGTTCTTCATCGCATCCAGCAGCACAGGATGCGAAAAGAATTCCCCGTTCTGGATCATCAAATCAATGCGCGTGATGTCCATATGCACGATGCGTCCGGCGCCCATGTTCAGATGCCCAACTTCGCTGTTCCCCATCTGCCCCTCGGGCAGCCCCACGAACGGCCCGCTGGTATGAATCAGCGTGTTCGGATACTCCCGCAGCAACCGGTCATAAGTCGGCTTGTGCGCAAGCGCAATTGCGTTAGCCTTGGTTTCGGCCCGGTATCCCCAGCCGTCGAGAATAGTCAGTATGATCGGTTTGGGACGAGACAAGATTAGCTCCTACGAAGAGTGATGAATTGCAGAACATCAGGCTACCAGATCAGCTCGACCGGATAGCGTGCGAACACACGATCAGCTGATATCACGGGAATGCGCTCCTCCAGACTCTGTGCAATCAGCATCCGGTCAAAGGGATCGTTGTGATGCATCGGCAGAGTCTCGACCTTCAAGACATGATCTCGACTGACAGCCAGGGTTTCGATTCGGTTTTCGACTAACTTCTTCACGATATAAGGTCCGGTTGGAACGGGCAGGGGCATCTTGCCGATTTGAACCTTGATCAAAATCTCCCAGATGCTGGCCACACTGAGCCACAAATCACTCGGACCGGCAAATACCTGCGCTGCGCGTCGGGACAGCCGTTTATCTCCAGAAATCGCCCACAAGAATGTGTGCGTATCCAGAAGAGCTTTCATTTGTAGAAGAGATCCTCGATCTCCTTGGGCAGAGGATCATTGAAGTCGTCAGGGACGACAAACTCGCCTTTCGCGCTGCCGAGGATTCGCGTTTTCGGCTCGCTATTCAAGGGCACTAACTTCGCCACAGGCTTCCCAGCCTTGGCGATAATGACCTCTTCCCCCAGCGCAACTCGCTCTAAGAGCCTGGAAAGATGGGTCTTAGCTTCATGGATATTCACTTCCATACACTTCAGAATAGACTAAGCAGTTAGCTAAGTCAATTGGCTCATTCGAACCGGAGCACCACGATTTCCGGATTCGATCCCAGGCGCAGCGGCGGGCCCCAGGTGCCGGCTCCGCTCGAAGTGAATACCTGCATTTTCCCGATCCGGCTCAGGCCGTAAACGAACTCGCGATACATTTTGCGCGCGAACCAGCTCCACGGGACGAACTGGCCTCTGTGGGTATGTCCGGAAAGTTGCAGCGAGACTCCAGCAGCTTCGGCGACCGCGGGATGATCCGGCGCGTGAACCAGCAGGATGCTGGCGCGGTCGCGGTCGAGACCGATCTTCTTCAGAGCCGAAGCCAGGTGCTCCCCGCGTGTCGCGTGGTCGTAAGGGACGCCGGCAATCTGCAACCCATCGGCTTCGACCTTTTCACCGTCGAGCACCCGTACCCCGGCAGCTCTCACCGCGTTCAGATACTTGCTGTCATCGCCGAACTGCTCGTGATTCCCGGCGACGAAGTAGACGCCGTGGCGCGCCTTCAGTTGGTTGAGCGGCTGGGCGGCGCTGCCAGCGTCAATGGCCGTGCCATCGAACAAATCTCCGGCGATGAAGATGGCGTCGGGATCTTCGTTGGAAATCTTGGCAACCATGCGGCGCAGAAAATTTCCATTGCGCACATGTCCAAGATGGAGATCGCTGATGAGGGCCGCCTTGCGTCCACGCCACGCCTCAGGCAGGTTTGCGAGGCGGACATTGATGCGGCTAATGCGGGTCCAACTGGCGTTGATGACTCCGGCGATGCCGATGAGCGACGCGCCTGCGAACAGCCCTATCACCATCGCGTGGAACTTCAAGTGCCAGCCGGCGATCGACGCAACGGCAAGCACCATCCAGGAAATGACCCCTGCCGCGAAAACGAACGTCAGCAGTCCGAGCCAGATTGCGGCAACGCGATAGAACCCGCGCACCAGCGGATTCGTATAGCGAAATGCGAGCAGCGATGCGCTGACAAAGCTGATCGACAACAAAACAAATACAGTTCGGGTAACGAGCGAATCCGCGCCCGGCCCGGCGGAATGAATCCAGGTCTGGTACAGAAAAAAATGCGTCAGAAAAAGAACCGACTGGATAACGGCTACAAACCCGGCAATACCCCTACGAAGGCGCATGCAGACTTAGATTCATCCCATGGCCGTTCGGATGGAAATCCATGTTTCCCGTTGGCAACAAGCCGGTTAGAAGCCCATCCGGTCGTCCGCCGACGGTCCGTAGGTCGCCGGCAGCGGTGTGTCGTTCAGCCGTAAATACACCCCCAGCTGCGCGCGATGATGCACCAGATGATTCAGGAACATCTGCCGATAGGCCAGAAAACGGGATCCCGCGAAGATAGGCTTGCCCTGAAAGCTCAGCTTCCAGCTTTCGGTCCACGCGTCATCTTTCGTGTTCTTGAGAGCCTCGCGAACTTTCGCTGCGCCTTCATCGAAAGCCTTCACCAGTTGCTCCGGAGATTCGAATGGAGGACGGACTCGAGGCGGCCCGGTGCCAAAGTCTAACTCCGGCGTCGTCAAAATCGACACCCCGAAGCCCGCCAACTCCGCGACGTGCGGCGCCAGCTTACCCAGCGGCATCGACCTGGCATGCGGCGCGAAATCGGCCTTCATGGGAACGCGCTCCAACATCGCCCGCGTCTTCTTCGCTTCTTCGTCAAATTCGACCAGCAGCAGTTCATTGATCATCTCGTGTCCCCAATTCTCAGTAATTAAGCATCGTCAAAGAGCTCCTGCATCAATTTGGAGCGATCCATTCCCAAGTAGTCAGCCACATCAGAGAGAATCGAATTCAGTGTGCCGATCCTCAGGCTGTCGTGATCGGGAATCGTTATCAGGTGAACGTAGCCTCGGAAGTTCGATCGTAAATCGGATATGGCTGCCGACTTGCCGAGTGGATTCGTAGCCATAGCGCTTCAGCAGCCGAATAAGTTCACGACCGGACAGATCGCGCGGCAACCTCAAACCGGAATGACCTCATTGTTCACCATATGCAGACGAATCACGCTAGGCGCCTTGCCCTCATCGAAGTGGCAGTGAACGGCTTCTCGAACGTTTCGTTTCAGTTCGCCCATGGTGTCCGCTTGAGTGAAAATGGAATGACCAAGGGCTTGAGCTTCATAACCGCCCTCAGCAGATTCCTTGACCGAAAAGATGATTTCGCTGTCTGGCATCTTGAAATTATACTCGGCAACTAGCTCATCCCCTTCGAAGCCTGCGTCAAACCCTGCTACAGTCAACCTTTGTAATTCAGCGCTCCCAACCCCAGGAACCGCGAAGTCCCCGCCAACTCTTCCTCAATTCGCAGCAGCTGGTTGTACTTCGCAATGCGATCCGTACGCGACGCCGACCCAGTCTTGATCTGTCCCGCGCCTGTCGCCACCGCGAGGTCGGCAATAAATGTATCTTCCGTCTCTCCCGAGCGATGCGAAATCACCGATGTATACCCATTCCGGCGCGCCAGGTCAATCGCATCCAGCGTCTCGCTGACCGTCCCAATCTGATTCACCTTTACCAGAATAGAATTCGCGACCCCCTTATCGATTCCCTCCTGCAAGAATTGAACGTTGGTCACAAACAAATCATCGCCGACCAGTTGAATCTTCCCGCCCAGTTCCTCGGTCAGTTTCGCCCACCCGTCCCAGTCGTTCTCAGCCAATCCATCTTCCAGCGAAACGATCGGATAATCCTTCACCCACTTCGCCCAGAACGCAACCATCTCGTCCGAACTCTTCGCCGACTTGTCCGACTTCTTGAACACATACTTCCCATCCTGAAAAAACTCACTGGCCGCCGGATCGAGTGCAATCGCAATTTCCTCCCCCGGCTTGTACCCAGCCTTCGAAATCGCCTCCAGCACCACTTCAATCGCCTCCACGTTCGACTTCACCGACGGAGCGAATCCGCCTTCATCGCCGACCGCGGTGTTGTAGCCGCGCTTCTTCAGCACACCCTTCAGCGTGTGGAAAACTTCCACGCCCCAGCGCAGCGCCTCATGAAACGAGGGCGCACCCACCGGCATCACCATAAATTCCTGGAAGTCGACGTTATTATCGGCATGCGCTCCACCGTTCAAAATATTCATCATCGGCGTAGGCAGCGTGTTAGCCCCGGCTCCGCCCAGATAACGATAGAGCGGAATATCCAGAGTCTGTGCCGACGCCCGTGCCGCGGCCATCGAAACCGACAGCAGCGCATTCGCCCCCAGCCGCCCCTTGTTCTCGGTTCCATCCAGTTCAATCATCCGGGCATCGAGCCCGCGCTGATCAAACGCATCCCAGTTCGCCAGCGCCTCGGCGATCTCGCCATTCACGTTCTCAACCGCCTTGAGCACGCCCTTGCCCAGAAACCGGTTCGTATCTTCGTCCCGCAACTCGACCGCCTCGTGCTCGCCCGTCGATGCCCCGCTCGGAACAATCGCCCGCCCCATCGACCCATCCGCCAGAAACACTTCCGCTTCCACCGTGGGATTGCCCCGCGAATCCAGAACTTCCCGCGCATGAATCGCCGCAATATTCGACATAAATGAAGCCTCTCTTCCTCGATCTAGAAATGTGGATCTAGAAATTTTGGTTTAGTAACTCGAAAGTTAAATTAGACCGTGCCCCCGCTTGGAAAGGGCGCGGCTTCAAGCCGCGCCGTAAGCCTGTCCAACAACTGCCGACTCTAGCCGCTGAGGGAACCGAAGATTATATCGAATGCCCATGAACGCGGTGTGACGCCCGACACACTTGTTCACACCAATTTCCCCATCGGAACCGTCCATCCGGCCACCCCCTCACCGCCCTTATCTCCGCTGGTTCCCTGACCCAACCGCATATTGTCGCCCGCTCTCGGGTTGGACTAAAGTAAGTTGAGTGCTTCAGATTCCCGGGAGGTCCCCCATCATGACGAAAGCGAGATGGACAGTTCTACCCTGCCTGCTGCTTTTGGCCGCCGCGCTCGCAGCCCAGACCAGCTCGCCCGTACCGGCTGGGACGGCCCTGATGGTGCGGCTCGATACCACGCTCGCCACGTTCAGCAATCATGTCGGCGATCCGTTCCATGGAAAAGTCACGCAACCCATCGTCGTCAACGGCAGCACGCTGATCCCGGCAGGCGCGACCGTCGAAGGCCGCATCACCAAAGTAAGTGAGCCGCGCCGCATCGCCGGCAAGCCCACCCTCGGAATTCTTCCCGAAGCCGTGATCATGCCGACTGGCGAGCGCTACTTCCTCGACGCCACTCTGGTCGACACCAACATCCACGGCACCGACGTGAATGCGGAAGGCCAGTTCAAAGGATTCGGTCATGACGGCCGCGACCAACTCGAAGTCGGTGGCGGCGCAGCCGGAGGCATGCTCATCGGAGGCTTGGTCGGCGGCCCAGTAGGAGTCCTGGTCGGTGGCGCAATCGGCGCCGGTGGAACCACAACGCACTGGCTGACCAAGCACCGCTCCGCCATCCTGCCCGCCGGAACCGAACTCACATTGGAACTAAACCGCCCCCTGACCATGGGCACCGCAGCCGCGGCGCCGATCCCCACCCCCGATCCAGCAGGCGGCAGCAAGTAAGGGTCAACACAAACTAAGACCTCTCTTAACGCCGGACAGCAGGTTCCGGCGTTTTTTCTTTCGCCAAGGTCTTATGGGAGAACAACCCGGTGAAACTTACGTTGGACATCCCGGACAAGACTCTGACACGACTGAAGAAGAAGGCGCGTCAGGAGGGCATTGCCGTCAACGATCTAGTTCTTCGCTCTATGAGGAGATGCTCGCGAACGCGGCAAAAGTGGGACTAAAGCGCAGCCCGCCAGTCATCGAATCAACGACACCAGGATCGTTGCACCTCTATAACCCGAGGATCTACGAGCTGATCGATTTCCCATAGTCACGGCGTTTGGATTCGCCCCACTCACGTCCCGAAAATCAAATCCCCCTCACTCACCACCTGCAACTCGATCCATCCCTCCAGCGGCAACGAATCCACCGGCAGCCGGTTCTGCCACAAGCTAAACCGAAGCCGTAGCTTGGTGGTGGCCGCGACGACAACCGCGCCCGACATGCCATCTGTCGTTCGATCGAATGTCCAGTCCGCCGGCACCGCGCTCGGAGTCGCCAGCAGCCATGCCAGCGGCAATTTGAATTCAAAATTCCGCACCAGCGCCAGCTTCACGTGTTCATCGGGCTGGGTCGACGAAGCCTTCACTTTCTCCTCGCCCCCATTCTCAACTTTCCACGCCTTCAGCCTGCGCTCATGCACCGCCGCCTCTACTCGTAACGCCCGCCGCGGACGCGCCTCGCCCGCAGCCCACGATTCCAAATTCACCACCAGATCAAAGTCTGCCTCGGGAACGCTGCCCATAAAATCCAGCCGCCCGTACACATACGTCGAATCGATGCCGGCATACACCGCATCCAGCAGAAACTGTTTGCCATGCATCGCCCCGGCGCGGTGGTCGGCCGTATAAATGGCCGCGCCCATCCACTCAAAATATCGCACCTTATCGCCCGCCACCCGCGGATGTATGTACGCCGTCTGCGGCACAAACGACGGCCGCACCTCGGCCCCGCTGATAGGCTGCGCCAGATAATCCGGAGGAACCGCTCCCAACGCCTGATACACGTTCGAAAGATGTTTGCGATACAACTCGTCAAAATCACGGTCATTGGCCGAGTGATGCTCCGGCCCGTACCACCAGTTCCAGTCGCTGCCTTCGGCGATCAGAATTTCCTCAAACGCCAGCTTGCGCTGCGCCTCAGTCGCCTGCGCCGAATTCTGCGCGTAAAACTCGCGCGCCTGATGCAGATAATCCCATGCACGATTGTCCTCCGGCGCGCCAATCCACACATTGAAGTTCGCCCCGATCCACGACCCCGGCACCAGCGACGTCATCTTGCCAAAATCTTTGTGCCGCGCAATGGCCTCAGAAATCGTCACCGCCTCCACGCCCGGCTCGCGCTGCAAGCCGTCATAGAAGCGCCGCAAAAATTCGCGCCCCGACTTCGGATAATATTCCCACGCATTCTCGCCATCGAGAATGATCGACACCACCGCGTCGCGCCCGTTGGCCAGCACGGGCTTAGCCGCTTCCTTGATGTTGCCAATCAAATGCTGCGCCGCGTTCGCCGGCGGCATGCCGGAATACACGAACCCGATCAAATCGGAAATCGTGTGATCCCGAAACACCAGATGCATCGCCGTCGAGCCATTCTCATACCGATGGATGTTGTAGAGCCTGTCGGCCAGATGTCCCGGCAACCGCCCGCTGCCGTCGCGCGCAAAAAACGACCCCGTGCTCCGCCCAAGCACGCCTTCGTCCGTAGCCATCCACTGCACACCCACGCTATGCGCGATGGCCAGCACTTCCTCAGAAACGCTGCCTTCCGACGGCCACACCCCCTTCGGCCGAATCCCGAATACTTTCTCGTGCAGATCAAGCCCGCGCACCAGTTGCTCGCGCGTATCCTGCGGATGGCGAAACCGGTTCTGCGGCAGCGGCAGGCCCGGCGACGAGACCGCTCCGGCGCTCGTATCGCACACCAGCGGCATAATCGGGTGATAAAACGGAGTAGCCGAAAGCTCGATCGAACCTTTTTTCGCCGCCTCGGCATGCGCCGGCAGCACCCGCCCAATCAACTCCCGTTCAAGCGCGATGACAAACTTCTGATCCTCCAGCGAGTAGCCGTGCCCTTTGGCGACCAGCGCCGCCACGTCCTTCTCTTCCAGAAAAAATTCGTCAAACCAGGCAATCTGCGACAGCACCTGCAGGTCCGTAAAATCCTGCGCCTGAAAATATCGCTCCGCCTTTTCCGGATGATCCCCATGCTCGCGAAACCGCTCCCACAATTCGCGGTACCGCGGATAACGCCCGATCACATTCTGCGGATTCGCCTGAAACAGATATTGCAGAGCAAACCGTCGCTCCCCCTGCGACAAATCCTTCGCCGGCTTCGCCGCCACGCTCAGAAACGGATCCTGTGCCGTCCCGGCAACGTAATCCTCAATCTGCAACATCAACGACGGCACCAGATTAAAATTCTGATGAACGTTCGGGAACTCATTCAGCAACTTCACCATGCCGTAGTAATCCTTGAGCGCGTGCAGCCGCGTCCACGGCAGACGATATTCCCCCGTAACCAGATCCTTATAGAACGGCTGGTGCTGGTGCCACAGAAGAATGACGCGCAAAGCAGGCATGGCTAGAGCAGCCAGTCTAGCATGCGAGGAATTTCGGAAACCCGGTCCACCCGGGGTCGCAGCCCGTGATCTTTATTCTGCAGTTGCCGACGTGAGCGAAACTCGCCGGCGGAACAGCACACGATTCTGGGAATTGTTATCCAGGCGCACATAGTACAGATACGGATGATCGCCGATGACCGAGAAGTTGAGATCGGGCGCGTCCGGATCAATCAATGAGAAGTAAGCATAGAGCCAGCTCCCCTTCGGGTCTTCAGAAAGCAGATCGCTCACCGTAACCACCAGCTTCGGCTTGGTCCAATGCACCATATCGGTCGAGGTTGTTAGATACATGCCCGGAGGGCCGCCCAATGAGTTATCCCAGTAATCCCACAACACCGCGACCACCACATTCAAAGGCTGATACACATAGATCCCGTTCACATCAGCCAACCACTGAACGGGTGTATAGACATGCTCTTCCGGATGCTTCACCGAGTTCGCGTACGGATCCGCAAACGACACCGAGAACTCCTTACCGTTCCAACTGCGCCACGACGCCGGGTCGAAAACGTTCTTCGTGCGCAGCGGAGCCCCGCCGTACTGCACCAGACAACGGCTCGCCCCGCCGGTCCCGGTACAGTTCGGAGGCCAGCTGTTATCCGTGGCCACCGCGTAGTACCACCCGCCATACTGCACGATGTTGGTATCGACGCTGTATCCCATGGGTCCATCGCCGATCACATACTGATAAGGAAATCCGGCTAAGAAATTTCCCGGAACCTTGGGCGTGTAGAAGTGATAGCCGCCATCGTGCGAGAAATGAAAAGTGTCGGAATCGTATTCGCACGCGGAGTACTGATTGTTGCCCTGAACGTTGCACTCGCCTTTGATCGCCCAGCCGTGATACTCCGTGTGTCCCAGAACCGCGATATTTTTGCCGTCAAGCGTATAGAAAGAATCAAGCCAGACCTGATCGTTGAAGTCCCCCGGATGGAAATCGTTCTGCGAACGGTACGCGACGTCGCAGCTGTGCTCGACGGTTTCGAGAGTCGGGCCCAGGCTTTGGAACAGTTCCGAACTCGCGCTTGAGAGGTGAACCGTCCCAGTGTAGTCACGAAACGCGCGGGCCATGGCGTCGGGAAAGTCGTTCTGGTTGCAAGAATCCCGGGGCGCAACGAAAACAGGAGTTCGGGTACCATCCAGTGCGCCTTTGATCGTAGGAGTCGTCAGGGCCACATCATCTCCGGGCACACTTTGAGCCTCCGAAACCGCAATCAGCGCGAAGACGCACACTACGGGGAGCAAGCCTTTCATGGCGGTATACAGTCCTTGTCGTTCTCGATGTTGATGTCGTCGGTCGCACTTACTTAACCCGACTCCTCGCCGCTCCACTCGCTGAGTGCAAATCATTTTTTCGTTGCAACACCGGCCCGGACAAGTGCCCGCAAACCCAGCGATTCCAATCAGCCTGCCCGTCCGGTAAACTATCGGCACACATCATGAGCCCTGACGCTGCTTCCCTGACCTCGGCCGCCCCGCAACTCCTCACCGACCAGGACCTCTACCTCTTCAACGAAGGCAGCAACTACCGCATGCACGAAAAGATGGGAGCCCATCTCGTCACGCTCAACGGCGAGTCCGGCGTCGTCTTCAGCGTATGGGCGCCGAACGCCCGCTCCGTCTCGGTGGTCGGCAGTTTCAACGACTGGAATCCCAAGTCGCTCTACCTCAGCCCGCGTGGCTCGTCGGGCATCTGGGAAGGTTTCGCCCCCGGCGCAACCAAAGGCGCGCTCTACAAATTCCACATCGAATCTCACACCAAGGGCTACCAGATCGATAAAGCCGACCCGCTCGGCCTGCTGCACGAAAAGCCACCGCGCACCGCCTCCGTCGTCTGGGACCTCGACTACCAATGGAACGACAGCGATTGGATGCAGAAGCGCGCCGCCCGCAATTCACTCCGCGCGCCGCAGTCGATCTACGAAGTCCATCTCGGCTCGTGGATGCGCGTCCCCGAAGAAAACAATCGCCCGCTCAGCTACCGCGAAACTGCGCCCCGCCTCGCCGAATACGTCGGCCAACTGGGTTTCACCCACGTCGAATTCCTCCCTGTCATGGAGCATCCCTTCTACGGCTCCTGGGGATATCAAACCACCGGCTACTTCGCGCCCACCTCGCGCTACGGCACGCCGCAAGACTTCATGTACCTGGTCGACTACCTGCACCAGCACGGCATCGGCGTGATTCTCGACTGGGTCCCGTCGCACTTCCCTTCCGACGCCCACGGTCTCGCCTACTTCGACGGCACGCATCTCTACGAACACGCCGACTCGCGCCAGGGATTTCATCCCGACTGGAAGACGCACATTTTCAATTACGGCCGCCCCGAAGTACGCAGCTTCCTCATGTCGAGCGCCATGTTCTGGCTCGACAAATATCACGTCGACGGCCTGCGCGTGGACGCAGTCGCCTCCATGCTCTACCTCGATTACTCGCGCAAGCAGGGCGAATGGATTCCCAACAAATTCGGCGGCCGCGAAAATCTCGACGCCATCGATTTCCTCCGCCGCTTCAACGAGGAGTCCTACGGCCAGCATCCCGACATTCAAACCACCGCCGAAGAATCCACTTCCTGGCCCATGGTCTCAAAGCCCGTCTACATCGGCGGCCTCGGCTTCGGCATGAAATGGGACATGGGATGGATGCACGACACGCTCCGCTATTTTCAAAACGATCCCATCCACCGCAAATATCACCACAACGATCTCACCTTCCGCATGCTCTATTCGTTTCAGGAAAATTTCGTGCTTCCGCTCTCGCACGACGAAGTCGTCCACGGCAAAGGATCGCTGATCGGCAAAATGCCCGGCGACGAATGGCAAAAATTCGCGAACCTGCGCCTGCTGTTCGCCTACATGTACGCCCAGTCCGGCAAAAAGCTCCTCTTCATGGGTGACGAATTCGGTCAGGTCCGCGAGTGGGCCCACGACTCCAGCCTGGATTGGGATGTCCTGCGGTACCAGGTTCATCGCGGCGCACAAGCCTGGATGGAACAACTCAACCGCTTCTACCGCAGCGAGCCCGCCATGCACGTGCTCGACAACGAGCCCGCCGGATTCGAGTGGGTCGACGCCAACGACAACGCCACCAGCACAATTTCCCTCCTGCGCAAAAGCGAGAACCCGCAAGACACGGTGTTAGTCGTGTGTAACTTTACTCCCGTCCCGCGCCTCGGATACCGCGTCGGCGTCCCCCACGGCGGCCACTGGCGCGAAATGCTCAACAGCGACGCCCGCGAATACGCCGGCAGCGGCATGGGCAACCTAGGCGGAGTCACCGCCGAAGAAATCCCCACCCACGGCCGCCCGTTCTCGCTCCAACTGACGTTGCCCCCGCTAGCCGCGCTCTTCTTCAAAGCAGCCTAAACAGCCCGTGTGGAAATGGCCGGCCTCGACTTCCCACGCCTTCCACACCGCCGTTCCCCGTCCCATGCTATCCTCGTCTTCAGCGCGCCCGCATGCGGATTCTGACCCGCTACATCCTACGCGAAGTGATCGCCCACGCGCTGATCGGCGTGGCCATCTTCACCTTCGTCCTGTTCACGCGCGACCTCGGCCGCATTCTCGAACTAGTAGTCCGCGCCAGCGCCCCGCTGCCCAGCGTCGCAGAAATTTTCTTCTTCACCGTCCCACTCGCCCTCACCTACACGCTGCCCATGAGCGTGCTGGTCGGCATCCTCATCGGCCTTAGCCGCCTTGCCGCCGACAGTGAAATCACCGCCATGCGCGCCAGCGGCATGGGCGTGTGGAGCTTCCTCCGCGTGCTCTCCATCTTCGTGATCGGCGCCTGGTTACTGGCCCTGGTCAACGGCCTCTACGTCGCGCCCCGCGCCCAGGCCGCCCTCGGCCATCTCGAAGATCGACTGAAAGGCTCGCAGGTTTCCTTCGAAGTCCAGCCCAGAGTTTTCTACGAAGGATTTCCAAAAATAGTTCTCTACGTCCAAGACGTGAAAAGCGCGCAAGGTGCAGCCCTCTGGAAGGGCGTATTCATGGCCGACCTGAGCGACGCTGCCAATCCGAAAATCACGCTGGCCAAAGAAGGCATCGTCGTCAGCGAGGGTCAAGATCGCCTGCATCTTCACCTGATCGACGGCTCGGCCCACGAGACCGATCCCCAGAACCCCGGCCACTACCAGATCTCGACGTTTCTGCAAACCGACATCCCACTCGACCTCACAACCTCCGAAACCAAGCCCGACGAATCCCTCCCCGCCGAGGTAATGACCACCTCAACCCTGTGGCAGAAAGCCGCGCGCGTCGACCCCATCACCGCCCGCTGGTATCTCATCGCCTTCCACAAGCGCTTCGCGCTACCCACAGCCTGCCTGGTGCTCGCCCTGGTAGGAATCCCGCTGGGCCTCTCGTCGAAAAAAAGTGGCAAGTCCGGCGGATTCGTACTCACCATCCTGCTCGTGTTCGTGTACTACACGGTCTCGCTCGTCGGAGTTTCTCTGGCCCGGCAAGGCCGCGTGTCATCCTGGTTCGGCGCATGGCTCGCCGACTTTGTATTTCTGGCGTTAGGTCTGTTCCTGTTGTTCCGCGCCGAGAAGCGCCCGTTTGAACTGACCTCATTCCGAGCTTTCTGGAAGCGCGACTCACGCGGCCCGCAACCAGCCATCGCGCGCAGCCGCCGTGAAAACGCCTTCGAGCGCGCCTCTACCCGCCGCCGCATGTTCAGCGCCACCTTCCCCACGCTGCTCGACGACTACATCCTGCGCGACTTCTTCATTTACCTTGGAATGATCCTCTCCACCTTCCTGGTGCTGGTCATCGTATTCACTCTCTTCGAGTTGCTAGGGGACATCCTTCGCAACCAGATTCCGCCCACCGTGGTCGCGGAATACTTGCTCAACGTCACGCCCTATCTGCTATACAACGTTGCGCCTCTGGTCATGCTGCTGGCCGTGCTGGTCACCTTTGGCCTGATGCAGCGCTCCAACGAAATCACAGCGATCAAGGCCGCGGGAACCAGCATCTACCGCATCGTCACGCCCGTGATCGTAGCCGCAGGAGTATTAGCCATCGGCCTGTTTTTCGCCGACCAGTTCTACCTGCCCCGCACCAACCAGCGCCAGGAAGCTCTGCACAACCAGATCAAAGGCAAGCCTCCGCAAACCTACCTGCGCCCCGACCGCAAATGGATTTTCGGCCAGAACCACGACATCTACTACTACCAGTTCTTCGATACCGATCGCGACCAGTTCGGCAACGTCACCGTCTTTCAACTCGATCCCGCCAGCTTCACAATCACGCGCCGCATCCACGCCGACCGCGCCCACTGGGCCGACAATCTGAATCGCTGGGTCTACGAGCAAGGCTGGGAGCGCTCCCTCAACGTCTCAGCCATGGCCAACTACCGCGTCTTCGACGTAGCCACCTTCCCCGATCTCCCGGAGACGCCTTCATACTTCAAGAAGGAAGTGAAGCAATACACCGAGATGAACTACGAAGAGCTGAGCCGCTACATCCGCGACCTGCAGCAAAGTGGATTCGACGTAGTTCGCCTGCGCGTGCAGCTCAACAAAAAGCTGTCCTATCCCCTGATCACATTGATCATGGCAATCCTGGCCATCCCCTTCTCGCTGTCGACAGGAAAAAAAGGAGCCATCACCGGAGTCGCCGTAGCGGTAGGAATTGCCGTCTTCTACACGGTCGTGTCGCGCCTG
>Ga0210383_10000292_pt1 | contig 49025 bp, 44 predicted proteins | sample IncBWC14OmetaG_FD_160072 | JGI IMG/M metagenome (GOLD analysis project Ga0210383, IMG submission 160072) | Forest soil microbial communities from Barre Woods Harvard Forest LTER site, Petersham, Massachusetts, United States - Inc-BW-C-14-O ...
TATTCCTGCCATCGCCTCGACCATTCGTCATAGAGCGCGCGCTCTTCCGCTGAATTGATCATGGCTTCGTAGTTCTTGCGGATCCTTCTGTTGTTCTCGGCGATCTTTTCGAGGGACTTTTCAACTGCTTGCTTTTCCTCGATCGTCTCGGACAGCAGATGCGCACGGAGCGTGGCTCGATAGAGAATGATACCGACGTTCAACTCGCCGAGTGCTTTCACGCTTGGCAGCCAGTTCGTCGCAATCTCGCTGGTGTCCGCGTTCATGGTCCGCATGTAGCTGGCGGCGAGGAGGCCGGAGCCGGCCAAGGCGAGCAGCAAAACGGAGACAACACAGATAATTTTTGTGCGGATTGCGAATTTCATGAACATCACAGGGAGTCCCACAGAAGCCCAACGCCTGCGCGTGCCCGTTAGCGTGCGGATGTCGCGCGTAGATTTTGTAAGCGAACGTATCGGGCAGAGATTCACCAATGGTTAATGCAACCTGCCGTCGAACCAAGAGGACACGAAAATTTCGTACAGCGGCCGCTTTCGGTGCGCCCTGAATGACGAATCTGCCCAAGGAAGTGTCGGGGAAGGGAAATGGCGAGTTACATCGCCACAGCCTTCGGAAGTTGAACCGCCAGATGTTCAATGAAGGCGCGGACCGAAGGCAACAGGCCTTGCCGGTAAGGCAGCAGCGCCGTCAGCGTCGAATCGCCGGCAAGCCACGTGGGCAACACCCGGCGCAGGGCTCCCGATCGAAGCTCTTCGCGACAGACATAGCCGGGCAGCGCGACAATGCCGAGCCCGGCGATCGCCGCGTGCTTCAATCCGACCATGTCGTCGCTCATGAGGCGCGGCGTCAGGGGCACGACAACCTCGCTTTTTCGCTCGCTGGCGTGGCGAAGCCGCCAGGCCGGGGAAATCCCGGTACGCATCATGAAAAGCGATGAATGCTTTCGCAGATCTTCGGGCGTCCTGGGCGAGCCGTTCGCGTCGAGGTAAGCGGCCCCCGCGAACAGCAGCCAGGGCGCCGGTGCCAGCGTCCTCTGGACCAGCGTCGAATTCGGGAGCGGGTCTGCATGCGCTCTGACCGCGACGTCGTAGTTCTCGCCGACAATGTCGACCTTTTGGTCCGTCGCATGCGCGACGACGTTGACCCTGGGATGATGGACAAGAAAATCCGTGACCGCCTCGCGCAATGCGAACTGCATGGTGGCCGTGCCCGATGTGAAACGCACGGTCCCGATCGGTTCGCTCAGCCGGTGCCGTATCGAGGCCTCAGCCTGTTCGGCCTGCTGAAGCATCTCCGTCGCATGGCGATAGAATTCGCCACCCGCATCCGTCATCCCGAATCGCCGTGACGTGCGGTTGAGCAGCCGAACCCCGAGGCCCGCCTCGAGCTCGCGGATGCGATGGCTCAGAGTTGATTTCGGAAGCCGTAGGGTACGGCTGGCGGCGGTGAAGCCGCCCCTGTCAACCACCTGCACGAAATAGAAGAAGTCGTTGAGGTCGAGCATCGGGCCATTGTCCAATATATTGGATGATAAGTTCAGATATTGCCAGCTTCTTGTCCGATGGTCGAGCGACTAGAACTTTGCTCCGATAGCGGCGGCAGAGAGTGGCCGCCCGTGGACCGGCAGAGGCCTTCATGCAACGGCGTCAATTCATCCAATCCGCCACGCTCGGAGCCGCTGCGATGATTCTCGGCGCAGCGCCGATCGGCGGCGCATCTCAACCCAGCAGATCTCGGGAGAATGTCATGGCAGACGAACTTCACCCTTATGAGCCGCTCACATCCGAAAACGCAGCGCTCGTCCTCGTCGACCATCAGGTCGGTCTCATGACCGGGGTGCGCGACTATTCGACCGGAGAACTCAAGCACAACGTGGTCGCGTTGGCCAAAGCCGCCAAGGCGCTGAAGCTGCCCATCGTCGTCACCACGACGGCGCGCGACAGCCTATGGGGTCCGACCTTTCCGGAACTCGTGGCTGCGTTACCCGGCGTCCAAATCATTGACCGTTCGTCCGTCAACGCATTCGACGATGCAAGGGTCGCGCGCGCGATCGAAGCGACCGGCCGCAAGAAGCTGATCTTCGCCGGCATCTCGCTCGAAGTCTGCGCCGCGTTTCCCGCCGTCACTGCGGTCGGCAAGGGATATGGCGCCTATGTCGCCGTCGATGCCTCGGGAACGTTCAGCGAGACCAAGCGCCAAGCCGGCCTCCTGCGCATGATGCAGGCCGGCGTGATCGTCTCTGACTATGCGACCTTGATGGTCGAGATCCTGAAAGACAACGCTCGCCCGGAGGCCGGCGCCGTCTATGAGGCCCTGGACATGCCCTGGGCCAAACTGGTTGGACAGATCGCGCAGGCTTACGGCAAGTGACTGGATGCCAGTCGGCTTGCGCCGGCCGGCATTCCAGGCCCACACTTGTCGATCGCTGCTATTTGCCTGCTATTTTTCGCTGGGAGTTCCGGATGAATCGCATCGTCATCGCATCACTCGCCACGTTGCTCGCAACCGCAGCGCAGGCTGCCGAGTACATGCAGAAGACGCCGTTTCAGTTGTCGCGTGCGTTTTCGCCAGGGGTCATAACGTCTGGCGGAATAACCGTCTGGGTCGCCGGCCAGACTGCGACGGAAGATAGCCAGGGCCACGACATCGCCAATAATTTCGAAGCCCAGGTCAAACAGGTGTTTGCTCAGGTCGACGGCGTCCTGAAGCGCGCCGGCGGCAGCGTGGACAACGTCGTCGCCATGACGGTCTTCATCAAGGAATCCCGTTATGGCGACAAGTTCGTGGAGATGCGCAAGGACTTCTTCAAGAATGGAAACTATCCCGGCAGCGCCCTCATCACCGTGACGAATTTCGCCCGGCCCGGGATCGAGATCGAAGTCCAGGCGATTGGTGTGATCGGCGATAGTTGCTCGAACGACAATCCTTGCTCGGCCGAAGGAAAGAAGACGCCGAATAAATGAATTGGCGGATCAACCCGGCTCCATGCCCTTGGCCTTGATCACCGCCAGTGCCGACGGCGCGGCGAGAAATTTGATGAAGGCCTTGGCCGCATCGGCTTCCTTGCTTGCGGGGGAAGCGGCCGCCGAGAAGTAAGTGTAGGACTGGATATCCGGTGGCAGCGGCCCAGCAAGCTCGGCGCCGGGATAGGGCAAGATCTCGCTGATCTGGGTCATGCCGATCTCGACTTCGCCTGATGCCGCAGCCTCGCCGGCCGCGCCCGGCAACAGTTTGAGCTTGGGTTTCAGCTCCTCGGCGATACCGAGTTTCTCGAACAATGTTTTCAGATAAGCGCCGGTGGCGCCTGCTGCGGTAAAGCCAACCGATTTGACATCGAGGAGCGTTCGTTTGAATGCCTCGGTCGTGCTGATATCGGGTTTTGGGGCGCCTTTGCGGATCGCCACGCCGATCCCCGAATGCGCAATCGTGGTCCGGGCCGTATCGACCTTGCCACTTCCGGCAAGGCTGTCGGTGATCGGTGCGGCGAGGATGGCAACGTCGAATGCCTCGCCCTCCTCGATCTTCACCTTCAAGGCCGCGGCCGGTGCGAAAGTGATGTCGACTTTGTTGCCGGTCGCTTTCTCGAACTGCGGCGTAAGCTCCTGCAGGGTCGTCTTCACGGCCGTCGAGGCCAGAACCTTGATCTCTGCCGCCTGCGCGCCGCTCGACAGCAGCGCCATTACCGATCCGACGATCGGACCAATCACGCGTTGAATTTTCATTGTTTTCTCCCAAACCATTGTTTTTTTTATCGACGTCGAAACAACCTAGCGAAAAGCGCCTACCACTGCGAGACGCGCCGTCAAAATAAAACTGATCGTGATGGGCACGCGTCTTCTCTTGAGCCGTCGTGACTCTCTTCAATGCCGCTGAATGAATTCAAGAACCTTCGCGTTGAACATTTCCGGCTGCTCCCATGTGACCGCATGACCTGCATCGGTTACGATCGCCCATTCGTGATTTTTCACGTGCGCTGCCCAGACCAGCATCAAGGCCGGAGGTGCGAGCAGATCGGCATCCGCGGCAAGGATAAGGGTGGGCGTAGGGATCGTCTCGATCTTCGCGAAGGTGTTGGGGGTGCGCAGGGGTTGGTCTGAGGCGTCAGTCTGGCGCGCATGTTCCTCGATCTCGATCCAGCGTTGGGTCCCGTCCGGGTTGGTGCCTCGGTAGGACGGCCCGACTTCCCGGTAGACCGCGGGGAGTTTCCGCAATCCCGGAATTTCAAGGCGGGCGCTAATCTCGGCGATCTCCTTGTCCGATACTTGCCCGGTGCTCGCCGCGATCACCAGGCTCCGGAGCCGCTCGGGGTGCCACGCCGCATAGTCCAAAGCCGCAAATCCGCCACCGGCGACGCCGAGCAAATGGAATTTGTCGAGCTTGAGATGTTCCGTGAGCGCATCGAGATCGCCCGCAATGCTTCCCGGCTGCGGGCCCGTTGCGGGATTGGCGTTGCTCTTGCCCCAGCCGCGGCGGTCGAACGCGATAACGCGATATCCGGCCCGAGAGAAGTCTGCGACCTGGTTCGTCCATACGGCACTGGTGCCCGTGTTCGCGTGAAGCAAAATCAGTGGCACGCCGGTGCCGCCGCTGTCCGTGAACCACAGCTTCACGCCGGGCAGTTCAGCGAAGGCGCCAACATCAGCCGCCACGGTCGTTTGAATTCCCGCCGCCACCGCGCCCAAGACTACCGCGCCCAAGACTACCGCGCGCAAGGCTACCGTACCCAAGGTACCAACAAGAAACGCGCGCCGCTTGATCATGTGATCTCCCCCGATATTCGAACCTTAGGCTCCAAGAAAGTTTGGACGCCAAGAAAGTTAGCATGCTGATAGGCGATCTGCGCATGCCCCGTTTTGTGCCAGAGGCTGACATTGCGCCGAACCTCACATACTCTCGGCCCAACGATTTACAAAAGGTCCGTCAAGGACCGCTGCCGAACTCCGGCATACGATTGAGGAAATGCCATGAAGCTCGCTCGTAGAGCTGTTCTGCGTCTGGCAGCCGGTGCTGCGGGGCTTCCGGCCGCCTCCCGGATGGCGGGCGCGCAAAACCATTCGAAGCCGCCATCGGAGCACTCCGCCGCCCCGCTTGCGGAAAGACTCGCGGCCTATGCCGATCGCCTGCGATTTGAGGATCTCGACGCGGCAACCATCGAGCGGGTCAAAACGCACCTGATTGATACGATCGGATGCGGCATCGGCGCCTTCGACGAAGGGCCGGTTGGTATTTGCCGCAACGTTGCGCTGGCGGTCAGCGGCAACGCCACCATCATCGGCACCAACAGGCGCACGACGGCTGAGCTGGCGTCCTTCGCCAACGGGGCGCTTTGCCGCTATTTAGACTTCAACGATACCTATGTCGGACGCTTCTCCGTTCATCCCAGCGATCACATCACGGCCTGCCTCGCGGTGGCCGAGGCTGAGCGAGCCAGTGCCAGAGATCTGATTCTCGCGATGGTCATTGCCTATGAGGTGAACTGCCGGCTGGTCGACGCCCTCGATATCGCGGCACGCGGTTGGGATCCGCCGGTCATGAGTCTCCCGGCGGTAGCGCTCGCCGCGGGAAAGCTGATGAAGCTCAGCCCTGAGCAGTTGACGCAAGCCGTCAATATCGCCGTCAACGACCATATCCCGATGGCCCAGACGAGGGTGCAAACGCTGTCAGATTGGAAGGGGCTCGCCGACGCCGAAGCGGCGCGCAATGCGGTATTCGCCGCAGCTCTGGCGCGCGGCGGCCTGACGGGGCCGGCGCCGATTTTCGAAGGGCAATCCGGCTTCTTCAAGCAGGTATCCGGCCCGGGTGACGTCGACCCTGACAAATTCGGCGGCCGCGATGTGCCGTTCCTGATCCATCGCTGCGCCATAAAACCTTACCCTGCGGTGATCTACACCCAGACCGCCATCGTGGCCGGTATCGAAGTTGCGAGCGCAGTCGGATCGCTCGACCGCATCGCCGCGATCGAGATCGCGACGACCCAGCGGGGTTATCAACGGACCGGCAGCGAGCCTGAAAAATGGTCGCCCAAAACCAGGGAGACCGCCGACCACAGCCTGCCCTACATCACGGCGCGCGCGATGTTCGACGGCGACATCACCAACGATAGCTTCGCGACCGAGATGTTCAGCGATCCGCGCATTCTCGCTTTCATGCAAAAGATCACGGTGCGTGAAGACCCCGCACTCACCGCGCGGGCCGGAGGCGCGCCCACGCGCGTCACGGCAATTCTCGCCGACGGGCAGCGAATTTCGCGCGAAGTCGACTACGCTCCCGGTTTCGCCGAACGGCCGATGAACCGATCCGAGGTAGAACGGAAATTCCGCGGCAATGTGGGCAAGCGCTGGCCGAAGGAGCGGACCGACGCCGTTCTGCGGGCGCTGTGGGCGCTTGAAGAGACGGACGATCTATCCCGCTTGCTGAGCCAGTTTTCGATGCCAACAAAACCCTAGAGTGCTGGATGCGTGCAGCACCATGCATGAATTTGGAACGGCTGGAGGCTCCATGAGCGGTCTGAGGATTGTACTGGCTGGCCTTGTGATCGCCACCATCTGCGGCGGCGGCAGCGCGGATGCCGCCGCAATCAAGGTTCTGGCCTCCGGCTCTTTGAAGGGCGCGTTATCGCAGCTCATTCCGGACTTTCAAAAGGCCTCCGGCGACACGGCAACCATCGAATATGGGCCGGCGGGCGCCATCACCGGCCGGATTCAAAAGGACGATGCCGCGGATGTCGTGATCGTATCCAAATCGCAGATCGAGAAGCTTGCAGGCAACGGCAAGGTTCTCCCAGGGAGTATCGTCAACGTCGCGGGGATCGCGCTCGGCATCGCGGTCCGCAAGGGAGCGCCCAAGCCTGACATCAGCAGCGTCGAGGCGTTCAAGCGGATGCTGCTCGCTGCCCGCTCGATCGGGTACCGCGATCCCGCAACGGGTTCGACGTCTGGCACCTACACAGCGAGCCTGATCGAGCGGCTCGACATGACAGAGGATTTGAAGCCGAAACTGAAACTCGACCGAACCGAGGGTGATGCTCCCGAGAACGTCTTCCGGACGGTTGCCAGCGGCGAGATTGAAATGCAGATCGGGCAGATCACCGAGATCGCGATCGCGCCCGGTGTCGAACTTGCAGGTCCGCTTCCTGCCGAGATTCAGAATACGACCGTGATGGCCGCCGGGATCGCCGCGACCAGCAACGCGCCGGAAATCGCGGGCGCATTCATTCGCTTCATCTCGTCGTCCTCAGCGGCCGGCGTGTTGAAGGCAACCGGATTTGTGGCGGTGAAAGAAAATTGATCAGCCAGCCGACCGCGGAGGTTTACTCCGCAGCTGATGTCTCCGGCAGCTTGGCGCCCTTGCCGTAGCGCTGATCGATGTAGTCGATCACTAGCGCCTTGAAGTCGGCGGCGATGGTCGGTCCGCGCAGGGTGCGGAATTTCTTGCCGTCGACGAACACGGGGGCGGCCGGCGCTTCGCCAGTGCCCGGCAACGAGATGCCGATATTGGCATGCTTGGATTCGCCGGGGCCGTTGACGATGCAGCCCATCACGGCGACGTTGAGTTCCTCGACGCCGGGATATTGCGTCTTCCAGCTCGGCATTTCGACGCGGATGAAATCCTGAATCGAGCGCGCCAGTTCCTGGAAGGTGGTCGAGGTGGTGCGGCCGCAGCCGGGACAGGCCGCCACCAGCGGCACGAAGGTGCGGAAGCCCATGGTTTGCAGCAGTTCCTGCGCGACCTGAACTTCCAGCGTGCGATCGCCGCCGGGTTCGGGCGTCAGTGAAATGCGGATGGTGTCGCCGATGCCGTCTTGCAGCAGAATGCCGAGGGCAGCGGACGAAGCGACAATGCCCTTCGAGCCCATGCCGGCTTCGGTCAGACCCAAGTGGATCGCATAGTCCGAACGGCGGGCGAGTTCCTGATAGACCGCGATCAGATCCTGCACGGCGGAAACCTTCGCCGACAGGATCATCTTGTGCTTGGGCATGCCGAGTTCTTGCGCGCGCGCAGCCGACAGCAGCGCCGACTGCACCATGGCCTCGCGCGTCACGGCGCGGGCGTCGCGCGGATTGGCAGAGGCCGTATTCTCGTCCATCAGCTTGGTGAGCAATTCCTGGTCGAGCGAGCCCCAGTTGGCGCCGATCCGCACCGGCTTGTCGTTCTTGTTGGCGATCTCGATGATGTCGGCGAACTGCGTGTCGCGTTTGTTCTTGAAACCGACATTGCCGGGATTGATGCGGTACTTGTCGAGCGCCTCGGCGCAGGCGGGATATTCCGCGAGCAGCTTGTGGCCTATGTAATGGAAATCGCCGATCAAAGGCGTATTGATGCCGCGCTTGCGCAGGCCGTCACGGATATGCGGAACGGCGGCGGCGGCTTCCTCGCGGTCCACCGTGATGCGCACCATTTCGGATCCGGCGCGCGACAGGGCTGCGACCTGGGCAATCGTGCCGTCGATATCGGCGGTGTCGGTATTGGTCATCGACTGCACGACAATCGGTGCCCCGCCGCCAACGGCGACATGGCCGACCATGACCTGGGTGGTTTTATGCCGTGCTTTCGGGCCGGCGACGTCGTTCTCGGGCGGTTTTACGGGCTGGTTCATGGCGTCTCGAATATCAGGTTTTGGTGACGGTCAGCAACGGATCAGTGGATACCGGGAGGCCCGGACCGGGCCGATTTACGAGGTAAAGCCCCGCGATGACCAGAAGCGCCGCGGCCCCGAAGATGGGGGTCAGTCTATCATGGAGGATGAAATAGCTAGCCACGACGCCAAACAAAGGGGTGATGAAGGAAAATGCCGACAATTTGCTGGCGGAATAGGCCTTGACCAGCCCAAACCAGAGCAAAAAGGTTAATCCGACCACCCAGAACGCCTGATAGGCCATCACCGAAATCGCCAGGAGGCCCGGAACCCGGGTCAGGGTTTCACCCGAAACGAGGGCGGCGAAGGCCAGAATCGGGATCGAAATCGCTACCTGGTAAGCCAGCGCTTTTTCGGGAGGGGCCTGACCGAGCCGGCTGGCCTTTACCATCAGGGTCGTCGCCGCCCATAGGGCGCCGCCGCTGACGAGCAGGAGGTCGCCCCACAGGACGCTGGCATCGACATCGGCCTGCGGAAGGCCGATCGCGAGCGCCACGCCGATAAAACTCAAACCCAGCCCCGCCCATTGCAAGGCGCGCAGCCGCTCGCCCAGGAATCGATACGAGCCGAGCGCGACAAAGAAGGGCGCAATGTAGAGAAAGACCACCGCGCGCGAGGCCGAGGTCAACAACAGCCCGCGATAGATCAGCACGAATTCGGCGCCGAACAGCACGCCCGCGCACAGGCCGGCGTAAAGTGTGCCGTCGCGTGCGAAGATGTTCACGCCGCGGAAGCGGGCGATCAATAGCAGCACGGGAAGGGCGGCAATGGAGCGGATCGTGCCCTGCAAGAACGGCGGAATGTCCGGCAGCGCCAGCTTGACGGCGATCTGGTTGAAGCCCCAGCTCAGGCACAGCATCAGCATCAAGGCGATCGCGCGCGGCGGAAGCGAGCGCTCTGCCGATACGAGTGGAGTGGATTCGACATTCGCTAGCATCTAGCCGCGAGTCCGATAAGCCAATGTCAAATCCGAAACTCCACTCGAATCCATTATTTGCTGGTGGCCCTTTGATTCTAACATTCGCAAAAGTGCCCGCTGCAAAGAGCGGCGAATGTTAGAATCGGACCACCCGTCGGCAAATTTTCCATGAGTTCCCCGCGGAGAGCTTATCGCTCTCTTCTTAATTCTGACAATGTGCGCAAACGCCGGTGATTTCGACAATGGACATTCTCGGCGTAAAGCCGGTCGAGCGCGCCGAGGCATTGAGGCTCTGCGCGACGGGCGCCGCCGGGACCTCGCCGACCAGGCCACAACGCTCGCATATCAGAAATGCCACCATAGCGGCCTCGTCATGATCGTGGGCGCAGGCGAGAAACGCGTTGCGGCTTTCGATGCGATGGACGAGGCCGTTTTCCATTAGGAAGTCGAGCGCGCGGTAGACGGTGATGGGCGCCGGCCGCGACATGGTTTTCGCCAGTTCCTCGATGACTTCATACGCGCCGAGCGGCCGATGGCTGGACAACAACGCTTCCAGAACCCGGCGGCGGATCGGCGTCAATTTTTGCGAGCGTCTGGCGCAGACCCGTTCGGCATGCAGCAGCGCGTCTGCAGTGCAGCGGCCGTGATCGTGGTCGGGCGCGGGGAATGTCGGTTTGGCCAGTGTCATCGAGCCTAGCCTAGCATTTTGTCAGGTGAACCAAAATCCCGTGACACGGAAAACCGCTGAATGTTCCGGCGCTTGATGCCTGAGCCATGACGTTTTGGCAGGGCAGGGCCGCAACAAGCTGGCCATGGACAATTAATAAGCTAGCTTATTATGTGCAAAGCTTACATAAGCGTCGATGCTCCCGATTGGGGCCGTCTCGCTTCATGAGCTTCGAAAATAAGGTGTGCCGGGATGCCCCGCGGTTCCGTGGATATGAACTTCCTGTTTACCCTCGGCGAATTGCAGCGGCTGGTGCGCGCCTATGCGGATCGGCAGGCGGCCCGCTACGGCATCACCCGCGCGCAATGGGCGGTGCTCGCCAAGGTCGAACGCTTCGAGGGCATGAAGCAGACTGAACTTGCCGAGCAGATGGAGATGCAGCCGATCACGCTGACGCGTTTGATCGATCGCCTCTGCGACAACGGCTGGATCGAGCGCCGCAGCGACGACACGGACCGCCGCGTCAACCGGCTCTATCTGCGCAAGGCCGCAAAGCCGCTGCTTGCCAAGCTGGCCGGCCTGAAATCCGAGCTGACCGCAACTGCACTCGAAGGCATCAATCCGTCGGACGCGAACCGGCTTCTCACCCAGCTCGAGACCATCAAGGAAAACGTCCGGAACGCCATTCAGGAACAAGAAGATGCAAGGAAGGAACAGCGCTATGGCTGATCCGGTATTGAAGTTTCCGCCCGAGCAGAAGGGCGCTCCGGGGCAAATGCCCCGCGAGAAGCTCGCGGCCTCGCCGCGCCGCCGGTTGATGGCCGCGATGCGCCGTTATCGCCGTTTCCTGCTGCTCGTTGTGCTGCCGATCGTCGCCGTGATCGGCGGCGTCGTGTTCTATCTCAATGGAGGCCGTTACGTCGGCACTGACGACACCTATGTCGGCGCGCAAAAAGTGATGATCACGCCTGACATCTCCGGGCGAATCGACAAGGTCGTGGTGAAGGAAGGCCAACTCGTTCATAAAGGCGACGTGCTGTTCGAAATAGACCCGGTTCCGTTCCGGCTTGCCGTGGACCGTGCCAGAGCCGCCCTCGAACAGGCGAAAACGACCTACAGCAACCTCGGCGCCAACATCAAGATTTACGACGAGATGGCCAACTTGATGCAGCAGGCCATCGACCTGAAGCAGCGCGACGTCGAGCGCAAGTCGGCACTGGTAAAGAACAGCTACGGTTCGCAGCTCGACCTCGACAACTCCACGAACTCGGCCATCACTGTGCGCGCCGAACTCGCCTTCGTCCAGCAGCAGCGATCGAGCTCGCTGATCCAGTTGCTCGGCAACCCGAACCTCGCGCTCGAGGACTTCCCGCCTTATTACCAGGCGCAAGCCGCACTCGCGCAGGCCCAGCGCGATCTCGACCACACCGAGATGCGGGCGCCGATGGACGGCGTCGCAACCATGGTCGACCAGATCCAGCTTGGCCGTTTCGTCGTCGCCGGCTCGCCGGTGTTCACCGTCATCGATATCGCAAAGCCCTGGGTGGATTCCAATCTGAAGGAGTCTGACCTGACCCATGTCGAGGTCGGACAGACGGTCGAGATCGACGTTGATGCTTTTCCCGATCACACCTTCAAGGGCACTGTGGGTTCGCTCTCGCCCGGCACGGGTGCGCAATTCGCGATCCTGCCGCCACAAAACGCCACCGGCAACTTCGTCAAGGTGGTGCAGCGCGTTCCGGTGCGGATCTATTTCGATCAAAACGATCCGTTTGTTAAGAAGCTGAAAGCCGGCATGAGCGCCTATGCCACGATCGATACCGGCCACAAGCGCACGCTCGCGGGCCTGCTTGGCTTGCGGTCGGCTGCGGCGAAAGAAGACTAAAGACGATGTCGCCGACGGCGATTCCAGCTCCGAGTGCCGTTCCCGGCCTGCGCCGGAACATGGTGACGATCTGCGCCATGACCGCGACGATCATGCAGGCGCTCGACACCACGATTGCCAACGTCGCGCTCCCTTATATGCAGGGAACGCTTTCGGCGTCGCAGGACCAGATCAACTGGGTGCTGACCTCCTACATCGTGGCGGCGGCGATCATGACGGCACCTGTGGGATGGATCGCCAACCGCTTCGGCCGCAAGCGAACCTTCATCATCTGCTCCGCCGGCTTCACCGTCGCTTCCGTGATGTGCGGGCTCGCGCAGGACATCAACCAGATGGTGGTGTTTCGCCTGCTGCAGGGCGTGTTCGGCGCGGCGCTGGTGCCGCTGTCACAGGCGGTGATGCTCGACTCCTATGCGTTGCATGAGCGCGCCAAGGCGATGTCGATCTGGGGCATGGGCGTGATGATGGGCCCGATCATGGGACCCTCACTGGGTGCGTGGCTGACGGAAACCTATTCCTGGCATTGGGTGTTCTTCGTCAACCTGCCGTTCGGCATTGGCACCGTGCTCGGCCTGATGGTCTTCATGGATGAGACAAAGCAGAATACCGAATTGCGCTTCGACTGGTTCGGTTTCGCGGCGCTGGCCATCGGCATTGGCGCCTTGCAGGTCGCGCTCGACCGCGGCGAACAGCTCGGCTGGCTGGAATCCAATGAAATCATCGCTGAGTTCGTCATCGCCGCCGTCGGCTTCTATTACTTCTTCGCCCACTCCTTCACGACCGATCGCCCCTTTATCCAGTTCGCCCTGTTCAGGGATCGTAATTTCCTCACCGGATGCATCTTCATGACGGTGATGGGACTTGTGCTGTACTCGACCATGGCGCTGGCCTCGCCTTATCTGCAGAACGTGATCGGCTATCCCATCATTACCGCGGGCGTATTGCTGGCGAGCCGCGGCTGCGGCACCTTCGTCGCGATGATGCTGGTCGGCCGCCTGATGCGCACCATCGAGGCGCGCACGTTGATCATCACGGGCCTCAGCCTCACCGCGCTGTCGCTGTACTGGATGACCGCCTGGACCGACCAGACCGGCGTGGCGGAGATCGTGACCATCAGCATCATCCAGGGCTTCGGCTTCGGGCTCGTTTTCGTGCCGCTGTCGACGGTTGCGTTCATGACGCTGCCGAACCATCTGCGCACCGACGGCACCTCGATGCTGACACTGATGCGCAATGTCGCAAGCTCGGTCGGGATCTCCATCGTGATCGCACAACTGACCGAGGGCGGGCGGCGGGTCTATGCGATCCTGTCGGAGCACATCACCCCGTTCAATCACGCCATGCAGATGCCCGACGTGAGCGGCATGATCAACCTCGGCACCGACAAGGGCCGCGCCATGGCGGACGTGATGGTTCAGCTTCAGGCCCAGATCATCGCCTTCTCGCAGGATTATCAGCTCGTGATGTTCTTCATCCTGGGCTCGATCCCGCTCGCGATCATGATCGGCTCGACCAAGGTTGCTCTGCGCAAGCAGGCAGCCGGGCCGGAACATGCGGTGATGGAATAGCGTCTTTCGAAAATTGACTGCTTTAAAAACAAAAGGAGCGCTGCATGCAGCGCTCCTTCGTGTTGACTGATGCTTGCGCGATCAGAAGTGGTAGTTGATGCCGACCTGTCCGCTGTTGATGTTCAGCGTTCCGGTCTGGATGCCCGGCGGGAACTGGTTCGCGAAGAACGTCTGTCCGCCGAAGCTGCGATAGAGATATTCGCCCTTGAGCGACCAGTGCGGCAGGAACATCCATTCGATGCCTGCACCCGCGGTCCAGCCGGTCAGGGTCTGGCTGTCGCTGATGCCGACACCGAGTGCGCTGGCGCTCAGCTTGGCGTCGGCGATGGCCAAGCCGGCGGTGCCGTAGAGCAGGACCTGATCGACGGCGACACCGAAGCGGCCGCGCACGGTCGCCAACGCATCGAGCTTCGCGCCGACGGTGACGGTGCCGATGGTGACGCCGTTATTGACGTCGGCAAACGCGCCATCGCCTTCGATACCGGCGACGAACTGGCCGAACTGCCAGTTGTAGCCGACCGTTCCGCCGCCGAAGCCACCCTTCAACGCAAGCGGATCGCTGCTGTTCTCTTTGCCATAGCCGCCCATGGCGCCGACGTAGAACCCGGACCAGTTGGTCGCGGGGCTGACGATGGCGGGCGCCTTCGTATAGGGCGCGCTCGGCGGTGCAGGCAGGTCGGCAGCGTAGGCGCTGCCCGCGATCGACGTCAGCAGAAGTCCCAAAGCAAGTTTCTTCATCATTTCCTCAGCGGTAAAAAAGCCCGCTGGAGGCCATAATGGATGTTTCCGATCGTTACAATCAGGTTGCAGAACGTATCCGATTAAACCTGACGGGTGTGGTCACCAGAACACAGTTTTCCGATCAGATGACAAATCCGTGAATAATGGGGCCGGATCCGCTGCCGCCTTAAATGTCGAAAAACACAGTCTCGTCGTCACCCTGAAGGTGGATGTCGAAATGATAGATAGAGTTGCCGCCCGGTACGCGCTTGGCGATCAGGGTGGCGCGACGCTCGGTGGGCACCAATGCCAGAACAGGATCGGCGGCGTTGGCGGCTTCATCATCGAGATAGATGCGCGTGTAGTTATGCAGGATCATGCCACGGGCGAAAATCGCGACCAGAATATGCGGTGCCTGTGGCTTGCCGTCGGGATCGGGCACCGGGCCCGGCTTGACGGTGTTAAACGCGTATTCGCCATTGGCGCCGGTGCCGCAGCGGCCAAAGCCGCGGAATTTGGAATTCGGCAGCGCGCGGTTGTCTTTTGGATCGGCGAAGCGGCCCTGCGCGTCGGCCTGCCAGATCTCCAGCATGCAGTCGGGCACGGGTTTGCCGTCGCCGTCGAACACCCGTCCTTCGATTCGGATTCGCTCGCCCGTCGCGTCAGGAGTCACGAGGTCGTTCGTAAACGCGTCGTTCCATTCGTACTGGCCGGTCGGCGTCAGCCCGTAGGCGAAGAAGGGACCGACGGTCTGTGACGGCGTAATGCCTTGCGGCTTGGTCGTGGGCACTATTTGGTCTCCATCGGCGTGGCGTTGCGGCCGCGCAGCACGATGTTGAAGCGATAACACAGCGCCCATTCGGGCTGGGTGTTTTCCAGATCGAAGGACGAAATCATCCGGTCGCGCGCTTTCGCGTCGGTGACCGAGTTGAAGATCGGATCGAACGGGAACAATGGATCGCCGGGAAAATACATCTGCGTCACCAGCCGCGACACAAAGGAATGGCCGAACACCGAGAAATGGATGTGGGCCGGCCGCCACGCATTGTGATGGTTGCCCCAGGGATAGGCGCCCGGCTTGACGGTGACGAACCGGTAATAGCCTCCGCCGTCGGTTTGTGCGCGCCCCGCCCCGGTGAAGTTCGGATCGAGCGGCGCCGGATGCTGGTCGCGGACATGGATATAACGCCCGCAAGCATTGGCCTGCCAGAGTTCGACCAGTGTGTTGGGCACGCCGCGTCCGTCTTCATCGAGCACATGGCCATGCACGATGATGCGCTCGCCGATCGGCTCGCCCTTGTGCTGGGTGGTGAGATCGGCATCGCCCGGGCGCACGGTTTCGTGGCCGTAAACCGGGCCGGTCAATTCCGACAGCGTGTGGCGCATGATGATCAGCGGCTTGGAAGGCGAACGCTTCACCGTGCTCTTGTAATCCGGCGACAGCCTCGCCGGATGGGCTTTGTTGCTTTCGGTCGGATAGGCGAATGTCATGTTGACCTCTCCCCGTCGTTGCGAGCGTAGCGAAGCAATCCAGAATCAAAAGAAAAAGTGGATTGTCGCGTCGCTGCGCTCCTCGCAATGACGCTGCTACGTTAGTTCAACTTCTCGATCGCCATGGCGACGCCCTGGCCGACACCGACGCACATGGTCGCCAGCGCGCGTTTTCCGCCGCCTTTTTCCATGCCATGCACGGCAGTCACCACCAGCCGTGCGCCGCTCATGCCGAGCGGATGACCCAGTGCGATGGCGCCGCCATGCGGATTGACGAAATCGGCGTCGTCCTTGACGCCGAGCTGGCGCAGGCAAGCGATGCCCTGGCTCGCGAAGGCCTCATTGAGCTCGATCAGATCGAAATCGGTGATTTTGAGCTCCAGCCGCTCCATTAGCTTGCGCGTCGCCGGCACCGGCCCGATGCCCATGATGCGTGGCGGCACGCCGGCAGACGCCAATCCAAGAATGCGCGCCCGCGGGGTCAGTCCGTGTTTCTTCACGGCGGCTTCTGACGCGAGGATCATCGCGGCGGCGCCGTCATTGACGCCCGAGGCGTTGCCGGCGGTGACGGTGCCGGGATTGCGCACGATCGGCTTCAATTTGGCGAGACCTTCCAGCGTGGTCTCCGGACGCGGATGCTCGTCCTTGTCGACAGTGATGGGACCAGCTTTGCCGCCGGGAACCGAAACAGGTGTGATCTCTTCGGCGAAGTAACCCGCCGCGATCGCTTGTCCCGCGCGTTGCTGCGAGCGGATCGCGAAGGCGTCCTGGTCGGCGCGCGAGACCTGAAACTCCTCGGCGACGTTCTCGCCGGTCTCGGGCATCGCGTCGACGCCATATTGCGCCTTCATCAACGGATTGATGAAACGCCAGCCGATGGTGGTGTCGAAAATCTCGGCCGAGCGCGAAAACGCTTCCGCCGCCTTGCCCATCACGAACGGCGCTCGCGTCATCGATTCAACACCGCCGGCAATGGCGAGATCAATTTCGCCGGCCCGGATGGCGCGCGCGCCGGCGCCGACCGCGTCGAGCCCCGAAGCGCACAGGCGGTTGAGGGTCTGGCCGGGAACCGAATCCGGCAGGCCCGCGAGCAGCAGCGCCATCCGCGCCACGTTGCGATTGTCCTCGCCGGCCTGGTTGGCGCAGCCGAAATAGACTTCATCGACCTGCGACCAGTCGAGTTTCGGGTGCTTCGCTATCAGTGCCTTGATGGGCACGGCCGCCAGATCGTCGGCGCGAACCTTGGCGAGCGAGCCGCCGAAGCGGCCGATCGGGGTCCGTACCGCGTCACATACAAATACCTCACCCATCGGTCTCTCCCTGGGATTTCCTGATTGAGGCGAGTTGTAGGAGCGGCGGTGGAACAGGTCAATTGATCGCTTTTTGCCTTTTACGCGAGGGTGCTATGCCGGGAAACGGCGCTAATTCCAGCATGTGGTAGAGAACGTGGAAAACGTCCCGACGAGTGGCAAAGCGAATAGGATCGGCGGCTAAAATTCAGTAGTTTGCGCCGCCGGAGCCCGGTTCTGATCGGATCAGAACCGAGCCCCAGGTATCTCATTTTGACGCGTTTTCTTCACGCGAACCGGTCCCCACTTCACTCGAAAACGCTTTGATGACCATACAACCGACATTTCCCGCATCGCCTGCTCCTGTGGAAGCCCAGCCTGCCGCCGAGCCGGCGGCCCGCGTCACGCCGATGATGGAACAATATCTGGAAATCAAGGCAGCCCATCCGGGCCTGCTGCTGTTTTACCGGATGGGCGACTTCTACGAGCTGTTCTTCGAGGACGCCGAAATCGCCTCCCGCGCGCTCGGCATCATGCTGACCAAGCGCGGCAAGCATCAGGGCGCGGATATCCCGATGTGCGGTGTGCCGGTGGAGCGCTCCGACGATTATCTGCATCGGTTGATCGCGCAGGGCCATCGGGTGGCTGTTTGCGAGCAGATGGAGGATCCGGCCGCCGCGCGCGCCCGTGGCAATAAAAGCGTCGTGCGCCGCGACGTCGTGCGGCTGGTGACGCCGGGCACGCTGACCGAAGATACGCTGCTTGATGCCCGCGCCAACAACTACCTGCTGGCGATCGCGCGGCTGCGTGGCGCGGCCGGTGCGGAACGCTTGGGGCTTGCCTGGATCGATATTTCGACGTCGGAGTTCATCGTCACGGAATGCGCGGTGGGTGAACTCCCCGCGACGCTGTCGCGCATCAATCCCAATGAGATCATCGTCACCGATGCCTTGTACGGTGACACCGACATCGGGCCGACGTTGCGCGAATGGCCGGCGGTGACGCCGTTGACCCGCGACGTCTTCGACAGTTCCACCGCCGAGCGCCGGCTCTGCGATTATTTCGCTGTCGCCACCATGGACGGGCTCTCCGCGATGTCGCGGCTGGAGGCAACAGCTGCGGCCGCCGCCGTCACCTATATCGATCGTACGCAAGTTGGAAAACGTCCGCCGCTGTCGCCGCCCTCGCGCGAAGCCGTCGGCACCACCATGGCGATCGACCCCGCGACCCGCGCCAATCTCGAACTGACACGCACGCTGGGCGGCGAACGCCGTGGCTCGCTGCTCGACGCGATCGACTGCACCGTCACTTCCGCAGGCTCAAGGCTTCTCGCGCAACGGATCGCCGCACCGCTGACAGATAGCGCTGCAATCGCGCGGCGGCTCGATGCGGTTGCGGCCTTTGTGGCGGATAGCGGCCTTCGCGACGATCTCCGCAGCACGCTGCACGCGGCGCCCGATTTGTCGCGCGCGCTCGCGCGGCTCTCAGTCGGGCGCGGTGGCCCGCGCGACCTTGCCGGTCTGCGCGACGCGATTCTGGCCGCGGATCAGGCGCTCGCGCATCTGGCGCGGATGGAGCAGCCTTCGCAGGAGATTGCAGCAGCGATGACGGCGCTGCGCCGTCCGTCGCGGGAACTGGCGCGGGAGTTCGAACGCGCGCTTGCCGAACAATTGCCGTTGCTCAAGCGCGACGGCGGCTTCGTGCGCCAAGGCTATGAGCCCGCGCTCGATGAATCTCGCAATTTGCGCGATGCCTCGCGGCTTGTCGTTGCCGCGATGCAGGCGCGCTATGCCGACGACACTGGCGTCAAGGGCCTGAAGATCCGCCACAACAACGTGCTCGGCTATTTCGTCGAGGTCACGGCCCAACATGGCGACAAACTGATGTCGCCGCCGCTCAACGCAACCTTCATTCATCGTCAGACGCTGGCCGGACAAGTCCGCTTCACCACGTCTGAACTCGGCGAGATCGAAGCCAAGATCGCCAATGCCGGAGACCGCGCGTTGGGGCTGGAACTGGAAATTTTCGACAAGCTCTGCGCGCTCGCCGTTGAGGCGAGCGAGGATTTGCGTGCCGCCGCCTACGCCTTCGCCAGTCTCGATGTCGCGACCGCTTTGGCGAAGCGCGCGGTGGACGACAATTACGTGCGCCCCGAAGTCGATGGCTCGCTTTGCTTTGCGATCGAAGGCGGCCGTCATCCGGTGGTGGAACAGGCCTTGAAGCGGGACGGCCAGCCCTTCATTGCCAATGCCAGCGATCTTTCGCCGGCTCCGCAACAAACGTCAGGCCAGATCTGGCTGATTACCGGTCCCAACATGGCCGGTAAATCGACCTTTCTGCGCCAGAACGCCTTGATCGCGTTGTTGGCGCAGGCCGGCAGCTTCGTGCCGGCGTCGCGGGCGCGGATTGGTGTCATCGATCGGCTGTTCTCGCGGGTCGGCGCGGCGGATGATCTGGCGCGCGGACGTTCGACCTTCATGGTGGAAATGGTAGAGACCGCCGTCATCCTCAATCAGGCCAGCGAACGCTCGCTGGTGATCCTCGACGAAATCGGACGAGGCACGGCGACCTTCGACGGACTATCGATCGCGTGGGCGGCGATCGAACACCTGCACGAGGCCAACCGTTGCCGTGCACTGTTCGCCACGCATTATCATGAACTCACCGCGCTCTCGGCGAAGCTGCCACGGCTGTTCAATGCGACCGTCCGCGTCAAGGAATGGCAGGGCAATGTCGTGTTCCTGCATGAAGTGCTGCCGGGTTCGGCGGATCGTTCCTACGGCATCCAAGTTGCGAAACTCGCAGGCTTGCCGCCATCGGTGATCGCGCGCGCCAAGTCAGTCCTCGCCAAACTCGAGGCTCAGGATCGCGGCCAGACCGCACGCGCGCTCGCCGATGATCTGCCGCTGTTCGCTGTGCCCTCGCGCGCCGCTGCCGAGCCCGCGCCACCGAGCGAAGCCGAGAAGATGATCGAAGCGGTGAGGGCGCTGCATCCCGACGAGATGTCGCCGCGCGAGGCGCTGGAAGCGCTCTACGCGCTGACGGCGAAATTGCCGAAGGAATAGTTCCTCATGGTGAGGAGCGCATCTTGGCGCATCTCGAACCATGAGGCCGGGGTTCTTGGTCTCATCCTTCGAAACGCCGCTTCGCGGCTCCTCAGGATGAGGAACTAGCGACTACCTTCCTCCGCCCCAGCCACCACAGGCCGAGATTCCAGACCACGCCGGTGGCCAGTGCCAGGCTGAGCGCGGCGGCCGATCCCAATGGCACCGCGGTCACGTGCAGCACCGCAATCGAGAGACCAAACCCCACCATTCCCCACCCGCCATTGGCAATCAACGCGGCGGTTGCCGGCCCGCCGATGCGTGGATGCAGGATCAACGTCATGCTGGTCAGTACCATCGGAAACAGCGCAATCGTGCCGCTGACGAACGGGCCGACCCAGTGCGACAGCGTGACGACCATCGCAACCAATGTCGCCACCATCGTCGCGCGCAACGGGATATCGTACCAGCGGCGCGTGATCAGCGGCATCTTCACATGCTGGAAGGGTTTGAACAGCGGGATACAGATCGCAAAGGCGATGGCGTTCACGATCAGGCCACCGGTGAGCGACCACGGCACCAACCGTTCGAGTGCGGCCAATGCGATCCACACCGCGATCGCGCCGCCGACGCTGATCACGGCACTTCGACGCTGCGCGAGTACCACGTAGGTGAGACAGAAGAACATCGTGACGGCGTTGATCGGAAAACTCGCCAGCGCGCCTTCGGCAATGAACGCCGCGTCGTGATCGAGCGCCAAAAATACGTAGGAGGGGCCGGCTGAAATCGGCAGCGTCGCGATCAGCGCGCCGATCACCGCGCCGGCGCGTTCGGTGATGAACGACGCCGTGACCACGAAGGCGGCGGCGACCGCCATTCGCAGTGCCAGCAAGAGAATGAAGTGAGGATCGGGGGACATCTATTTGTCGTCCTGGCCAAGCGAGCGTTTGCGAGCACGAGCCGGGACCCATAACCACAGGTGGATGTTTGTCGGGCGATCGGGGTTCAGAGTCTTCGTACGAATTCAAGCCGGTGGGTATGGGTCCCCGCTTTCGCGGGGACGACGCCCGTTACTTGGTTACACCCGTTTCATCGTCACCGAAACTTTCGGTCCGTTCTTGATCGTCTGGTAGACCACGCAATAGCGCTCGGTGAGTTTGAGCAGGAGATCGAGCTTGTCCTGCGGCGCATCGGTATCGACGTCGAAGCGCAGGCGGATTTCGGCAAAGCCGACCGGCGCTTCCTTGTCGACGCCGAGCGTGCCGCGAAAATCGAGATCTCCCTCGGCGCTGACATGGCCAGCCTTCAACGGCACCTCGATCGCAGTCGCCACCGATTTCAAGGTGACACCGGCGCAGGCGACCAGCGCTTCCAGCAGCATGTCGCCGGAACAGAGTTCAAGCCCGGAGCCGCCGGTTGCCGGATGCAGGCCCGCAACCGCCAGCGCGCGCCCGGTCTCGACCTTGCAGGCGATGCCCTCCTGATCGATCGAGCCTTTTGCTTTCAAGGTAATGAACGCGGCTTTCGGATCGGTCTTGTATTTTTCCTTGATTGGGGCCTGCGTGGCGCGGAGTTCGGCGGCGTCCATTTTCTTCTCTCCCGGATGTTTTCGCAGTCGATCTAATGCTTCGGCGGGCGGATGTCACCACCACAGGGCCTCGCCGCCGCTCGATTTCGCTTCCCTCTCGCGCAAGGCCCGATCGAGCGAGCGATCGAGCGCCGTCAGGACCCGGCGCTTGAAATTGTCGAATAACGGCGAGTTGCGATCCCTCGGCCGGGCGAGGTTAATTCGGATTTCTTCGAACAGCCGGCCCGGCCGTGGCCGCATCACGAAAACCCGGTCGGCGAGCACGACAGCTTCGTCAACGTCGTGGGTGACCAGCACGAGCGTGGGCCGGGTCTCCGCCCACAGGTCGAGCAGATGATCCTGCAAGTCGCGGCGGGTGAAAGCGTCCAGTGCTGAAAACGGTTCATCGAGCAGTAGCACTTCGGGCTGGGGCACCAGGGCCCGCGCAATCGCGACCCGTTGCGCCTGTCCGCCGGAGAGTTCGCGCGGCCATGCCTTGGCTTTGTCGGCAAGGCCGACTTTTGTGAGCGCGTGCCCAATCCGCGCGCGCCTGACGTCGGCAGGTACATCGCCAAGGCCGAAGCCGATATTGTCGGCCACGCTGAGCCACGGCAGGAGCCGCGGTTCCTGAAAGATGATGCCGATTTTCGCATGCGGCGCCGTGATGGTGACGCCGTCGAGCGTCACGCTGCCGGATGTCGCGGGATCGAGGCCGGAGACCGCACGCAGCAATGTCGACTTTCCGCAGCCGGAGCCGCCGATGATGGCGACGATCTCGCCGACATTGATGGTTGCCGAAAACCGTTCCAGCGCATGGACCCCGTTGGGATAGGTTTTGTCGACGGCATCGAGCATCAGCATCAAACGCTCCCGCCTGATTTGCTGAAGGCATCCTGCCAGCGTAACAAGGGCACGGAGGCGGCTTCGATCAGCCAATCGGTCGTCTTGCCGAGAATGGCGAAGATCACGATCGCGGCCAGGATTTGCGCCGGCTTGCCGAGCTGCTGGCCGTCCAGCAGAAGATAGCCGAGCCCCTCGGAGGCGCCGATCAGTTCGGCGGCGACGACGAACATCCACCCCAAGCCGAGCCCCACGCGCAGCGCCACCACATAGGCCGGCAACACGGCCGGCAACAGGATGCGGCGGATCATGGCCGGTCCCGAAAGGCGGAAGGCACGGCCGACCTCGACGATTTTTCGATCAACGGAAAGGATCGCGCCCATCACGCCGAGATACACTGGGAAGAACACGCCGATCGCAATCAGCGCGATTTTTGACGTCTCGAAAATCCCCAGCCACAGGATGAACAGCGGCACCCAGGCGAGCGAGGGAATCGCGCGCAAGGCCTGAATGGTGGGATCGAGAAGTCGCCGTGCCAATGCCCAATAGCCGGAGATGGCGCCGAGAATCGTGCCCGCGATCACGCCGAAGCCAAACCCGGCCAGCACGCGCGTCAACGTGGCTGCGATATGGTGCAGCAGTTCACCGCTTTTCGCCAAATCGACCAGCTCGGCAAAGACCCGCGACGGTGGCGGTACCAGCCGCCCGCTGGCGAGACCAAACCGGACAATGATCTCCCAAGCGAGCGCCAGGCCAAGCGGTAGCAGCAAGCCGAGCAGCGGTCGCGCGAAATTGCGCCGGCGGCCGGAAGAGGCTTCGCCAGTCGGAATGTCGGGTTTTGTAGCTGCGACGGTATTCAGCGTCATGGCGGTTACCAAAACCGCGTCTGGCTGACGATTGCAAGGTGGTGTTATGCGACACGCTCCGCTGCACCCTCTCCCCTTGTGGGAGAGGGTGGTTTCGAGCGTGAGCGAGAAACCGGGTGAGGGGTTCTATCGATAAAGCGTGACCCCTCACCCGGCTCGAATTTCGCGGTGCTCATTCTCGCCACCCTCTCCCACAAGGGGAGAGGGGAAGGAAAACAGTGCCTCAGTTCGTCGGCAGCGGAACGCCATCGTCGATGAGCTGATCCAGAGCCGCCTTGACGTCGACCTTGGCGTCGATCACGCCCGCCTGCTGTAGCGCAAGGCCGGCGGCGAGGATCGATTCGCGCTGCGGCGCGCCGATCCGGCTAAAGGACAAATCCGTGCGTTCCTTGAGCTGCCGGTCGGCGACCTCGTCCGGAAGCCGGGTGGCGGTCACAAGCGATTTCTTCAACTCGTCATAGTTGGCGAGCGAATATTTGCGGGTTTCCTCATAGGTCGCGAGCACCCGCTGCACGATCTGCGGATAGTCCTTCAAAAACTGTTCGCGCACGTTGAGAATGCCCCAGGTGTTGGCCTCCGGCTTTCGGAAGAACAGTTTTGCGCCATCCTCGATTTCCGCCTGCGCCATCATCGGATCGAGGCCGGCCCAGGCATCGACGTCGCCCCGGATCAGCGCGGTCTTGCCGTCGGCGTGCTGCAAGAGCACCGGCGTGATGTCCTTTTCGGTCAGGCCCGCATCGAGCAGGGCGCGGACCAGGAAGATGTGCGGGTCGGTGCCGCGCGTGACCGCGACACGCTTGCCCCTGAGATCGGCGACGGTCGCGATCTTGGAATCCTTGGTCGTCACCAGCGCCGTCCATTCGGGCCGCGAAAACACGTAGATCGATTTGATCGGGTTGCCGTTGATCCGGGCGACGAGCGCGGCGGAACCCGCGGTCGAGCCGAAATCGATCGAGCCGGCGTTGAGATACTCCAGCGCCTTGTTGGAACCCGCCGATTGCACCCAGACGATGCGGATGCCGTCCTTCGCGAATTCCTTCTCCAGCAGTCCCTTTTGCTTGAGGATCAGGGACACCGGATTATAGGTTGCCCAATCCACACGGATTTCTTTCAATGCCTCGGCGGCCGAGCTACCGGCGGGCGCCATCGCCAAGGCGGCGACGATAGCGGCAAAGGTACGCCGTGAAATTCTGGACATCGTCGCAATTCTCCGTGGCATGATTAGATCGAAAGAGATCGTGGCGCTGCGTCAAAGCGAGCCTGCCGCAACCCGGCGGCCGGATATCGCCCGATCACCTGATAAAGCCTATTCTCTTTCAATGAGTTAGGATAACGGTCAAGGGAAAGAAAAAACACATCTTCGATGTCACATCGGGAGAACGGCGTTATTCCAAATCGAGGCAATAGAGGATGGATTGGTTGTAGCGATCGGGATGGCTCGTGACAGGCCGCGCCGTGTCTATTATCGGAATAGTGGATGGATGACATCGTCAAAGAGGCGCGGCCCGGGGCTGATGAGCGTTTCGATTCCGCGCGGATCACCGTGGCGGTCGATGCGTTGGCGGCTGAGCATGCCGGACGCGAGGATGTTTTCCGCGCTGCGGTGGCGAAACTGCTGAAGGCCGAGATGGTCGAAGCGCGCGCGACCGCGCAGGCTGTGCTTCTGAAGGACCGGCACGGGCGGCGTTGCGCGGAACGGCTCTGTTTCGTTCAGGACGAGATCATCCGGATTCTGTTCGATGCCGCGACGCGTCATCTCTATCATTCGCCAATTCCTTCCGGCGCCGAGCGGATGGCGGTGGTGGCGACCGGCGGCTATGGCCGCGGCCTGATGGCGCCGGAATCCGACATCGATCTTCTTTTTATCCTGCCCTACAAGCAGACCGCCTGGGGCGAGCAGGTCGCCGAAGCCATTCTCTACTGCCTGTGGGACATGGGGCTGAAGGTCGGCCATGCGACGCGCTCGGTCGATGAATCGATCCGCCAGGCGCGCGGTGACATGACAATCCGCACCGCGATTCTCGAAACCCGTTTCCTTGCGGGGGACCAGCCGCTTTATGACGAGTTGGTTTCGCGTTTCGACAAGGAAGTGGTGCAGGGCAATGCCACCGAATTCGTGACCGCGAAACTCGCCGAGCGCGAGGAGCGGCATCGCCGCGCGGGACAGTCGCGCTACCTGGTCGAACCCAACGTCAAGGATGGCAAAGGCGGCCTTCGCGACCTGCATACGCTGTTCTGGATCGCGAAATATGTCTACCGCGTTCGCGAGACCGACGAATTGCTGGCTCGCGGCGTGTTCGACGCGCAGGAATACCGCACCTTCCGCCGCTGCGCCGATTTTCTGTGGTCGGTCCGCTGCAACCTGCATTTCTTTGCCGGCCGCCCGGAAGAACGCCTGTCATTCGACATGCAGCGCGAGATCGCGGTGCGGCTCGGCTACACTTCGCACCCCGGCATGCAGGACGTCGAGCGCTTCATGAAGCACTACTTCCTGATCGCAAAGGAAGTCGGCGACCTCACCGCGATCCTGTGCGCCAAGCTGGAAAACGAACAGGCCAAGCCCGTGCCCGTGCTCAGTCGCATGATGGCGCGGTTCCGGCCGAGCACCGTTCGGCGCAGGGTTCCCGAAAGCGATGACTTTATCGTCGACAACAACCGTATCAATCTCGCTGCGCCCGATGTCTTCAAGCATGATCCCGTCAACCTGATCCGGATCTTCCAGCTGGCGCAGAAGAACAATCTCGCCTTCCATCCGGACGCGATGCGCACCGTGACTCGCTCGCTGAAGCTGATCAACACCGATTTGCGCAACGATCCCGAGGCCAACCGGCTGTTCATGGAGATCCTGACTTCGAACGACGCCGAAATCGTGCTGCGTCGGATGAACGAAACCGGCGTGCTCGGTCATTTCATCCGCGCCTTCGGCAGGATCGTGTCGATGATGCAGTTCAACATGTACCACCATTATACGGTGGACGAGCACCTGATCCGGTGCATCGGCTTTTTGCAGGAGATCGAGCGCGGCGGCAGCGATGAATTCATCGTCGCCAGCGACTTGATGCGCAAGATTCGTCCCGAGCACCGCGCCGTGCTCTATATCGCAACCCTGCTGCACGATATCGCCAAGGGCCGCCCCGAAGACCACTCGATCGCCGGTGCCAAGGTCGCGCGCCGCCTGTGTCCGCGGCTCGGCTTCAGCGCGGCCGATACCGAGCTCGTCGCGTGGCTGATCGAGGAACATCTGGTGATGTCGACGGTCGCCCAATCGCGCGACCTGTCGGACCGCAAGACCATCGAGAATTTCGCCGCCGTGGTTCAGTCGGTCGAGCAGATGAAGCTTCTGACGATCCTGACCACGGCCGACATTCGCGGCGTCGGTCCCGGCGTGTGGAACGGCTGGAAGGCGCAGCTCCTGCGCACTTTATATTACGAGACCGAACCGGTATTGACCGGCGGTTTCTCGGAGGTCGATCGCGCGCGCCGCCTCGCAATGGCGCAAGGCGAATTCCGCGCGGCGTTCACCGAATGGCCGGAGCAGGAGCTCAACGCCTATGTCGCGCGGCACTATCCGGCATATTGGCTCAAGGTCGAGTTGCAACGCAAGATTCGCCATGCGCGGTTTTTGCGCGCCAGCGAACAGGCCGGCGACAAGCTGGCGGTCAATGTCGGCTTCGACGAGGGACGCGGCGTTACCGAACTCACCATCCTGGCGATGGACCATCCATGGCTGCTGTCGATCATCGCAGGCGCCTGTGCGTCGGCGGGCGCCAATATCGTGGACGCACAGATCTATACGACGACCGACGGGCGCGCGCTCGATACCATCGCGATCACCCGGGAGTATGACCGCGACGAAGACGAAGGGCGTCGCGCGACGCGGATCGGCGAGATGATCGAGGATGTGCTTGAAGGCAAGCTTCGGCTTCCGGAGGTGGTGGCGCGGCGCGCCGCCGGCCGTGGCAGCAAGGCGCGTCCGTTTGTTGTTGAGCCGGAAGTAACGGTCAACAACCAATGGTCGGACCGCTACACCGTGATCGAGGTTTCCGGCCTCGACCGGCCGGGTCTGCTATACGAACTGACGACGGCGATCTCGAAGCTCAATCTCAATATCGCCTCCGCCCATGTCGCGACCTTCGGCGAACGCGCCCGCGACGTGTTCTACGTCACCGATCTCCTGGGCGCGCAGATCTCGGCGCCGACGCGGCAGGCCGCAATCCGCAGTGCGCTGTTGCATTTGCTCGCCAGCGAAAAGGCGGCGGCTTAACGCGTTTTCGAGCGAAGTGGATACCGGTTCGCGTGAAGAAAACGCGCCAGGACAGCAGCGTAGCGCGTCGGTTCTGATTAAATCAGAACCCGCAATGCTCAAGGCGAAAGTCGGCGCTGCCGCGTTCCCTGACAGCTTGCCGCCTGCGTAAGGTTCAGGCCGTGACGAAGCGGCGAGCTGGATCGGGTTTGAGCGCCACGCCTTCGTGTTCCAGTAGCCATCGCTTGCGCGAAAGCCCGCCGCCATATTTGACGAGCGTGCCGTCGGCGCCGATCAGGCGGTGGCAGGGCAGCACCACGCTGATGGGGTTCGAACCGTTGGCGTGACCGACCGCGCGCATCGCGCGGGGCGTATCCAGCCTTGCGGCCATTGCGCCGTAGCTCATCGTGGTCCCCGCAGGAATCCCCGGCAAGGCGTGCCAGACCTTTTGCTGGAACGGCGTGCCGGCGACGCGCCATTCGATCGCGTTGAGACGGTCGAGATCGCCCTTGAAATAGGCCGAAAGCGCTTTGCGCATTTGGCCCGGCGCCTGTGCCTCCTGCAGAGCCACGGTGCCGTATTGCAAGCGCAGCAGCTCTCTCATGCGTGTTGCGTAGTCTTCCCAATCCAGCGCGCGTAGCACGCCGTCGCTATCCGTGACAAGCAGAGCCACGCCGATCGGCGTTTCCAGCCGGTCGAGCCGGAAGGTTATTTCAGATGGCTTCGCGCTCATGGGCTTTTCCGGTTGCACAAGCGGGTTTTCGGGCGCCGTCCTTTCGAACCGAATCCGCTTGCGCTGCCGCGATTAGCATCGAGGTCATCGGCCCGCCACCCGAATTCCGAACGCTGCGTTCAGTCCTGTTGCGGGATTTCGCCAAAGGTCTTGCCGGTGGCAAGCGGCTTCAGTCGGATCAGCCGCGAGTCTTCCACCGCCGCCTGACGGTGCTTGACCGCCTCGCGGTACACGGGATCGCGGATCATCTCGACAAAGGCGGCCACGCTTGGGTATTCCGCGATGAAACAGTGATCCCAGTGTTCTTCCTCGGGGCCGATCAGCATGATCTCAAAACGGCCCTGCCAGGCGACCTTGCCGCCAAGGCGCGTGAACACCGGACCGCTCTCGCGGCCATAGGCCGCGTAGGCTTCAGCGCCCGTGGCCGATCGCCCGTCCGGGTAGGCCGCGCGCTCGCGCAAGCGGACCAGATTGAGCATGTGAATGGGACCAGGACGGTCGCTCTCGCGAAAGCGTGCGAATGTTTCCTTGGTCGGATCGATGTAACCTGTCATCGTTGTTGCCTCGCTGCCGTCAATCACATTGTTCAGTCTAAATCTGGGGGAAGCCACGTGAACACGATTGCCAGTATCCTAGTGGCGCTCGTTGCAGCGCTACACGTTTATTTTCTCGCGCTTGAAATGTTTTTTTGGACCAGGCCGCTCGGCCTGAAAACCTTTCGAAATTCTCCGGAAAAAGCTGCCGATTCCGCCGTGCTCGCGGCCAATCAGGGACTCTATAACGGCTTCCTCGCCGCCGGGCTGATCTGGGGGCTGTTGCAGCCGAACGCCGCCTTCGCTTTCCAGATCAAGATGTTTTTCTTAGCTTGTGTGATCGTGGCCGGCCTCTATGGCGCTGCAACCGTCAGCCGGAAAATTTTGTTCGTTCAGGCGGCACCGGCCGTGCTTGCCCTATTCCTGTTATGGTTGGTCTAGGTCTTTGTGACAGGCCGCGCTGCCTTGCATTGCCACACCCGTTCATTCAGTATCGGCGTCAAGCGATGATTTCCGTGAGGCGGAAAAGCCATCGCAACAATCAAAATATCAGGTGAGGCAACGACATGAGGAACAGCTTCTTTCATATCGTCGCCGGCTCGGTGCTGGCGCTGACACTTGCGACGCCACAGGCTTACGCGCAAAAGAAATACGACCCCGGCGCGACCGATACCGAAATCAAGATCGGACAGACCTTGCCGTTCTCGGGACCGGCTTCCGCCTATGCCAGCATCGGCAAGACGCAAGCCGCCTACTTCAACATGATCAACGAGCAGGGCGGGGTGAACGGCCGCAAGATCAATCTGATCCAGTATGACGATTCCTATAGCCCGCCCAAGGCCGTCGAGCAGGTGCGCAAGCTGGTCGAGAGCGACGAAGTGCTGCTGATGTTCCAGATGATAGGCACACCCTCGAACGCGGCGGTACAGAAGTATCTGAATACCAAGAAGGTGCCGCAACTATTCGCCGCGACCGGCGCTTCCAGATTCACCGATCCGAAAAACTACCCATGGACGCTGGGCTTCAATCCCAGCTATTTCGTCGAGGGCCGCATCTACGGCCAATACATCCTCAAGCAATATCCGAACGCCAAGGTCGGTGTGCTCTATCAGAACGACGACCTCGGCCGCGACTATCTGAACGGCCTCAAGTCGGGCCTCGGCGACAAGGCCGCGACCATGATCGTGGCGGAAGCATCCTATGAAGTCTCCGACCCGACCGTGGATTCCCAGATCCTGAAACTGAAGTCCGCCGGCGTCGACGTGCTGTTCAGCGCATCGACCCCGAAATTTGCAGCGCAGGCGATCAAGAAGAATGCCGAGCTCGGCTGGAAGCCGGTGCACATTCTCGACATCAATGCCACCTCGGTTGGCGCGGTGATGCAGCCCGCTGGGCTGGAGGCCTCCAAGGGCGTGATCAGCGTCAACTACGGCAAGGACCCGCTCGATCCGACCTGGAAGGACGATCCGGGCATGAAAAAGTATTTCGACTTCATGGCGAAGTACTACCCGGAAGGCGACAAGAATTCGAACTTCAACGCCTATGGCTTCAGCACGGCGCAGTTGATGGTGCATGTCCTGAAGCAATGCGGCGACGATCTGACCCGCGAGAACGTCCTCAAGCAGGCGACCAACCTGAAGGATGTCCAACTCGACCTCGCGTTGCCCGGAATTGTCGGCAACACCACGCCGAACGACTACCGCGTCAACAAGCAGTTGCAGATGATGAAGTTCAACGGCGAGCGCTGGGAGATGTTCGGCCCGATCCTCGAGGACACGAGCCCGGCCGGTTAATGGCGGTTCGCCGGGTTGCCGCTCGCGTAGGCGACTTGGCGTAATCCTTTGCGAATTCTCTGCTGCCTTAGGGTTAAGCGGGTCTGAATCCATTGTGAGTCAGTCAGTTAGATGGCCCGGACGTGCGTGCGATTAACCATCGTTTAAGACGGCCTTAAACCGCTCCCGCTACCTTCCCATAGATCGGGTGTGTGGGCGTTTGGCGTATGGCGTGGGGACGAAAAAAGGGGGGGCGCAAGGAGCCGGTATTCGGCCTCGCTGCGGCGCTTTCCGATCTGCGCCTTAGCGCCGCCGACCGCATCCCGCGCGCCGAAGAAGAGAAGCCGAAGAAGCAGGCTTCCAAGCGCAGCGTGATCGACGACGACGAGGAGGACGAGGCTCGTCGCGAGCGCAAGCCACGCGCGAGCCGCAGCGACCGCAAGCGGCGGTCGAAGTCGCGCAAGAAACTTCCGATCGGTCGGCTATTTTATTGGGGCGCGGTGCTCGGCCTCTGGGGCGCGATTGCCGCGGTCGGCCTCGTCGTCTGGGTCGGCGCGCATTTGCCGGCGATCCAGTCGCTTGAAATCCCGAAGCGTCCGCCAACGATCCAGATCACCGGCGCGGATGGCAGCGTGCTCGCCATTCGCGGCGAAATGGCCGGCAGTAATGTCGCGCTGAAGGATCTGCCGCCTTATCTGCCGAAGGCGTTCATCGCCATCGAGGACCGGCGCTTCTATTCGCATTTCGGCATCGATCCCTGGGGCATTCTGCGCGCGGCGGTCGCCAACATCCTGCATCGCGGCGTGTCGCAAGGCGGCTCGACGCTCACCCAGCAGCTGGCCAAGAATCTTTTCCTGACCCAGGAGCGCACCTTTCAGCGCAAATTGCAGGAAGCGGAACTGGCGCTCTGGTTGGAGCGCAAGCATTCCAAGGCTGAGATTCTCGAGCTCTATCTGAACCGCGTCTATTTCGGCTCCGGCGCCTATGGCGTGGAGGCAGCAAGCCAGCGCTACTTCGGCAAGTCGGCCAAGAACGTCACCATCGCGGAGGCTGCGATGCTGGCGGGTCTCGTCAAGTCGCCATCGCGGCTGGCGCCCAACCGCAATCCGGAAGGCGCGGAAGCGCGCGCGCAAACCGTACTGACCGCGATGGCGGAAGCCAAATTCATTACCGAGGCACAGGCGCAGGCCTCGATCGGCCACCCCTCTTACAAAGTGAAGCCGGTCGGCGCCGGCACGATCAACTATGTGGCGGACTGGATCGGCGAAGTGCTCGACGATCTCGTCGGCCAGATCGACGAGAGCGTCGTGGTGGAAACCTCGATCGATCCGAAATTGCAAGGAGTCGCCGAGGCCGCCATCATCGACGAACTTGCGGCGAAAAGCGTGAAGTTCGACGTCAGCCAGGGTGCGCTGGTGGCGATGTCGCCGGATGGCGCGGTGCGCGCCATGGTCGGCGGCCGCAACTATGCCGAAAGCCAGTATAACCGCGCGGTGACGGCGAAGCGCCAGCCGGGCTCAGCGTTCAAGCCGTTCGTGTACCTCACCGCGATCGAATCCGGTTTGACGCCGGAGACGATTCGTCAGGACGCCCCGCTCGATATCAAGGGCTGGAAGCCCGAGAATTACGGCCATCAATATTTCGGCCCAGTGACGCTGACCCAGGCGCTGGCGATGTCGCTCAATACGGTCGCGGTCAGGCTCGGGCTCGAGGTCGGCCCGAAGAATGTCGTGCGCACCGCGCATCGGCTCGGCATCTCGTCGAAGCTTGAGGCCAACGCCTCGATCGCGCTTGGTACTTCAGAAATTTCCATGATCGAACTGGTCGGCGCCTACGCGCCATTTGCCAATGGCGGCCTCGGCGTTTCGCCCCATGTCGTGACCAAAATCCGCACTGTCGATGGCAAGGTTCTCTATACGCGTTCCGCCGATCAGCTCGGCCAGGTGATCGACCCGCATTACGTTGCGATGATGAATACGATGATGCAGGAGACGCTGCTCTCCGGCACCGCGCACAAGGCGGAACTGCCGGGCTGGATGGCGGCCGGCAAGACCGGGACCAGCCAGGATTTTCGCGATGCCTGGTTTATCGGATACACGGCCAACCTCGTGACCGGCGTCTGGCTCGGCAATGACGATAGTTCGCCGACCAAGAAGGCGACCGGCGGCGGCTTGCCGGTGGAAATCTGGACCCGCTTCATGAAGGCCGCCCATCAGGGCGTGTCACCCGCACCCCTGCCGGCCTCGACGCCGGGCGGACTGCTCACCACGATCGCGCAAGCGACGTCTCCGAGCGCAGTGTCACCAAACGCACCCGTCAGCCCGCCGATGCCCGGTGTAGCGGTCAGGCCAGCGCCGACCCGGACCTCGGTACGCCCGGAGGCGGCAGGCGGCCTCGACGGCTGGCTGGTGGATCGGTTGTTCGGCAGCCGGTAGCGCGCCGGCTCACACGCGTTGCATTTTTCGAGACAGCCCGGACGTTTTCATTCCTCGCTTTTACTAAACTGACGCGCAAGCCAATCGCTGAATGCGCGCACGCGCGGCGAGAGCTGACGGTTCTGGGCATACATCAGCGAGACCGGCGCAGACGGGGGCGGAGTATCTGTAAGCAGGGCCACCAGGCTTCCGCGCTTGATATCCTCGACAACGTGAAAATGCGGCATTTGCGCGAGCCCCAAGCCAAGCCTTGTAGCCAGCAGATAGCTTTCCGGTCCTGTGACCGAGAACGGTGCAGGAAGCGACGTTGTGTGCATCTTGCCGTCAACGACAAAGCTCAATGGTTCGAGGTCGCCGGTGGTGAACCGGCGCAAACCGACCACCTGATGGCCTGCGTCAACATCCTGTAACGTTTTCGGGCGGCCAAAGCGCTTCAGATAGGCCGGAGCCGCGCAGGTGATGCGCGTCAGCACAGCGAGGCGGCGCGCCACCAATCCGCTGTCGGCAAGCTCGCCCCAGCGCAGCGCGCAGTCCACGCCTTCGTGCACAAGGTCGACCCAGCGATCGCTCTCGCTCATCGATATCTCGATCTCCGGGTACTGCTCGAAGAACGCCGGCAGGTTCGGCATCAGGAAATGACGCGCCAGCGTACCCTGCACCTCGATCCGCAACGTGCCCTTCGGCTTGGTGCCGGAGAAAGCGCCCTCGGCGTCGTCCACATCCTGAAGAATGGCGAGGCAGCGCCGGTAATAGGCTTCGCCATCCAGCGTCGGGCGAACCACGCGCGTCGTGCGCTGAAGCAGCCGGACGCCGAGCCGGCGTTCGAGCTGGTGGATCATCTGCGTGGCCGTCGAACGCGGCAACCCGATATCGTTGGCCGCCTGCGTGAAGCTGCGGCGCTCGACCACGCGCGTGAACAGCCGCATCGCTTCAAATCGGTCCATGGCTATTATTCGATTAAATAGAACAATGATGCCATTTTATGCCAGATTATCTTTGCGCATGCAAAGCGCAAATTCCTCCGTGTCAGCCGCAGACAGCGCGGCACGCAAACACGGAGAAGGCAAATGTCCAAAGCAAACGGAAAAGTCGCAATCGTCACCGGCGCTTCGCGGGGCATCGGTGCCGCGATCGCGGAGCGGCTCGCAGCCGATGGTTTCACGGTCGTCATCAATTATGCGGGCGGCACGACGGAAGCGGAAGCGCTGGCCGGAAAGATCGAGCAGGCAGGCGGCCGAGCCATCACCGCCAAGGCCGATGTCAGTGACGGCGCCGCGGTATCACGCCTGTTCGACATGGCGGATGCGGCGTTCGGTGGTGTCGACGTGCTCGTTAACAATGCCGGGATCATGCGGCTGGCAAGTTTGGCCGATAGCGATGACGCCCTGTTCGACAGCCAGCTCGCAATCAACCTCAAGGGTACGTTCAACACGCTGCGAGAGGCGTCGCGACGGCTGCGCAATGGCGGGCGTATCGTCAACCTGTCGTCGAGCCAGACCAGCCTGCTTCATCCGACCTATGGCGTCTATGGCGCCACCAAGGCGGCCGTCGAGGCCATGACGCATGTGCTCGCCAAGGAACTCCGTGGCCGCAACATCACCGTCAATGCGGTCGCCCCGGGACCGACGGCAACGAAGTTATTTCTCGATGGCAAGCCGAAAGAGGTGGTCGACCACCTGAAGAATCTCGCTCCGCTGCAGCGGCTCGGCGAGCCCTCCGACATCGCCGCGGCGGTCTCGTTCCTCGCCGGCGCCGATGGAAGCTGGATCAACGGCCAGGTGCTCCGCGCCAATGGCGGGATCATCTGATCCCGCCGACCGAATTCCAAACACCCTCACGTCAAAGACATCGAAGGAGATATCCCATGAGTAAAATCGTTCTGATCACCGGCGCGTCCTCTGGCTTTGGCCGCCTCACCGCCGAGGCGATCGCCAGAGCGGGCCACGTCGTTTACGGCTCGATGCGACAGACGGCGACACGCAACGCACCTGTTGTGGAGCAGATGGCGAAGTTCTCGAAAGAGAACCACCTCGACCTGCGTCCGCTCGAACTTGACGTGCTATCCCAGGACTCGGTCGACGCGGCCGTCAAGCAGGTAATCGCCGAGCAAGGGCGGATCGATGTGCTGATCCACAACGCCGGCCATATGGTGTTCGGACCGGCGGAAGCCTTCACCCCGGAACAATATGCCGAGCTCTATGACGTCAATGTGCTGAGCACGCAACGCGTCAATCGCGCCGTGCTGCCGCACATGCGCCGACAGAAACAAGGCCTTCTGGTCTGGATTTCCAGCAGCAGTTCCGCGGGCGGGACCCCGCCTTACCTCGCGCCTTACTTTGCAGCAAAGGCAGCGATGGATGCCATTGCCGTGCAATATGCGCGGGAGCTGTCGCGCTGGGGCATCGAGACCTCGATCATTGTGCCCGGCGCCTTCACCTCCGGCACCAACCACTTCGCGCATTCGGGCCGGCCTGCAGATACCGGACGAGCGGCGCAGTACGAAGCGGGCCCGTACAAAGGCTTTGGCGAACAGATCCAGAAGGCGTTTGCGGCTATCGTACCGCCGGATGCGGATGCCGGTATGGTTGCCGAGGGAATCGTGAACGTCGTCGACACGCCATTCGGCAAGCGGCCGTTCCGCGTTCACATCGATCCGACGCAAGACGGTGCCGATGTCGGCTTCACCGTGCTCGATCGCGTTCGCGCCGAGATGCTGCACCGTGTCGGCCTGGGCGACCTCCTGAAGCCGAAAGCGCAGGCTTGAAGGGCCCATTATCGACACCCGGCGGAACTGCCGCCGGGTGTTAGCCCCAGGCGCGCGAATCCGAAGAAACGGATTGAGGGTGCAAAAGCGGCGGCAGTAACGGAACGGGTGTTTCGCGTAGACCTCAGTGGCCGTCGGGCGTGCTGACGCCGACCCAGTTGTCGCGCACCTGCTGGTAGTGAACGCTTGGATCGTAGGTTTGCGTCGACAAATGCAGCACCTGAGGCGACAGGCGTCCGATCGCGCTCAAGACGGCGTAGGAGGCAACGACGCGGTCATGTTGCGCCGTCACCAGGGCCACGCGGGCGTTCACCAACGTCTGCTGGGCATTGAGGATGTCGATCACGGTGCGCTGGCCGACCTGGGCTTCCTTGGTGGTGCCGAGATAGGCGATCTCCGAGGCCTCGACTTGCGATTGCGCGGCGGTCACCTGCGCCTTCCCGGCCAACAACTGGCCCCACGCCGTGACAAGATCGGCACGCGCCTGATCGCGGACCTGCTCCAACGTGAGACGTTGCTGCGCGAGCGTTTCCTTTGACTGCCGTATCAGCGAATATTCAGCTCCGCCCTGATAGATCGGCACATTCAGTTGGGCGTTGGCGGCGGCGGTGAACTGGTTGATGGTCGTGATGTTCGGGTCCCAGACCTTCGAGACCGTCGCCTGCAAGGAGACCGACGGGTACAGCGCCCCTTCGTTGATTTTCACAGTGAGAAAACTGACGTCGACGCCGTACATCGCGGCGGTGACGTTGGGATTTTGCCTCAGCGCCAGCTCGATCGCACCACTAACCGTTTGCGGCAGATAGCGATCGACCGGCGATGCCGGTTGCAGGTTCGTCGGCTCGTTGCCGACGATGCGGCGGAAGTTCGCGCGCGTGGTCGTCAGTGTCGAGACCGCCGCGAGTTCCTGACTCTGGGCCGCCGCAAGTTGCGCCTCCGATTGGGCCACGTCGGTCGGCGTGACCAGGCCAGCGCTGTAGCGGTCGCGGGTCTGCCTCAGCGTCAGTTCGAGGACATGCGTGTTGCTTTTCTGGACCTCCAGGATCGCGGCGTCGCGCAGGTAATCCATGTAGATGGTAGCGGCTGCGAGCAGTACCGACTGCTCCATGAGTCGCAGGCCTTCGCGCGCGCCAAAAACCTGGCCTTCTGCGGCGCGGGTTTTGTTGGCGGTCTGATCCCCGTTGTAGACGGTCTGGGTCACCGTCAGGCCGGCCGCATGGGGACCCTGCACGCCCTCTTCGATCTTTTTGCCAACCGAGCCATCGGCGAGCTGATTGACGTATTGGCCGCCGCCGCTGAACGTCATTGCGGCCTTGGGGCGATAGCCGGCCAGTGCCTGCGGGACGTTTTCATCGGTGACGCGCACCGAGGCGCGCTGCGCATTGAGCTGGGGATTGCTCCGGTAGGCGCGCAGCAGCGCACCCTCCATCGTATCGGCGCTGACAGGAAGCGCCGCCAACTGACCAAGGAAAACGACGGCCGCCGCTGTTCCGGTTAAAACTTTTGCCCCACCCATATTCAAGTTATCCAACGCCTTAGGCAGCCTGACAACATCCATACGCAATTCAGAAGTGGATCAAAAGCGCATAGCTGTGCGGTCCCCAGCACGCCGGCGTGATGGCCATCAGAATATCGCGCAGTGTTGCTTTTTCGCTCAAAACGGCGGCAGGGCGCGCCTATTTGAGGTGCTCGACGGCGAGCACCTCAGTCCTGGATACCGTAGCGGTGCAGATCATTGCCATGTGTGTCCAGCCATGTCTTGGCGCGTTCGACATGGTTGCAGACTTTCGCGACGACCTTCCAGAACCGCGTCGAGTGGTTCATTTCGACGAGGTGCGCTACCTCATGGGCGGCGAGGTAGTCCAGCACATAGGACGGCGCGAGGATCAGCCGCCAGGAGAACGACAACGAACCCGCCGATGTGCACGAACCCCAGCGGCTCGATTGGTCGCGGATCGATATCCGCCTCACGCGCACGCCGAGCGCCTGGGCATAGGATGCGGCCGCCTTCTGCAAATCCTTGCGAGCTTCGCGCTTGAGGTAATCATGCACCCGCCGCTCGATATAGTCGCCGCCGCCAGCCACGCAGAGGATACGCTCGCCGCTATCGCGAATTTCAGTCCAGACCGTGCCACGTTGGCCGGCACGATGCACGATCCGGTGCGCTATCCCGCGCAGCGGCACCACCGTGCCCGGAAGAAACGGCGCGGCCTTCGGTAACCGGCCGAGACGCGCGGCGATCCAGCCGCCATGACGCTGTGCAAAGTCCTTGGCGTCGGCAATCGTGCCGCGCGGAGGGATGGTGAGGATCGCTTCACGATCACTCGGATGGATCCGTAAGGTGTAACGCCGCGCCCGCCGGTGACGGCGCAGCCGCACCGAATAGATTTGCGAGCCGTGTTTGACCAAAAGGCGAGAAGGTTCGTAAGGCCGCCGATAAAGGAGCGCGCGAGTGGCCATGTCTGCAATTCCGGGGAGCAAGAGTTCGCCCGGATTCTGCCATATCCGCCGCCAGGTAAATCGCTCGGCGCGAAAACAAATCATTTGCCCAATATACAGGGGTTAGGCGCCGCAGCCGACCCCATGGAATGGGGGTGGAACAGGAAATTTGGACCAAAAAGTAACCCAACCGGGCCCATCAAGGAACGAATTCATATTCATTCTTTCAATGCGCCCCGGATTCGCGTTTCCTCCGGCCATATCAGCGGGTTAGAGACCGCTCACCTGACGTCAATTTCCGCGATAAGCGATGTTCCGCAGCAATTTCGGTGCGATTGACGCGATCACTCCGCGGCGTAAGCGAGCGAAGGCTTCACGTTCGCGGCCGACACCATGAAATCGTGAATGCGTGGCACGATTTCCGATTTGAAACGTGATCCGTTGAAGACGCCGTAGTGACCGACGCCCTTCTGCACATAGTGCACCCGACGATGATTGGGAATCGAACTGCAGAGTGAATGCGTCGCTTCGGTCTGTCCGAGCCCGGAAATGTCGTCGTTCTCGCCTTCCACCGTCATCAGCGCGACGCGCCGGACCTTGGAGGGCTCGACTGGCTTGCCGCGATGGGTCATCTCGCCCTTGGGCAACGCGTGCTTGACGAAAACCGTATCGACGGTTTGCAGATAATACTCCGCTGAAAGGTCCATCACCGCCAGGTATTCGTCATAGAAGTCGCGGTGCTTGTCGACCAGATCGCCGTCGCCCTTCACCAGATTGCGGAACAGGGCCTTATGGGCGTCCATATGGCGGTCGAGATTCATGCTGATGAAGCCGTTGAGCTGCAAAAAGCCGGGATAGACGTCGCGCATGACACCGGGATGCGGAAACGGCACTTTGGTGATGACGTTGTTGCGGAACCAGTCGATCCCGCGCTCGGCTGCGAGGTTGTTGACCGCGGTCGGGTTGCGCCTGGTATCGATTGGCCCGCCCATCAATGTCATCGAAATCGGAACGAAGGGATCATTTTCGGCTTCCATGATGGAAACCGCAGCCACTACAGGCACGGAAGGTTGGCACACCGCGACGACATGCATGTTGCCGCCCAACACATGCAGCATCTCGATCAGGTAGTCGACATAGTCGTCGAGATCGAAACGGCCGGCCGTGAGCGGTACCATGCGGGCGTCAGCCCAGTCGGTGATGTAGACTTCGTGGTTGGGCAGGAAAGCCTGCACTGTGCCGCGCAACAGCGTGGCGTAGTGACCGGACATCGGCGCCACGATCAGCACGCGCGGCTGCGGGCTGCGCAACGGGCGCGTCAGTTTTCGATCGAAGTACAACAAACGGCAGAACGGCTTTTCCCACACGCTGCGAATTTCGATCGGCGTGCGGATGCCGTTGACGTCGGTATCGTGGAGGCCCCATTCGGGCTTGCCGTAACGACGCGTGGTTCGCTCGAACAGTTCGCACGCTGCGGCGATCGATTTGCCGGCCTCGGTGTGCGACCACGGATTGAGCGGATTCTGAAACAGGATCTTCGTGGCATCGGTCACGGCGCGCGCCGGATTGAGCGACGCCTGCGCCATTTCGTACATCCAGTACATCGGCGTTGTCAGCGCCGGGCTGCCTTCGGCCACCAGCGGCGGCGCGCCACCAAACTCCCCAATCGGCATTTCGCCCTCGTTTCCTTTTGCGTCGCAACATAGTGCTAAAAGCACAATAAAGCGTCAATGCATAGATCGCCATTGCCGCGCTCCTGCACAAGTTACGTGTACCAAAACCCCGGGTTTTAACGGGCTATTCGCCGGTCTGGATCAACGATCCGTGTTGCCGCGCGCTGCGTAGAAGCACCAGAAACACCGCAAACGATGCCGCAATCAGGGCGACATTGATTGCGAGCGCATCCACCATCAGATCGGTGCGAAATACATGTTCTATTAACAATGCCCGCATGCCTTCGAACACGTAAGTTGGCGGCAATGCCCAGGCGACATGTTGCAGCCAATGCGGCAGCACCGTTACCGGATAGTAGATGCATGCTAGAGGCATCATGGCGAACATCAGCGTCCAGACGATGCTCTCGGCGCCAAGACCATGGCGCAGCACCAGTCCGGAGACGAAGATTCCGACCGACCAACTGGTGAAGATCAGGTTGCAGAAAAAAGCGATCAGCGGAAATCCGATGCCGTAGAGGTTGAAGTCGAAAAAGACCATCGCCAGAAGCGTCATCGGAATGACGCCGATCGCAAGCCGGATCAGGCTCATCGCCATCAGCGCGATCAGGAATTCGATCGGCTTCAACGGGCTCATCATCAGGTTGCCGAGATTGCGCGCCCACATCTCCTCAAGGAACGAGATCGAGAAGCCGAGTTGGCCGCGGAACAGGATGTCCCACAGGATCACCGCGCCGACCAGCGTGCCGCCGGCACGGGCAAAGAAGCCGGCATTCTGCGAGATGTAGTTCTGAAGGAAGCCCCAGGTAACGATCTGCAGCGCCGGCCAATACAACAGCTCCAACAGCCGCGGCCATGACGACATCAGGACGTACCAATAGCGCAGGATCATGGCCGCGATCCGATGCGTCGAAATACCTTTGTTGAGGGTGAGTTGGCTCACGGCATTGTTTCCTGAACCCGGCCGCGAGCGACGTCGAGAAACACTTCCTCCATCGTCGCGCGATTATAGCGGGCCATGATCTGTTGCGGGCTGTCGTCGTCTTCGATGCGGCCGCGCTTCATGATGATGACGCGGTCGCACAGGCGCTCTACTTCCAGCATGTTGTGGGAGGCGAGCAGGATGGTCGCGCCGTTCTCCTTGCGATAGGTCTCAAGGTGCTGCCTGATCCAGTCGGCGGTGTCGGGATCGAGCGAGGCCGTCGGTTCGTCGAGCAGCAGCAATTCGGGTCGATTGATCAGCGCCTTTGCCAGCGCTACACGGGTCTTTTGTCCGGCGGAAAGCTTGCCGCTGGGGCGGTCGAGAAAATCGCAGAGGTCGAGGTCGGCGGCGAGCTCCTTGATGCGCACGGGCAGATTGGCCACCGAATAGAGGCGCCCGAAGATCTTCAGGTTCTGCCGCACCGTCAGCCGCGACGGCATATCGACATAGGGGCTTTCGAAATTCATCCGGCCAAGCACGTCCGCGCTATCTTTCGGCATCGGGTGGCCCAAGACCTCGATGCGTCCCGAACTCGGCGAGACCAGTCCCATGATCATGGCAATGGTCGTGGTTTTGCCGGCGCCGTTGCCGCCGAGCAGTCCGGTGATGCTGCCGCGTGCGATCGAGAAGGAAATGTCGTCGACCGCCCGAGTGCTCTTATAAACCTTCACGAGATGCGCGACCTCGATCGCCGCGGTTTCGCGCCGGTTGATCGGGGCAGCGTCTCCTGTCATCGTGGCATCGTTCGTCATACGGGCCTGTTCATTGAGGCATTAACCTCTTTAGCGCAAGGCTTCCCGTGGCCTTAGGCCGCAGCACGGCTATCAAGGAAATTTGTCGGCGAGCGCTCGCGCCGCTAGATTGCGGAAGTGCTGATGTCCGATGCCGCCGCCACCGATTTTCGTCTCCCGCGCCGCCAGGTCCGACTGGACACGATTCTGCGGCTGCGCTGGCTCGCCGCACTCGGGCAGCTCGCGGCCATCTTCCTCGTCGAGCAAGGTCTGGAGTTCGACGTCGAGGTCGTGCCGTGTCTCGCCATTGTCGGCTTTTCCGCGCTTTTGAACCTGATCCTTCAGCTCTGGTTCAATCCGATGGAACGGCTCGAGCCGTCGTTTGCGGCCGCGCTGCTGGCGCTGAATATCGTCGAACTCGCCGGGCTGTTGTTCTTGACCGGTGGATTGCAGAATCCGTTCTCTTTCCTGTTTCTGGCGCCGGTCTTGATCTCGGCCACCGCGCTGCCGATCAGGTTCACCATTGCGTTGGGAATGCTCGCGGTCGCTTGCGCCTCGGTTCTCGTGTTCATTCATTTCCCGCTGCCCTGGGACAGCGACGATCCATTGGTGTTGCCGCCGATCTATCTGTTCGGCGTCTGGCTTTCGATCGTCGTCGCCATCGGCGTCACCAGCCTTTACGCGTTTCAAGTCGCCGAAGAGGCGCGCAAGCTTTCGGACGCACTGGCGGCCACCGAACTCGTGCTGGCCCGGGAACAACACCTGACCCAGCTGGATGGTCTGGCGGCTGCGGCCGCGCACGAACTGGGCACGCCGCTGTCGACGATTTTCCTGATTTCGCGTGAACTCGAGCAAAGCGTCAACGACAAGCCGCAGCTTTCGGCTGACATCAAGACGTTGCGGGAGCAGGCGCAGCGATGCCGCGACATCCTCGCCAAGATCACGCAGTTGTCGTCGAGTGGCGCGCCGTTCGACCGCATGCCCCTGTCCGCGTTGATCGAGGAAACCGTGGCGCCGCATCGCGATTTTGATGTCGCGATCAAGGTGCGCATTGCGGTCGCCGGCACTCCCGAACCCGTAGGCATGCGAAACCCCGCCATTATCTACGGGGTCGGCAACATCCTCGAGAACGCGGTCGATTTTGCCCGCACCGCCGTCGAAGTAAACGCCTGGTGGAATGCCGAAACCGTCGAAATCGTCATTTCCGACGACGGCCCGGGGATTGCGCCCGATCTGCTCAAGCGCATCGGCGAGCCTTATCTGTCGCGTCGGCGCGATGCCGATGAAGCCCAGGGCGCGCGCAGCGGCCTCGGTCTTGGCGTGTTCATCGCCCGCACGTTGCTCGAGCGCACCGGGGCAACGGTCTCTTTTAGCAATCGTGTGTTTCCGGACCACGGCGCCGTGGTCCAGATCGTCTGGCCGCGGAGCCGCTTCGAGACGAGGGAACCCGCTGTGGAATTAACCTGAGCGAGCGAAATCGGCCCCGGGCGGCCTTGGCGCGCCGCTGTTGACGCCATATGTTGTAGGGGTCCATGGACAAGGATGGCATTATCTTGAACGCGATTCCTGAACTAGCCGGACATTCCGATCGCTCGCTCCTGATCGTGGAAGACGACAAGCCTTTTCTGGAACGGCTCTCGCGCGCCATGGAGGGCCGGGGCTTTGCGGTGACCTCCTGCGACAGTGTCGCCGAAGGCCTGACTCAAATCTCCAAGGCAGCACCCGCCTTTGCGGTCGTGGATTTGCGGCTCGGCGACGGCAATGGACTTGATCTGGTGTCGGCGCTGAAACGCAAACGGCCGGATGCGCGCGCCATCGTCCTCACCGGCTACGGCAATATCGCGACCGCCGTAACGGCCGTGAAGCTGGGCGCGGTGGACTATTTGTCCAAGCCCGCCGATGCCGATGATGTGGTGTCGGCGCTGCTCGCCATCGGCAACACGAAATCCGAATTGCCGAATAATCCGATGTCGGCCGATCGCGTGCGGTGGGAGCATATCCAGCGGATCTACGAGATGTGCAACCGCAACGTTTCGGAAACCGCGCGACGGCTGAATATGCATCGCCGCACCTTGCAACGAATTCTGGCCAAACGCGCCCCGCGTTAAAAAGTATGATCAAAATTCTGCGTGGCCTTGCGGGTCCACCAGACGGTTGATGCGCAGCGCGGCGGCGCGCGCAAACCGCACCGTCATCGACTTCCGGGTCGGTGCCGGCAGCCGGTGCTCCGGCGCCAGGCGCTGCAAATGTGCGCCATAGGCGTCGGCGATGATCAGTCCGGTCTCATCGGGGAAAATCTCGCACGGCAAATCCTGTAAGAAGGCAAAGAACAGCCGGTCGCAATGCGCCCGGTATTCCGGCCATTTCTGGTCGGCGCGCAAATCCTCGATCGACGATTTGATCTCGACGATCCAGATGTCGCCGCGGTCATTGATGGCGACAAGATCGGCACGGCGGCCCGAGGGCAACGGCAGTTCGCTGATGCAGGCAAAGCCCAGCGTGTGCAACAGCCGCGCGGTGCCGCGCGCGATCGCAAGCGCCGTTTCCGACTGGCGTCGGTCCGGCGCGGGCATGACAGCGGCTTTGTGGGCGACCGATTCCATCTCGCGAAGCATAGAACGCGGTTCAAAAAAGAGGCAATGCATTTGATGGCGGGGTGTGCAGGAAATCTGCTTTTCGAAAGCCGATTCGCCTCCGTTACGGCGAACATGTTCCGATCATAAATGCGCGGGCCTCTCCGAATTTTTCCTTGGCGGAACGCGAAAAATCGGCAATCTGCGGCTCATGACCCAGCCATCCGAAAATAAGCCGAAAGCCGGCGCGATGATCGTGCCGGTAACGCCGTTTGAACAGAACTGCACGCTGCTTTGGTGCACGGCGACCCAAAAGGCCATCGTCATTGACCCCGGCGGGGACCTTCCGCGAATTCAGGCTGCCATCAAGGAGGCCAACGTCACGGTCGAGAAGATCTGGCTGACCCATGGCCATATCGACCATGTCGGCGGCGCGGCCGATTTACGCGACGCGCTCAAGGTCCCGATCGAAGGTCCGCATATCGCCGATAAATTTCTGCTCGACAATGTGGTGGCGAGCGGGGCGCGGTTCGGGTTCACCGACGTGCGCGATTTCGTGCCGGATCGCTGGCTCGAAGAAGGCGATCAGGTTTCGATCGGCGAATTGACCTTCGACATCCTGCATTGCCCCGGCCATTCCCCCGGCAGCGTGGTCTTTTTCAACAAGGATATGCGCTTCGCCCATGTCGGCGATGTCTTGTTCAACGGCTCGGTCGGTCGCACCGATCTTCCGGGTGGCGATCACGCCACCCTGATCAAATCGATCAAGGAGAAGCTGTTGCCGCTCGGAGATGATGTCGGCTTCATCTGCGGCCATGGCGCCGGCTCCAGGATCGGCCACGAGCGAATGACCAATCCGTTCCTCACCGGCGCGATGTAAGGTGGCGCTCCCGCGCGGGCGCGTGGCTATTTCATGAGACCCGCGGCGGTCAAGGCGCGGGTAATGACCGCGCCGACATCGATCCCGCCGCCTTGCTTGGCGTTTGGTTTTGGGGGATTGGAAGGCTGCTGCTTCGCTGCCGCCAGTGGCCGCAGCACCCTGGTGAGATCGGGCGCAGGCGCCGAGATCGGAGAAGCAAGCGGGATCAGCTTCGCACTCGGAGATTCCGCGGCCTTGCGCGAGGCCGGTTTGGCGGCCTTTTCAGGTTGATGAATTCCGGCGGTGAGCCCGAAGAAACTTGCGATGTGATGGGAGGACGAGATGCCGGCTTCGATCAGAAACGGGCCTTCCTTACCATAGCGTTCGTCGTTCTCGGCTTTGCCGAGCGGCGTGCCGTGGGCCATATCGGTGATGGTGTAGGACTCGACGACCGTTTCGCCATCCGCGTTCCACCAGACCTGATGAGGATAGCCGTCGACCACGCCTTCCGACATCGGACCGGAGGGTAGTTTATGGACATCAAGCCATTGCTTGACGATCTCGTTGGCATTGGCGGAATTGACCGTGCGATCCGCACTGCCGTGCCACACCGAGACCTTGGGCCAGGGTGCACGATGCTTTGAAGCATTGCGCACCAGGGTGCCCAATTCCTGGGACGAACGCGCCGGCGAACGCAACATGCCGCTCAAGGCTTCCCGCACATTGGATGCGATTCCGTAAGGCAGCCCGGCGATGATTGCGCCGGCGGCAAAAACATCCGGATAGGTGGCGAGCATGACCGAGGTCATCGCCCCGCCTGCCGACAGCCCGGTGACGAAAATCCGATGCTTATCGATCTTGTGATCGGCCACCATTCGCGCGGTCATTTGCCGGATGGAGCAGGCTTCGCCATGGCCGCGTCTGGTGTCTTCCGGATTGAACCAGTTGAAGCATCCGTGCGCGTTGTTGGCCGACTGTTGCTCCGGCATCAGCAGCGCAAAGCCGTAATGCTTCGCAAGTGTCGACCAGCCGGCGCCCACATCGTAACCGGCTGCAGTCTGTCCGCAGCCGTGCAGGACGACAACCAGAGCCCCTGAGGCCGGAAGGCCCGGTGGCACATAGGAAAACATCCGCAGATCGCCGGGATTGGTGCCGAATTGCTTGGTTTCCACCAATGAGCCGCGGGTTGCCGCCGGCACAAGATGGTTAAGACCATCCCACGCGTTCATTCCGGGCAAACGGGGCAGTTGGCGCAGGAACTCGATATTTTTGGCAAGCGACAATGGCTGCTCCTCGGCCCGCGTGAATCGGGGCGTACCTCAAAACAGATAATTGCTGCACTGCAAAATGAAAAGGCCGTGTGCTGTCAGTCCTCAGGAAAGTTATCGTGACGCTGATACAGTCCGGCCACACCCATATGTGACGGAACTACGGAACTACCGCCAAATCGTCTGAACGAGCGGAAAAATCAGATCGCCTTCAATTTGCGATAGGCAAACCATACCATTTTCAACAACAGCCAGCCGTCGCGGAAGCGCGAAATCTGGGTCTCGCCAAACGTGCGAGCCTTGTAGTGGATCGGCGTCTCGACAATTTTGAGGTTCTGTTTCGCCGCGCCGAAGATCAGGTCGAAATCGCCGAACGGATCAAAGTTACCGAAGTAATCGCGTTCGCGTGCCAATACCTCATAGTCTTTGCGCAGAAGCACCTTGGTGCCGCACAGCGTGTCGGTCAGGCGGGTATTGACCAGATAGCTGAACAGATAGGCAAAGAAGCGGTTGGCGATCAGGTTGAGCGGACGCATCGCCTCATGCTCCATCGGATAGACCAGGCGGGTGCCGTTGACGAACTCTGCCTTGCCCGTCTCGATCACCGCATGGAATTTCGGAAGCGCTTCCGGCGGCATCGTCAAATCGGCGTCGAGAATCATCAGCACATCGCCGCTGGCGGCGGCAAAACCTTTGCGCACCGCATCGCCCTTGCCCTTGCCATCCTGTTTGAGCACCTTGATGTCCCAGCTATCCTTGTAGGCGTCGCGCACCCGTTCGCATTCGGCAAAGGTGTTGTCGCTGGAATTGCCTTCGACGAACAGGATTTCCTGCGAAGCGCCAAATCGCGGCATGCGCCGGATCGCATCCTCGATATTGCCGCTCTCGTTCCGGCATGGAATCAGAATGCTGGCCGAAAATTTCCGGTCCGGAAATTGGCGAACCGGCCGGCCGACCAGATAGGTTCGCAGGCATAACTTCCTGATCCCGGGCAGCGGCGCGATGAAGCGGTTGATAAACGGACCGAGGCCAAGCCAGCGGCGCGGTAAGAGTTGTCGCTGCTCCTGGCTGATGACTTCGAAATCCGCAAGATCCATCAGATTGAGGAAGTCCGCGGTCGCGATGTAGTTGATGACAGGCTGTTTGGCGCGCAAATGCAGCGCTTCGGCGAGCTTGAGAATCGGCTCCCACAGATGCGAGTAATAGGAGATGATGATCCGCGTCGACGGCGTGCACAGATGGTGCACCAGCCGCAAGGTCGCATCGATGTCCTCGAACAAGCCGATGGTGTCGGCGATCACGATGTAATCGAACGGCCCTTCGATCGAGTTCAGTGTGGCGGGGTCCTCGACATCGCCCAGCACGAAATAAAGATCGGGATGCAGTTCATTGGCCTTGGCGATGGTCCTGGCGCCGAAATCGACGCCGACGCCATAAGAAGGCTCAAGCGCTGCCAGCAGATCGCCGCGGCCGCATCCCAATTCCAGTACCCGCTTGCCCGGCGGAATCAGGAATCGCATGAATTTGAAATCGTCCTGGTGGTAGGCGGCGTTGAATTCGCGCCAGCGCTCCAGTTCGTCGCCGTTCGCCTCAAAATGATTGACGAGGTCGCGCTTGCGCTGCGTTGGGAGCTCAAGCGACGCAGCGGAATCGGGCGGCCTCAAATACATACTGACCTCGGCGGCGAAAACGAAGGGGTCCTCTTAGCGGATGGGGCAGGGGGTGTAAATTCGCCGACCCGCCTCAATGCGGCGGATTGGACGGCCAAAGAACCGTCGCAGCAGGGTCCCGAATAGGCGATTGCCTTGGTCTTTGCCACCCCATAGTTTGCGAGGCAACCAAGAAGAACTGTCCGGAGAAAACCCATGAAAAACCCCATGGCTCGTCTCAAATTTGGGGCCTTTCTTGCGCCGCATCACCCGATCGGCGAGCACCCGATGCTGCAATTCCGCCGTGATCTCGATCTCGTCGAGCAACTCGATGCACTTGGTTATGACGAATTCTGGTGCGGCGAGCACCATTCCTCGGGATGGGAAATGATTGCATCGCCGGAAATGTTTCTGGCCGCCGCTGGTGAGCGTACCAAACGCATCAAGCTTGGGACCGGCGTGGTCTCGCTGCCCTATCATCATCCCTTCAATGTCGCCCAGCGCATGGTGCAACTCGACCACATGACCGGTGGCCGCGCCATCTTCGGTTCGGGTCCCGGCGCGCTCGCCTCCGACGCGCACACCTTGGGCATCGACCCGATGGTGCAACGCGACCGTCAGGACGAGGCGATTGGGCTTATCCGACGGTTGTTTCGCGGCGAACGGGTGACGGCGAAAAGTGACTGGTTCACGATGAACGACGCTGCCTTGCAGATACTTCCTCTCCAGGAGGAAATGCCGTTCGTCGTCGCCTCGCAGATCTCGCCATCGGGAATGACCTTGGCCGGGAAATACGGCATCGGCATCATTTCGCTCGGCTCGATGTCGACGCAAGGGTTGATGGCGCTGCCGACGCAGTGGGGTTTTGCGGAAGACGCCG
>Ga0210383_10000294_pt1 | contig 48988 bp, 42 predicted proteins | sample IncBWC14OmetaG_FD_160072 | JGI IMG/M metagenome (GOLD analysis project Ga0210383, IMG submission 160072) | Forest soil microbial communities from Barre Woods Harvard Forest LTER site, Petersham, Massachusetts, United States - Inc-BW-C-14-O ...
TTTTCGCTACTTTCCTTCTGAAGGAAGCGCTGAAGAAGTCATCTTCTACACCCGGACAAAAGAACGATTGGCCCGATCTGCTGGCGGCCGACTTGGCCCATAGCCCGTTGATCGAGATTGGCGCCTGGGCGGAGGCCAACGGCATGGCCCGGGAAACGGTGTCTCGCGGATTCGCGGCGGCGTATGGCATCGCGCCAAAAGTCTTCCGAGCTGAATTACGCACGCGCGCGGCGTGGCTTCGCGTAACGCGAAGTTGCGATCGCCTGTCTTCCATCGCGGCTGAAACCGGTTTCGCGGACCAAGCTCATATGACCAGATGGGTTAGCTACCTCACTGGGGCTTCCCCGGCGGTCTGGCGTCGCGAATCACATTTCGCCGAGTTCCAATAGCCGACCTCCGACAGAAGCGGGACTCTTCAACTCCCAATTGCGTTGAACTTAGTTGCATTGAATCTTAGTTGCGTTGAACAATGCGGCTACGAGTCGCAACAATCGCTGCTGGATAGCCCGCTGGTGAGATAGTATTCTGGGCGTCGGATGAGTGCGTGCCTGGAAACGGAAGGGCGTTCCGGGGCGTCTGTTAGAGTATGCGTTTACTGAGGACCACGTTGTCCAGGGGGAAATCATGCAGCGTCGCGAGGTTTTAAGGATGCTGGCGGTAGGGGCGGCTCTTCCGGTCTTGTCGCCAAGTCTGCTGGCTCATCTTCAGGAAGCCCAAGCACAAGTCGGCTCAAGTTATAAGCTCCGCACACTCAGTCCCCAGCAAAACGCTCTGGTCGTCACCATGATCGACTTGATCATTCCAGTGACCGACACTCCTGGCGCCAAGGCTGCGCGCGTGAACGAATTTATCGACGTGATTCTCACCGACTGGGCCACAGAAACAGAGCGGCAGGCTTTTCTAGACGGCCTCGCCACGGTCGATAAGCGAAGCAACGAACTGTTCGGCAAGAATTTCGTCGACGCCTCGGTGGATCAGCAGACCACTTTGCTGCGAGCCATGGACGATGCCGCGATGGCCAGCCACTCCGATCGAACCAGGGTGCGCCATAACAACACCATTCCCGAAAATCGCGACAAGCAACTCCAGGGCAATTTCTGGGACGTCTTCAAGGGCATCACCGTCCACGGTTACTACACCTCGGAAATTGGTTTCACGCAGGAGGAAAACTTACAAATCATTCCGGGCGCCTACCATGGTTGCGTGCCGTTGACCGCCGAGAAAAAGGCTTAGGGAGAACACATGCCAGCAAATACATACGACGCGATCATTGTGGGGTCTGGAATCACCGGCGGCTGGGCGGCAAAAGAGCTTACGGAAAAAGGGTTGAACACGCTGGTTCTGGAAGCCGGACGCAGCATCGTTCCCGAGCAGGACTACGTCGAGCACGTTCCCGTGTGGGAACTCAAGTATCGTAACTGGGACGATCGCAACAAGCGCCAGAAGACGCAGCCGGTACAGCGCGAAGTCTATTACGCGTGCGATGAGTACTCCTCCAAATTTTTCGTCAGCGACGTCGAGAATCCCTACACCAACGTTCCCGGCTCAAAATTTTCATGGATTCGCGGCCGCCAAGTTGGCGGAAAGTCCATCACTTGGGGGCGCCAGAGCTATCGCTGGAGCGATCTCGATTTTGAAGCGAATCTAAAAGACGGCGTTGCCGTCGATTGGCCGATTCGCTATGCGGACGTCGCGCCCTGGTACGATTACGTCGAAGAATTCGCGGGCATCAGCGGACAGGCGGAAGGCTTGCCGCAATTGCCCGACGGAAAATTTCTCCCGCCGATGGAAATGAACTGCGCGGAGCTCGCTTTTCGCGAAGGGCTGGCGAAAAATTTCGACGATCGCATCCTGACGATCGGCCGCTCTGCCGTGCTCACCCAGGTGCACAAAGGGCGCGCCGCCTGCCATTACTGCGGGGTATGTCATCGCGGTTGCATCACGTCGTCGTACTTCAGCAGCCTGAATTCGACGCTGCCTGCGGCACAGAAAACCGGAAAATTCACGATTCGGCCATACAGCGTAGTGCACAGCCTGGTCTTCGATCCCAACACGCGGAAAGTGACCGGTGTTCGGGTGATCGATGCGCAGACCAAGGCCACCACGGAATACAAGGCTCGCGTGTTTTTCCTAAACGCTTCCACATTGGAGTCCACGCGCATCCTGCTCAATTCCGCCACGACGGAATTCCCCAATGGCCTTGCCAACAGCAGCGGGGAACTCGGCCACAACTTGATGGATCACCACATGGGCGCGGGCGCGAGCGGGATCATCCCCGGGCACGAAGACAAAATGCCCCACGGGAACCGCCCGAATGGAATTTACGTTCCGCGTTTCCGTAACGTGAAGACCAAGCAAAAGGAATTCATTCGCGGATACGGCTATCAGGGCGGCGGAAGCCGCGAAGGTTGGGGCCGCGGCGCGACCATGGCGGGCATCGGCGTCGACTTCAAGAATGCGCTGAAGGGGCCCGGTCCGTGGCGGATGGGCCTGGGAGGCTTCGGCGAGTGCCTGCCGTATCACACGAACTATGCCGAGTTGAACAAAGAAAAGCTCGATGCCTGGGGGATCCCCACGCTGACCATTCATTGCGAGTGGGGTGACAACGAGAAGGCCATGTCGAAGGACATTGCAGTGCAGGCGGCCGAAATGCTTGCGGCTGCGGGTGCGCGAGAGATCGGCGTGTACCAGGATATGTCGGCGCCGGGCCTCGGCATCCACGAAATGGGCACGGCACGCATGGGCCGTGATCCGAAAACGTCGGTGCTGAACGAACACAACCAGACGCATGACGTGAAGAACTTGTTCATGACCGATGGCGCTTGCATGACCTCGGCGGCTTGCGTGAATCCGTCACTCACTTACATGGCGTTGACGGCGCGTGCTTGCGATTTCGCGGTCACGCAGATGAAACAGCGCGAGCTGTAGTCAAGGAAGCTAGAGCGGTTTCACAAATCGTGCGACTGAGGAGCGAGGAGTTTCCTCAGGGGCTAAAGCCCGATCCTTCACCTCGTTAATGTCGGAGCTAAAGCTCCGACCCCTGGGCGGCATCTCCCTTGACAGACATCTCCCTGGGAAGCATTTATGTTGGCCGTTTCGAGCCGGCTACTTTTCAACGTTAGAATCTCAAAGAGCGATTGGCGAGCTCTTAGGATTCGCCGTGCTTGCCTGCTAAACGGCGAACCCAAGAGACTGCAGGATTTGCGCGGTGTGCTCGCCGAGCAATGGCGGCGGCAAGCGATAGCTCACAGGCGTATCCGAGAACTTGATTGGGTTGGCGATGCTGCGCGCCATGCCGAGCGACGGATGCTCGAGCTGCACGATCAGGCCGCGCGCTTGGGTCTGAGCGTCGTTCAGAGCTTCGGGAACGCTATTAATTGGCGCGCTGGGAACCCCCGTGCTCGCAAATCTCTTTAACCAAACGGAAGCCGCCTCCTGATCAAATTTCCGTTGCAGAGTGGCGAGAAGTTCCGTGCGATTCGCCGTGCGCAGCGCGTTGTTCACAAACCTGGGATCCGCGTCCAGGGTCGCTTCCGCGTCCAAGGCTCGCACGAATTTCTTCCACAGCAGTTCGGTGCCAACGCCGACGACGAAGTACTTGCCATCGCCCGCTCGGAACATCTGATACGGCACGATGCTGGGATGAGCATTTCCCCACCGTTGGGGTAAGGCATTTGCATTCAGATAGTTACTGCCTATATTCGCGAGCCAGGTAAGCTGTGAGTCGAACAGGGCCATATCGAGAAATTGCCCGCGACCAGTGCGCTCCCGCGCGAATAGCGCCGCAAGAATGCCCATCGCCGCATACATGCCGCAAGTCAAATCCGCGATGGCGATGGGGTAGCGCACGGGTTCGCCGCCAGGTTCACCGGTGAATGTCATCACGCCGGACTCGGCCTGGGCGAGGATGTCGTAGCCGGGGCGGCCCGATTTTGGACCGGTCAGGCCGTAACCGGAGATGTTGCAATGGATCAAGCGCGGATATTTGGAATGCAGTGTTTCGGGATCGAGCGCACGCTTTTGCAGAGAAGCCAGCGAGGCCTGGTTGGAGATGAAGACGTCCGCCGTGGAAAGCAGGCGCTGGAGGATCTCGGCGTCGCGGGGATCGTCGTAATTCAGGGTAATGGACCGCTTGTTGCGATTGGCGGCCAGGAAATAGGCGGACTCGCTGCCGACGAAAGGAGGACCCCAGCCGCGGGTCTGGTCGCCTGTGCCGGGGCGCTCGACCTTAATTACGTCGGCACCGAAATCGCCAAGGAGCATGGCGCAGTAGGGGCCGGCAAGGGCTTCGGTAAGTTCAACGATGCGGATGGAATCGAGGATGGGTTTCACGGGCAAATTATAGCGGAGAAGAGCTGCAGAACGGCCCGGTCAAAAGCGGAAGCCCTCACTGCTCGAGTCAGTGAGGGCTTCCAGGGCACAAGTTACGACGCGGGGTCTTCCGCGCGATTTATTGATAGTTGGTCTGGTTGAGCCACTGCGTGCCTTTCCAGGTAGCCGTGACGGTACCGCCGACACCGGCCCCGGGGGTAACGGTGGTTGAGGGGAACCAAGGTGGCGCGAAGCCGCCGCTCAGGAACCTGCGGTCAAACAGAACGTTACGCGTGGTAGCGCCAATGTTCTGAATGGTGTTCTGAATACGCCCGCCAACGATGGTCAGGGTGTTGATGCCGGCTCCGTTGTTAACGATGGCTCCGGAACCGGTTGCTGAGATGGTGGCGATAGAGGCGTCGATCTCGAGGTTGCCGTTGGACTGGCTGTTGTTGAGATAGACGTTGCCACCTGCAGTAAAGAGGCCGAGCACCTGACCAGTATTGTTCGCCGGAATCAGCTGGTCGATTGGGGGAGTGCTGGTTGGTGTGCCGGTCATGGTGACAGGTTCGGTCTTGTAAAGAATGTCGCCGGTGACGGTGATGTTGTTGCTGCCGGAGGCGACGATGCTAAGGGCGGTGCCGTTTTGGATGCCGGCCTGGCCCTGTCCGGGACCCGAGAGGCCGGTGATGTTGCCGTTGACGAAAAGCATGGTGGCATCACCCATGGAGAGACCCGACGAAGACATTTGCTGAGGGACACCGTTGATGGTTTGGGTGCCCAAACCCGTGGTGCTAATGGTGGTGGTTCCCGCTGAGCCTGCGGCAGGATCGATGGTGATCGTTGTCGTCACACCGCCTTGGACAATGTTGTAGGTCTGGGAAGTCGTGGATGAGGTCGTCGGCGAAAGCGTGATTGCGGCGTTGCCTTGGACGAAAATGCCGCCGCCTGTGAAGGTCTTGACAGCTGGAGATCCGCTGACCGTATAGGGCACGTAAACACCGGAGGCAGCGCCGCCGGTGGGATAAGCTGTGCCGGCGGCGTTCTTGAGGACGGCATTGAGCTGGGCGTTCGTCGGAGAGGCGCTGGCAATGCCGATTCCGTCGAGTACCGCTTGCTCCTGGTTAAACGAATTCGGCGGGAGCGCGACGGATGGCTGACTGACATTAAACCCGCCCGTGAATGTCGGATGGATTCCGTTTGTAGGAGTAGCGGAAGCAGTGCAACCGCCGTTGTCCCAACCCGCCTGGGCGCCCGACTGACCGACCGGGTCGGTAAAGGTATAGGGGCCGGAATTGGAGAAATTCCAGGAACCGTTGGTGAAGACTGGACCAGTGATGGTGCCAGGGACCAGGTCAGCGCTGCAAAGGGCGTAGGTGCCGATGAACATGCCCCAAGCGGCGAACGATTGGTTATAGCTGGCGGCGGTAACGCTAGCATTCAGAAAGATGGTGCCGCTATCAACCAAGGTGGCGACTTCACTGCCTTGCGACTGGCCGATGACCGTCACGGAGTAAGGAAAAGAGTACTTGTATCCAGTAACAGGGGAGGCAACGGTCGCACCTGGAGCGGCACAGTTGTTGGTTGTGCCCCCAACCGGCGTGCAGGTGATGGTGGTGTTCGGTGCCGGAACGACGACGTTGGTGATTTTAAATCGTTCCTGCCAGGAATTGGCGGTGTTCACCGGGGTGAAGTTACCGAACGCCGCGGTGATTGCAGTCTGGGCGGCGGTCCCGGCGGTGGTGGTATTGGCGATAGGACCGGTAGCCGGGTTGAACCCAGCGGGGATATCGGCTGACAGGTTATTCATTATCTGCTGGCGTGCGGCAGCAACCCCCGAGTCCGCTGCGTAGAAAGAGCCGCGATAGCGGCCATAATAGCCGTTGATAAGCGACTCCGAGCTGACGGCCAAGACCATCGTGAGCGACATGCCCATGAGCAAGACCAGCAGCAAGAGGGTCGTGACCAGGGTGATGCCCTGCTGGTTCTGCCAGCGGGATGATCGGACTTTGTTCGATAAGGGAGTACGGTTTTTCATATTGCTCCTCAATTCATCCTGAGCTTCACGCTCAATCATTCATGCTGAGATTGCGGGGGTTGACGATGATGGACAGGGCTTGAATCTTGTAAGGCTGCCCGTCGAAAGTGTTGGTGAAGAGCGTCGTGGAATTAACGTTGCTGTTTGAATACAGCTTGGGCGGCGTCCGGCCAATCAGTGAGATCCTGATGGAGCGAACCTCGTCGAACTGATTGTCGTAACAGGGGGCGGTGGTGGAACCGCTGTTGTAGCAGTAGGCTGCGCTGGATCCGGTCACGGCGCCGCCGCCGTTAAGGACCACGGTGGCCGCGCCGACTTTGAATCCGATGATTTGGCTGGCAATGGCGTTTTCGACGCCGTTTTCGGTACGGACAAGAGTGGGGCCAGCGGGATCGATGGCCGTGTCGACGGAATAGCTAATGGGCGCCACTTTGACGACCCAGTCGGTACCGCTGCAAAAGGAGTCGGTCAGCGTTGTGGGAATGAGGACAGGGTCGACGTTGGCAGCCAACGTCAAATTAAGCCTGTCATTCACCGGAGCAGCGTTGTTGGTTCCGTTTGCGTTGGTGGCTCCGTAGGTAAGGGCAACGTTAGCTCCAGCGGCCGCGGCATTTGCGGTGAGGATGGCGGTAGTCATGAGCGTGCCGGAAGTGCCCACGTGGATGAAAAGAACTTGCGAACCGTTTGTAAAACCGGCGACAAGTTGCGCAGCGGTTACTGGAGCCACCGGCGCGATGGTCATCGTACCGCCGGTGGTTAGGACGGGTGTGGTACAGCCCGGAGTGCCGGGCGCCACGTAGACCTGGCCCGGGGGAGTGTTGGGGTCGGGGGCAATGATGTTCAGCTGATCGAAGCAAGGCGCATTGTAGGTGGGAGAGCCCGCGACGTGACAGGCAGCGCCGCCCAAGGTGTTATTGACGACGGTAATGCCGATCGGCCAACTGGAGATGTTACTAGTGGCGTTGTACCAGCCGGTGCCGGCGTTGACGACATCGGCTTCCATCTGCGAGAGCGCATTGCGCAAGGAGACGTTCAAGCCAATTTGATATTGCTGGTCATTGAATAGCGAGGCATGTTGTTTGAACAAGCTCATGGCCGCGGCGCCGATGACCAGAAACACGGTCATGGCAATCATCAGCTCGATGAGCGTGAACCCGGCCGAACGCGGAACGCGAACAGCAGGTTTCGGGTCAGCGTTTGCCTTACCAAAATGTACCTGAGTTCTCATGGGTGCACCAAGCTGGTCTGGAACGTGACCGGGGGATTGAGAGTTTGGTTGGTGAGCGTTACCAGAACCGTGATTTGGACGGCACCGGTAATCACCTGGCCGCCGACCGTCGGGTTGGCGGTAATCTGCCAGCGGCGGTCGAAAGTGAGCAAATCGGGTGTGACGGCGGGGAGTCCGGCTCCCGGAGTCACGACTACAGTGCCATCGGGTTTCTGGGTGTAAAGCGTAGTCGCGCCGGCGGAAACGGTGGTCTCGTTGATGTTGCCGTTATTGGACGAGATCTGCACAGAGTCGGAATAACCAGCGGTATCGGCGCCCAAACTTCCTCCCGCGGCGAGGTTGGGGTCGTTGTCGGGAAAGCGGTCGAGATCTTCCATCTTCTCGGAAGCGAGAAGCGCGGCGGTACTTACGAAGCGAGCGTGCGCGCCCATATTGACGGACTGGCTCATGAGAGCGGCGGTGCCGACCAAGCCGATGGTCAGGACGAGAATCGCCACCATGGTTTCGATGAGAGTGAAGCCGCGCTGCGCGCGCGGCTTACGGAGCGACTGTGATGTTTCCATAGGTAGACACCGTAATCGTTTCTGTGGGCACCGTAGCGACGAAGCCCGGGTAACTCAGGGTTAAAGTGATAGGCACTGCGGCCGGGTTGCTGACGACGCTGCCGCCCGGGCTAAAGGTCAACGTGATATCTGCGTTGAGCGCCACGCCGCGGCCCATCAGCGGGACCGCTCCGCCCACGTTTGTGAAGGCCGCCGCGCATGCTTGTCCGCCGAACGCCGGGGCTTCGCTTTGTACCTGATAGCTGTAAGTAGCTTTTGTAATGACCACCTGTGATTTGCAGCCGTGAAAGATGGCCTGGTAACGGCTGGAGGAAATCGCTCCGGTCAGCGAGCTGATGGCCGAGCGCATGGAGTAAATGCGCATGGTGTTCCCAATTACGGGAACGGCCATGGCAGCGAGGGTCATTCCGACGGCTACAACCAGCACGAGTTCAAGTAGCGTGAAGCCTCGCGAGCATCGCTCTCGAACAGGAGCTAGAGTTGTGTGCTGCTTTGCCAAACCGCAGATCATTCGTGTCTCCGTAAGGCCGTAAGATTCTTCTGGACTTTGAGTCCGACTCAAAAACCTGCAGTGGGAGGAGCAGTTCGCGTGCCACCGCCTGAGCTTAGTAAGCTGCTGCTAACATTGCGGTTATGGGCGGAGTTTCCGTCGTAGGGCGGGGGCCATGGTGGCGATGGGTGAAAATGTAACAAGTTGGCGCTGTAGCCAGTCGCGAGTTCTGAGCACGCAAAGTTAGCAACTTGCGGGCGCAGGTCGCTTGCGTGCAGGGGGCTATTACCCGACAATGAGGTGTTTGAGTAGAGTTATTTTCCGGTGTGGCGAGCCCTGGTGCGGGCTCGCGGGGTCTCGAGGGACATGGCAAAGCTAGCTCGTTCGCCGAAGCGAATCGTTGCGTATTTTTCCATGGAAATTGCGCTGGAGAACGCCATGCCGAGTTACAGCGGCGGACTTGGCGTGCTGGCGGGGGATACCGTGCGGGCGGCTGCGGACATCAAGTTGCCGATGGTGGCGGTGTCGCTGCTGTACCGCAAGGGGTACTTCACGCAACGGCTGGCGGAGGACGGAACGCAGACCGAAGAGCCTTCGGTGTGGAGAGTCGAGGACTTTCTGCAGGAAGAGCCTGTGCGGGTGAGCGTGCCGCTGGAGAACCGGCGGGTGGAGTTGCGGGCTTGGCGGTATGACGTGAAGGGCGTGCGCGGTTTTGAGGTGCCAGTGTACTTTCTGGATGCCGATTTGCCTGATAACCAGGAGTCTGACCGGGCGCTGACGGGCCAGCTTTATGGAGGCGACGCGTATTACCGGTTGTGCCAGGAAGTATTGCTGGGGATCGGCGGAGTGCGCATATTGCGGGCGCTTGGGTATAACGAGTTGACGCGCTACCACATGAATGAAGGCCACGCGGCGCTGCTGGCGCTGGAGTTGTTGGGCGAGGAGGCGGAGAAAGCTGGGCGGACTTCGATTCGCGGGGAAGACATCGAAAAGGTGCGACGCAAGTGCATTTTTACGACGCATACACCGGTGCCCGCAGGGCACGACCGGTTTCCGATGGAGTATTTGACGCGCGCTTTTCCCGATCAGAATGGGTTTTTCGACTTGAAGGATGCTTCGTCGGCGGATCTGGTGAAGCAGATTTTGCAGGCAGAGCAGGATTTTCCGGATATGCAGCAGGCGGCGCGGGCTGGGGCGTCGCTGAACATGACATATCTGGCATTGAGCTTGAGCACCTATGTGAATGGCGTGGCGAAGTTGCACGGGGAGACTTCGCGGAAGATGTTTCCGCAGGTGCCGGTGGAGTCGATCACCAACGGCGTGCACGCGGTGACCTGGACTTCGCCGGCCTTCAAGGAACTTTTTGATCGGTGCATCTCGTCCTGGCGGGAAGACAACTACAGCTTGCGGAGCGCTTTGGGTTTGCCGCCGGAGGAGCTTTGGGCTTCGCATCTGATTGCGAAGCACGCATTATTGGAAACGGTGCGGATGAAGACTGGGCTGACGCTTGACCCGGATGTATTCACGATTGGATTTGCGCGGCGGGCCACGGGGTACAAGCGGGCGGACCTGATTTTGACCGATCTCGACAGGTTGCGGCAGATCGCAAAAAGTGCCGGGAAATTTCAGATTGTTTATGCGGGCAAGGCGCACCCGCACGATACCGGTGGGAAAGAGATCATCCGCCATATTTTTCAGGCGAAGAAGGCGCTGCGCAAGGCCGTGCCTGTGGTTTTTCTGGACGAATACAATATGGAAGTGGGCGGAAAGATTACCGCTGGCGTGGACTTGTGGCTGAACACGCCGCAGTTTCCGTTGGAGGCGTCGGGAACCAGCGGAATGAAGGCGGCGCTGAATGGTGTGCCGAGTTTGAGTATTTTGGATGGGTGGTGGGTGGAAGGGCACATCGAAGGGATCACCGGATGGTCGATCGGGGAATCGCGGTTGTCTGCTGGAATTGCTACGCCGACGGACGGGGCGGCGGAGGTGCAGTCGCTCTACGGGAAGCTGGAGGGCGTGATTTTGCCGATGTTTTATAAGGAGCGTAGCCGGTATCTGGCGGTGATGCAGCATGCGATTGCGATCAATGGATCGTTTTTTAATACGCAGCGCATGGTGCAGCAGTATGTTACGGACGCTTATTTGCGTTAGCTTTGCGTGATCGTTGTAACAATTGCGTACGATTTTTGGGTTTATCGAAGCGCGTGTTTCGCAGATGTCTTGCGAAACCCGCTGGCTTAGCGCAGACGATTTTTGTAGACAGCCATTCCTACGACGGCGTCCATGCCGATCTTCTCCAGAGCTTTGATTTCTCGCTGCGTTTTAATTCCGCCGGCAGCGATGATCGGATGCGGGGTCGCTCCGCGGAGCATTTGAAACCACTTCAGATTCGCGCCACTCATCGTGCCTTCGCGGTCTACGTCCGTGCAGAGGAATGCGGCACAGAATGGTTGGAGTTCCGCCATCACACTCTCGGGACGAAGTTTCAGCTTGCGGCGCCAGGCGTTGGTTACGACGCAGCCCTTTGCGGTATCGAGCGCAACCACGATTTGGCGCGGATTGATTTTCTTGACCAGCTGGCGCAGAAATCGCGCGTTTACTTTTCCGCCGCTGAACGCCGCGCTGCCGATGATGATTTGCTCGGCGCCCCAATTCTCGATAGTTGACGCGCGCGCCACGCTGCGGATTCCGCCGCCCACGCGAACTTTCATTTTGTACTTCGCGTTGGCCTTAACGCACAGGTCGCGCACCAGGTCGTCATTTGCGGGTTTTCCCATGGCGGCGTCGAGGTCGATGATGTGCAGCCAAGGGTAGACGCGAAATTTGTCTAGTTGGCCGAAGACGTCGGCGACCGCCAGTTCGCGGCGGCGTCCGTGTACGAGCTGCACCGCTTGACCGTCTTGCAGATCGATGCAGGGAATCAGCAAGGGAGACGGACCTCGATGTTCTTCGCGGCGAGAAACTCCTTTAGTTCGCGAATCGATTGGACGCTGTCATGGAAAATGGAAGCGGCGAGTGCCGCGTCGGCTGCGCCCTCGGTAAAGATTTGGGCGAAGTGTTCGGGCAGCTTTGCGCCACCGGACGCGATTACCGGCACGGTGACGGCGCGTGAGATTGCCGCGGTCAGGGGCACGTCGAAACCTTGCTGCGTTCCATCGCGATCGACGGAGGTGAGGAGAATCTCTCCCGCTCCGAGCGAGACTCCTTGTTTCGCCCACGCAAGGGCATCTCGTCCGGTGGCATCGCGGCCTCCGCGGACCATGACTTCCCAATGATCGCCTGCGCGCTTTGCATCGATGGCCAACACGACGGCTTGCGCGCCGAACTCGCCAGAGAGTTCCGAGAGCAGGCTGGGCCGACCGACAGCGGCTGTGTTCACGGTAATTTTGTCCGCGCCGGCGCGCACCACCGCACGAGCATCCTCCAGAGTCCGAATGCCGCCGCCCGCGGTGAGTGGAATGGCGAGTTCGGCGGCAACACGCCGGATTGTTTCGAGGAAAGTGGGCCTGCGGTCGCGTGAGGCCGCGATGTCCAGGACGACGAGTTCGTCGGCGCCTTCCGCGTTGTAGCGAGCAGCCAACGTCACGGGATCGCCGGCATCGCGCAAACCTTCAAAGTTCACGCCCTTGACGACGCGAGCGCCATCGGTATCCAGGCAGGGAATGATCCGATGAGCGAGCGTCATGATGCGAGCCTCAGGAAATTCTGTAATAGCTGAGCGCCGGCCGCGCCACTTTTTTCTGGGTGGAATTGCACGGCGTTGATGTTGTCGCGTTCGAGAACTGCCGTGAACTCCGACCCATGCGTGCAAGTCGCGACCTCATGACCGCCGTGGTTCTCGACCTTTGCAGCGTACGAATGTGCGAAATAGAAACGGGCGTCGCGTGGGATGCCGTCGAGCAGTCGTGAAGGGCCTGTCATCTTCAGTTGGTTCCAGCCCATGTGGGGCAGCTTGACGTTTGCCGGAAGCGCCTGGATTTTTCCGGGAAGGACCTGCAGGCCGCGGAGGTCGGGCGCTTCCTCGCTGGAATCGTAGAGCGCCTGCAAGCCCAGGCAAATCCCAAGAGACGGCACGCCGCGCTGTAAAGCCTCCAAGAGTGGTACACGCAGGCCGCGTTCATCCAGCGCTCGAATGAGTGCGGCGAAGTGGCCGACTCCAGGCAGAACTAATGCCGCGGCGTCTGCGAGACACTCCGGTGTGCTCACTCTTGTTGATTCAGTGCCCAGGCGGCGCAGGGCGCGCTCGACCGAAGCGACGTTGCCCGCACCGTAGTCGATCAGCGCGACTTTCACAGCAGGCCCTTCGTACTCGGCAAAACGTTGCGCAACCGCTTGTCGCGCGACACGGCGAAACGCAACGCGCGCGCGAAGGCTTTAAACATAGCTTCGACCTGGTGATGTGATGAGCGTCCGTAGACGACACGCAGGTGAACGTTGGCGCGCGCTGCTTGCGCGAAACCTTGGAAAAAATCCTCGGTCAGCTCGGTTTGGAAATCACCGACGCGGGCGGCTTTTATTTTTCCGCTGCAGACACAGTAGGGGCGGCCCCCGAGATCAACCGCTGCAGCGGCCAACGTTTCGTCCATGGGCATCAGAAAATACCCGGCACGCAAGATGCCGCGCTTGTTTCCCAGTGCCTTGAGCACGGCCTCGCCAAGCGCGATGCCTGCGTCTTCGACGGTGTGATGCTGATCGACATCGAGATCGCCTGTGGCTTTCAGTATCAGGTCGAACGCGCCGTGGCGGGCGACGAGGTCGAGCATATGGTCGAGGAAGCGGATTCCGGAGGAGACTTGCGAGGTGCCTCGCCCGTCGAGATTCAGACGGATGTGGATGTCCGTCTCGTTGGTTTTGCGATGAATCTTTGCGGTTCTTGGCATTGTTTGGGCTGTAAAGGCGAGAGCGAGCTCCCGCAATCCAAAATTTATCTGACTTGCTTGATCAGGCGCAGTAGGCGCTCCATTTCAGTTTTGGTACCGATGGTGACACGCACGAAACCTGGGCCAATCTCCTTGGAGCGTTCTCGTAACAGGATCCCTTTTTCTTCCAGGCGCCGGCACATTTCCAGTCCTCCCGGGCCGAAGTCCGCCAACAGGAAATTGCCGGCGCTGGGATAGGTCTTGACACCGAGCTTTTTCAATTCCTTCTCGAACCACGCGCGCATGCGGAGGATAGCGCGCAAATAGCGTTTCATGGTTTGCGGATTACTTACCGCCGCTTCGGCAGCGGCCAGTGCGGCGACGTTGACAGGGAAGGGAGCCGTGGCGCGTCGCAAAATCGAGAGCGATTCCGCGCAGGCAATCACCGCGCCCAGCCGCAAGCCCGCAAGTCCCGCGGCTTTTGAAAATGTGCGTGCAACGAAGAGCTGAGGATACTCATGAATCTTGGGAATCGTGCTCACAGCCGAAAATTCGGCGTAAGCTTCGTCGACAACGACAGCCGTGCGTGTCGCCGCTTTCAAAATGGTCTCGATCGTCTCTTTCGACAGCAGCGTTCCTGTTGGGTTGTTGGGATTGCAGATGAATACGGCACGAGGATGCGCACCCAGAGCGTTCAGCACGCTTTCGAGCGGAAACTCCATCGCCGATCCGTAGCGCAATGCTTCGATCTTCGCTCCGGCAACTTCTCCCCAGTAGCGGTACATCGGAAAGGTTGGCTCGCAGATCACGACGCTGCTGCCGGAGTCCACGAAGGCGTCAAAGAATAGGCGGAGGGCATCGTCGCCGCCATTTGTGAGGAGGAGTTCGCCGGGTTTGACGCCGAAGTGCCGTGCGAGGCGTTTTGTTCCGCGCTCGTATTCGGGATACATGGCGAGTTGCTTCGGCGAGAGTTTTGCCAATGCGCGTTTGACCGCGGGGGAGCAGCCTGCGGTGTTTTCGTTGAAATCCAGACGCACCTTGTTTGCGCGGCCCTCGCCGGGTGGTTCGTAGGTTCGGCGGTCCAGGATCGCCTGGCGTACCGGCAATTGAACATTCATTTGGGTGCCTCGTCTAAATGGGACGCGCTCAAGCGCGCCTCCACATTTGCTTGCCTGACAGCTACCGCTCTTGCGTGCGCTTCTAGGCCTTCCGCGTGGGCTAGGGTTTGCACATCGTCGGCGAGCGCATTGAAACCACTTCGCGTGATGGATTGCGCGCTGATGCATTTCACGAAGTCGGCGGCACTGAGCCCGCCACGCCTTCGCGCCCACCCGCCCGTCGGCAGCACGTGGTTACTGCCGCTGGCGTAATCACCCAAAGGTTGCGCGGACCAGGGGCCGACGAAAACGGTGCCGGCGGCTTGGCACTTCTTCAACAAAGTGGTGGCGTTGCCAGGAAGGCTGAGGTGTTCTGGCGCGAAGCGGTTCACGAAATCGCAGGCCGCGTCGATTGATGGCGTTACAACGATCGCGCCGCTCCGCGGAATCGAAATATGGGCGGGATTCGTTTTTGCGAGCTGCTGCAACTGTGTTGTGACCGCTGCCTGTACCTCGCGCGCCAAAATCTTGGACGTGGTGACGAAGTAGCTGCCTGCGTCCGGCGCATGCTCGGCTTGTGCGAGCAGATCAGCCGCGATCCATCGGGGGTTGCCCTCCGTAGCCAAAGCAATCGCCTCGGTGGGCCCCGCCGGCAGATCAATCGCGCAATCGCTGCTGACCAGCTGCTTGGCCGCGGTCACGTAGCGATTGCCCGGCCCGAAGATTTTTTCCACCGGCGGCACACTCTTGGTTCCGTAGGCCAACGCGCCAATAGCTTGGGCACCGCCAATCCTGGCAATCTCCGTAACTCCTAGCAGCCCGGCTGCCGCGAGCATTTCCGTATTAGGCCGGGGGCAAACGATTACGATTCGCCGCACCCCTGCAACCGTTGCAGGCACAACGGTCATCACCAGCGTCGATATAAGAGCGTGACGACCACCAGGAATGTAGCACCCGATGGTTTCGATAGGTCGCACGACCTGCCGGACGGTTACGCCCGGCTCAACTTCGATCGTCCAAGGCCGTGGCAATTGTTTCTCGGCGACACATTTCACGTTGCGGACCGCATGCTTGACGGCTTGCAAGAAGTCCGCACCCACGCCAGCGGCGGCTTCCGCAATTTCGCCGCGCGTAATCCATACACTTTTCTCAGCAAGATCGACGCGATCGAGCTTCTTGGTCCAGGCGAACAGGGCCGAATTCCCCCGCCGCCGCACGTCGCCAACGATGCGCGCCGCCACACGTTCCGCCTCGATGTCGCGATTCTGTCTCGCCTGCAGGAGCCGCTTTTCGACCGCCGCTGTAAGTTTCAGAATGCGCATCACAGCACAATCTTGTTCAAGGGATACTCGACGATCCCTTGCGCGTTTGCGGCTTTGAGCTTCGGCAGAATTTGTCGCACCACCGCTTCTTCAATGATCGTATTTACGGCCACCCATTCCGGATCGCTGAGCGTGGAAATGGTAGGTTTTTTCAGGGCAGGGAGAACGTCGAGCACGCGCGGAAGATCATCACGCCGAACGTTCAAGAGCAAGCCCACCTTGGTGGCCGCGGCAATCGCTCCTTGCAGCATCAAAATCAGATTTTCGGCTTTTTCGCGCTTCCACGCATCGGCGGCGGCCTGGCGATTCATGATGAACACGGTGGCCGATTCCAGAACGGTGTCGATAATCCGCAAGCGGTTGGCGCGGAGGGAAGATCCGGTCTCGGTGACTTCGACGATAGCGTCCGCGAGTTGTGGAGCCTTGACCTCCGTGGCGCCCCAGGAGAAGTCCACGCGCGCGGTGACACCGTGGGCAGCCAAGTACGCTTTCGTGATGTGCACCACCTCGGTGGCGATGACCTTGCCCGCCAGGTCCCGCGGTTCGTGGATGTCTGAGTCCTCCGGCACCGCCAGCACCCAACGCACGCGCGCCAAGCGTTGCTTTGCGTAAATGAGTTCCGCCAACTCGTCGACCGCCGAGCCCGTTTCCACGACCCAGTCGTGACCCGTGATACCGGCGTCCAGCGCTCCGGTTTCGACGTAACGCGCCATCTCCTGCGCGCGAACCAACAGGCATTCGATTTCGACGTCGTCGATCGAGGGTACGTAACTCCGCGAACTAACGCTGATCTTCCACCCGGCTCGGGCTAATAAATCGAGGGTCGCGTCTTGCAAGCTGCCCTTGGGGATGCCCAGCTTCAGGCGGTTCATTGCTCTTTCTCCTGTCCATACACGTGCTCTGCGTCGAATGTTCGCTGCTCGATCACTTTTTCGCTCCCATCGTCTTCCATGCGCCGAAAAAAGCAACTGCGATAGCCTTCGTGGCAAACGCCGGGCCCAATGGCCTCGACTCGAACCAGCAAGGCATCGGCGTCGCAGTCAACGCGCACCTCGCGCACCTTCAGCACGTGCCCGCTTGATTCGCCCTTCTTCCAAAGTCGATTTCGCGACCGGCTGTAGAAGACCACTTCGCTAGTGCGTCGCGTCTCCGCAAGCGCGTCTTCATTCATAAAACCCAGCATCAAAACGTCTCCGGTCTGGTCATCCTGGACGATCGCAGGAACCAGGCCGCCCGCCTTCGCGAATGCAATGTCCACGTGTCTCCTCCTCGAGGTGTCCCGACAATTTGCCATCGTAAAAACAAAAAACCCGCTGGGCTTTCCTACGCCAGCGGGCCGATGAGTGCTTTGTTTAGCGAATCGCTATGCACACCTCATCGGACGCGGCACGTGGCCGTGATGATGATGGTGTCGATGAGCGTGCAAGATCATTCCGAAGTGCAGAATAAGGAAACTTCTAGTGGGTGTCAATCGATTGTTTGCGAACGCCCTTCGACTCGTAGATTTGGTGCAATTCTCGCGGAGATCTCAGGCCGATTTCACGCTCGACCCGAAGATCCGGGCTTGCTGGCGCTGTAGTTGACAGTCATCAGGAGGTTTACCGCCACGCCGAATCGTTCGTTCGGCAATTTGTCAACGCGCACCACTTGCGCCACATACTCGCAATTCATCGGGTCGTGCGGGGAACTGTACGGGAAGGTCACGAATACGCGCATGCCGGGGTAGTAGGTTGCCCGCCGTGTCTTGAACAGAACTCCTTCCTTCGACGCATTGATGCTGATCGGCAAGTCTTCAAAATGGTCATCTTTGGGGTCCGACGGGCGCACTCGCAACATCCGGGCAATCTTCGCCCGGCGGCTCCGCCGTTTTTCGGCGTACTGCTTTTCAGCCTCTTCAGGCACGCTTTGTTTGTTCGTGGGCACTTTCTTATGTCAATGTTGACACACCAAGTTGCAACGTCAAGGCGGTGCGGCGAATCAGATATTGTAGGCAGAGTGCACCAATCTGGAACGACTTCGGGCAGCGCGGAGGACCGAGATGGACGAGAAGGTTCGCAAGAATGACGCCGAGTGGAAGAAACAACTCACGCCAAATCAGTATCATGTGACGCGCTTGAAGGGGACCGAGCCACCCTTTACAGGGGAGTACGAAGATGCGGACACGCCGGGCACGTACAAGTGCGTTTGTTGCGGCCAACCACTGTTTCGCTCGGAAACAAAATATCATTCGGGGTCTGGCTGGCCCAGCTTTTACGCGCCTGCGGCAGACGCTGCGGTGGAGACCGAGACCGACGCGAGTCATGGAATGGCGCGCACCGAGGTGAAGTGCAGCCGCTGCGAGGCCCACTTGGGGCACGTCTTCGATGACGGGCCGCGTCCTACCGGGCTGCGCTATTGCATCAATTCACTTTCGCTAAAGTTGGACGAGGACAAAAAGTAAAACGCGCCGCGGGTCGCCGCGGCGCGCTATGGAAAAGTTAACGTTGAGGTAGGGAAGCGCGGATTACGCCGCAGTGCATGCGCACGCCGCGATTTCCGCCACGCGATCGCGTTCCCACACTCCCACGAGAAGCACCTTCGTTCCGCTGGGGTATTTAAAGATATAAAAAACGTTCGTATCGCCATCCACTTCAAAAAATCCGGGTCGCCGCGCATCCGCCCGCAAAGGCGCGCACATGCTTAAGAGCAGACGTAGTTCAGAGATCTGCTCCGGGGAATGATTCCGGAGATCTTCCAGAAGAGGCGGTTGTTTATGTACGGTCATGGTCATTCTGTTTCTCCGCCACATTAGCTTAGCGTTCTCCTCACTTATAAAGACGTAAGAATTCGGCAAAAGTTTCATGGACTGCAACTTTCTAGCCGGTTATCACTGAACTCGTTTGCCTCTCAATTAGATGCCCAGGAGTCGTGAGACGGGTGTAAATATTGTGTCTCGGACTTGGCCGGTCGTGCGGGAACGGGGTCGACGAAAAGTTGACACTTATCTTGGGCTCAGGAGGCTTAAAAGCGGGGCTGGGCACTCCCGGCGAAGGCAAAGTACCCGAGTTTAGATGCGTTCCATCTCGTGGTAGCATTTCGGACTATTATTCAAATGTTACTAAGGCAATTCTTTCAGGAGAGCCATCCCCGACCTCTTCGTCCAGGCCTTACGGCGGGCGACCAGATTCCTACCCGCATTGTCGTGGTTCGACGATACCCTCGGGATGAATCGCAACGTACATGCACTCGGGCGGGGCGAAATTTTCTTGGCGCGGGCCTGAAATTCTGGTGGTCCCGAGTTTCCATTATGATAGAGTTTACGTGACTACTTGCCATGGTACTTGCGCAGGGTTTATTAACCTGCGATAGTGGCCCCATTGACCTTCCAGTACAGGAAATCACTGTGACAAAACTATCTACGAAGAAATCGACCAGTAAAGAGAAAAGTACTTTCGGCAAGGATCGGCGCCGGAAACATCACCATTGGCTGGTCACCGTTTATTATGCGGACGGCGAGAAGTTCGGCCGCGTGTACACCGACAAGGACAAAGCCTCGCGTTTTGCCGAGCGGCAGCGCCGGTCGCCAGTCGTTAAATCAGCCCGCGTCAGTCAGGTCTCCTGACCGAATTTCCCGTATGGTTTACTGTTGAATCTATGCGGATGCACGATGAGGCAGGACTTGTCGCTGCTGGAGCACCGTGTTATAAACAGAATTGAAGTTGAGCGGCCTTAGTATAGTGGTAGTACGGAACCTTGCCAAGGTTCAGGTGTCGGTTCGATTCCGATAGGCCGCTCCATATTTTTCAAGCACTCACGACTTTGTTTCCTCACCGCAGATTGACCTTGACGCGCCGAACCTCGCGGCAGTCCGATGTTAACTAGCATCCTTGGCCGCCGGGACTAACCAACAAAAATGCCAGCGCAATACAGGGCCGACCATGTAGGGAGTTTTTTGCGGCCCCCAGAGCTGCTGGAGGCTCGGAAGAACGCGTCGTCTGATCCCGCCCGTTTGCGTAGCCTCGAAGATCTCCACATTCAGCGAGTAATCGACAAGCAGAAAGAACTCGGCTTCGAACTGGCGACCGATGGTGAATTGCGCCGCCGTAATTTCATGAGCGATTTTACCGACGCCGTCGATGGCTTCGACCTCGGCGACTCCACGGCGCGTACCTGGATAGCGGGCGATACGAAAGTTGCTCAGGTCAGTAGCGTCACCGGCATCGTTGTTAAGGAGCTCCGCCAAGTCCGTCCCCTCACCGGCCACGAAGTGCCGTTCTTGCTGTCCCACTGTACCGTCGCTCCAAAGATTACTCTTCCCAGCGCCACGCAATTTCCGGCCATCTCTTTCAAGCACGGCCTGACCGGGAAAATCTATAAGGATCACTCCGCCCTGCTCTGGGCTATCGTCGACATTATGAAGAAGGATCTCGCGGAGCTGTCCTCCCGAGGCGTCCAGTACATCCAAATCGACGCGCCCCGCTATAGCTACTACATGGATCCCAAATGGCGCGACTGGATCAAGGCAGAAATGAAGGTCGACCCGGACGCTGCGCTGGACGAAGCTGTGCGCGCCGACAACGCTTGCTTTAACTCTGCGCGCAAACCTGGCGTCACCCTGGCCATCCATCTCTGCCGCGGTAATAATCGCAGTCACTGGTACGCCGAAGGCGGCTATGACGCCATCGCGGAAAAGCTATTCGGCACTCTCGACGTTGACCGCTTCCTCCTTGAATACGACGATGAGCGTTCCGGCACCTTCGCGCCTCTGCGCTTGGTTCCCAAGGGCAAGACGGTGGTACTCGGTCTGATTAGCTCCAAGGTTCCGCAGATGGAAGGTCCAGACGACCTGGCTAAGCGGGTCGATGAAGCCTCGCGCTTCGTGCCCCTGGAGAATCTCGCCCTGAGTCCCCAATGCGGCTTTGCGTCCACTGCCGAAGGCAATCTCATTACCGAGGAAAGCCAGTGGGCAAAACTCCAGCTCGTCGTCGAGACCACTCGCCGCATCTGGAATTGAGAGACACCGCGTCCAGTGTCCGCCGATGGCGAGCTTCCGCTAGCCTCGCTCTTATCAAAGACCGATGTCGAAGAAAACCGTCTCGTTTTCTCCTTGCAGAATGACGTTCCATTCCAGCTTGTTGTGTCCTCCGGCGATTCTTCTTCCAACCAGGGTCCCGCGTCGAGAAGGCTCGACGAAATTGAGCACGAAATCTTGCTCATTTTCGGCTTCGTCCGGGAAATAGATGCGGGTCACCAGGCGCCGCAGCAACCCTCGCATGAAAATCGAGACAACGATGTGCGGGGCTTGTTGCTTCCCGCTCGGCCCGGGCACGGACCCGGGTTTAATAGTGGCAAAACGAAATGCGCCATTTGCGTCGGTAGGAATCCTTCCAAATCCCTGGAATGCCGGTTCGATGGCCTTGTCTTGGGTGTCTTCGGGGTGCGCATATTTCCCCGCACTATTCGCCTGCCAGATCTCTAACATCGCATCCGGTACGCCGATCCCATCACCATCGGTCAGGCATCCGGTGACTTCGATGCGCTGGCCCGACACATCGCGCCCAGTGAGGTCGGTCGCAATCATTCGGTCGCAGCCGATCGAAAAAAAAGGCCCGACGGTCTGAGAGGGTGTCGCGTGAAGACTCATTCACTTTCCTCCTTGCCGCGGGGATTCCCACGGCGTCGCTTCCCGGCCGGCGAGAACAAGATCGAACTGAAATCCAAGGGCTTGTTCCGGGATGGTGGTCTTCCAATCGAACTCGGAAATCAATCGCTTCCGGGCCTCTTCATTGGCGGTGCAATTGAAGATGGGATCAAATGGGATCAATGCATCGCCCGGAAAATACATTTGCGTGACCAGCCGGGTGGCAAACGCCGGGCCAAACACAGAAAAATGAATATGCGCCGGTCGCCAGGCGTTGTGGTGATTTTTCCACGGATACGCTCCAGGCCGGATGGTCACAAACCGGTATCGTCCTTCAGAATCTGTCAGGGTATGCCCGCAGCCGGTAAAATTCGGATCGAGCGGGGCATCGTGAAGGTCCACTCTGTGCCGATATCGTCCAGCAGCATTGCACTGCCAGAGTTCGACGAGCGTATGCCGTATTGGCCTTCCGTCTTCGTCGATCACTCGACCGCTCACGACAATGCGCTCTCCCAGCGGCTCACCCGGATGCTGCTTGGTCAAGTCGAACGCCTTCACGTCGACGCGCTCGCTCCCAAACATCGGCCCGGTAATTTCGGAAAGTGTTTGCGGAATCGACACCAGTGGCTTCGTCGGTGCCCGCTTGACCGACGAAACATACGGCGGATGTAAATGGTTCGGCTGCGTCCCAGGGAGAGGACGCCGGAAGCCCTTAAGATCTAACATGGCAGCTTCATTTTGCATCTTCGCCAGCGTGTTTGAAACAAGCAGGTTGGAGGAGACTCATCGCGCTCACGGGTTCGCGCCGGATCGCTAAGACATTCTGGGCACACGGAATGCCTTCACGGCAATAGCCGGGTCGCATCAAGGTCGCGGTGCTTGAGGGAAGTACTTGGCTAGCGGGATAATCGACACCGAGCCGAGATTGTCCACAGGCCATGAGTCACCCCTCGCCCAAGCCGGGCTTTTTACCGGTAGCGGCGAAACTCTTATACAGGTTTCTTGCGTCGGCTTTTTTCCCTGCGCCCGGTGCTGGCGCCCCAGCCGCCCCCGCCCGGAGTTTCAATTCGCAATATGCTTCCTGCGTCGGCAAAGAAAGCGCACTTGCCGGGGAGCTCTTTGATTTTACCGGAGCGCATGATTGCGTTCTTGCCGGGCTTCCCGTCCTCGGCGCCAGCTAAGCCATAGGGACCGCGCTTTCGGCGGTCGCAAAGAAGGCCGACCTGGGTGTCCGCTAGGAGTTCGATTTCGCGGACAATACCGTCGCCTCCTCGGAACCGGCCTGTGCCGCCCGAATTGCGGCGAATGGAATACTGGCGGAGTCGCACTGGGTATACCTGCTCGAAGACTTCAATGGGCGTATTCCACGAGTTGGTCATGTGCGTATGGATGGCGGACGCACCATCTTTATTGGGACGAGCGCCCATGCCTCCCGCGATCGTTTCGTAATAGGCAAAGGCGGCGCCCGAGTGGCGCGGATCCTTCCCGCCCAGCGTCAGATTATTCATGGTGCCTTGGCTCGCGGCGGGAATTCTCTGGGGCGCTGCCTTGGCGAGGGCTCGCAGCAGCGTGTCTACCATGCGCTGCGAAGTCTCGACGTTGCCCCCAGCAACCGCGGCTGGCGGACGGGCATTCACAATGGTCCCGGCCGGAGTAATTACCCGAAGTGGCTCCATTAGCCCTGAGGTAGCGGGGACGTCCTCTGACAGTAGGCATCGGAAGACGTAATACACAGCGGATATAGCGATTGCTTTTACGGCATTCACGTTGCCGGCGCATTGCGGGGAGGAGCCGGTGAAGTCGACTTCGGCATGATCGGCGGCGATGCGGATGCTCACCCGAATTCGCAGCGGTTCGTCGCTAACCCCGTCATCGTCTAGGAAATCCTCGGCCGTGTACGTGCCCGCGCGCAGTTCTCGCAGGGCGGCGCGCATCATGGCGGCCGAATAGTCGAGGAGATGTTGGCCGTAGGTGCTGACTTCCCGCTCGCCATATTTCTGCGCAATTTTGAGGAGTCTGCGTTCACCAGTGCGGCACGCGGCGATTTGCGCGGCCAGGTCGCCTTCGCGTTCTCCCGGCGTGCGTACATTGGCGAGCAGCAGAGCCATAACATCTTGATTGACTTCGCCGCGGCGGAAAATCTTGACCGGCGGAATGCGCAGCCCTTCCTGGAAAATTTCGCGCGCAGGGCCCATTGACCCCGCGAGCGCTCCGCCGACGTCGGCATGATGCGCGCGATTCGCTACATAGAACGAGGGACGCCGGTTCCGCGGCAAAAATATCGGCATAACCATCGTCAGATCGGGCAGGTGCGTGCCGCCGGCGAACGGGTCGTTCAGCAGGGCGATATCGCCGGCATGCAAAGCAAACGCCGCTCGTACCGCCGCGACGGAAGCGGGCATAGAGCCAAGATGAACGGGCATGTGATCGCCCATCGCCAGGACTTGCCCGTCGGCATCGTAAACCGCGCAGGAATAGTCGCGGCGCTCCTTGATGTTCGGCGAAAATGCCGAGCGACGGAGCGCGGCTCCCATTTCTTCGGCCACCGAGTGGAAAATGTTCTTGAATATTTCGAGGCGCGTCGGATCGGCTTTCGCCGCGCCCGATGCACGTTTGCGAGAACCTCGATTAATTCTTGCGCGCATGAGTCCTCGATTGTCCTGGCTTGGTCAGCAGGATCTGGCCATATGCATCGACTTGTGCTCGCCAGCCGGCCGGAACCAACGTTGTCGCGCTGTATTCCGAAATCACCGCGGGGCCTGCGAAAGAGTCGCCCCTACGCAATTGTTCGCGATCGATCAGTGCGGCGGTTAGCCGCTTTCCGTCGAGAACGCAGTCGAGGGACGCCCCGCGCCACATTTTCTCGGTACTCGCAACCCTTGCAATCTTTTCGATGCGAGGTTTGTCCGTGATTCCGGTCGCGCGCACGCGCAAGTTCACGATTTCAACCGCGCGCTTGGCGTCATGGTAGCCGTAACGCTGTTCATGCGCGCGATGGAATGCACTCACGATGTCACCGTCTGTCGGCACGCTCAATTCATACGCTTGCCCCGTGTAGCGCATATCCAGCCGCCGCTCAATGCGAATTTTCGAGGGCAGAAATCCCTCCTGCCGCAGCGTTCGATTTCCATCGGTCTCCAGGTGACTGAATAATCGGCGCAATCCGACTGAGAGACCATTCACGCCGCGTATGGCAAATAGCACCGTGCGTGAAAACTCGCGCACAACATCCGCGCGTAGGATTCCCAGTGCCGACAGTGCGCCGGGGAAGTTCGGGAGCAGTACGCGGCGCATTTCCAGTGCCGACGCCAAAGCGCAGGCGTGGAGGCCTCCCGCTCCGCCGAACGCCACCATCGTGTAGTCGTGCGGATCATGCCCGCGCTCGACGGAAATGACACGGATCGCTTTCTCCATCACGACGTTCGCCACCGCGAGAATCCCCTCCGCGAAATCCTCGACGCTGCGAAATACGCCGCGCGTTTTGTCCATGAAGTGACGCGCGCGCGGGACATCGAGCGCAAAGCTTCCACCCAGCAATCCGCTTGTGCCGAAATGCCCCAGCGCCGCGTGCGCGTCGGTCACTGTGGGTCGGTCGCCCTGGCCGTAGCAGATCGGCCCCGGCTCGGCGCCCGCACTCTCCGGTCCTACACGCAACGCTCCGCCACGGTCGAAGCGCGCAAGGGATCCGCCGCCCGCGCCGACGGTGTGAATCTCCAGCATCGGCACAGCGACCGGCAGTCCCGCGGCCATCGCCTCGCTCGTCGTGCGCAAATCCCCCGATAGCAGCGCGACATCGGTCGACGTTCCACCCATATCGAAGGTGATTACTTTGTCGATTCCCGCCAGTTTGGCGGCATACGCTGCGCCGGTGACTCCGCCCGCGGGTCCAGACAAAATCGTCGTCACTGGCTCGCGCGCGGCTCGCTCCGCGGAAATAATTCCGCCATTGGACTGCATCACCTGCACCCGCAAATGAGTAGTCGCCGTTTTGGGCCGCGGACCGCTGTACCACGCCGCGCGCACCCGATTTTGCGTACCACGTAAGTAACCGCTCATGACCGGCGCGAGGTAAGCGTTGATCGCCGTCGCGGAGGTGCGCTCGTACTCGCGGAATTCGGGCAGGATTTCATGAGAAACCGAGACAAGATATCCAGCCCTGCGAAGACGCTCGGCGAGTTTTCTCTCATGTTGCGGATTCCGAAAGGAGAAAAGGAAACAAACGGCAACGGCATCGGGTTTGGCGCGGTGGACGATTCGCAAGATGCGTTCCACTTCTTGCTTGGACAATCCCTCGATAACCGTTCCATCCCACGCCAGCCGTTCGGTCGCGCCGATGCGGTCGCTGGCTCGAACCAGAGGTTCCGGCTTCTCCACAAAAAAATCGTAGAGCTTCGTTCGAGCCTGACGGCCAATTTCGAGAACGTCCTCGAATCCCGCGGTGGTTACCAGAGCGACGCGGCCGCCGCGGCGTTCGAGTAGGGCATTGGTGCCGACGGTCGTTCCGCAAATCAGATCAAGCCCGCGATCATCGCTGAAAACGCTCGCCGGCGGGAACTGCTTACGGGCTTGACGCACCGCCGCGGAGATCGCTTCTTCCGGCATGGAAGGCTGCGAAGGAACCTTCAGGATTTGTAGCTTCCCGTTGCGCACGAAGACGCAATCGGTGAATGTTCCCCCGGTGTCGATGGCGATCCGCATGAGCCGGACTCGGGCGTCCTACGGCACAGCGGGAGAAGGATTCTCCGGCGGCGTTTTCGAAAAATGCTTTTCGTACCAGGCGATCGAGCGGTTCAAGCTATCGACGACATGGCCGGACTCGCGAATCCCGTGGCCCTCGCGCGGGTAGCGCACGAAGACTGTCTCGACGCCGACATCCTTCAGGGCCACAAAATACTGCTCCGCTTCCGCGATGGGAACATCGTTGTCGTTCTCGCCGTGCATCAGCATCGTGGGCGTCGCCACCCCCGCGATGTGCTTCAGCGCCGAGCGTTCCCACATGACGTTCATGAAATCGTCCTGATGCGGCAGTTGCCCGAACTCCATCTGCTCGTATTGGTTGTAGTAGGTCATGTAGTTATAGCTGATCAGGTTGGCGATTCCCGCGATGGGGATCGCCGCGCGAAACATGCGCGTCTGCGTGATCAGCCACATCGTGAGCTGACCTCCATAGCTGACGCCTTCAATGCCCATCCGCTCTCGATCGAGCCACAGGTAGCGTCGCAGTGCCGCGCTCACGCCGTAGAGTACGTCCTGCGCCTCATTGCCATCCTGATCGCCAAACACCGCATCGGCAAATGCCTGCCCGTAGCCGGTCGAACCGCGATAGTTTACGTGTAGCGTGGCCCAACCGCGCGCCGCGAACGCCTGATCGCGAAAATTGAAGCCCGGCCCATTCTGTCCGTGCGGACCGCCGTGGATGTTGACGATCAGCGGATGCTTCGAGTCCGCGGTCATGCCCAGCGGCCTGACGAGGAACGCTTCGACTTCGTATTTGTTGTCGTTGCTGATGAAGGTGAACGGCTCGACCTCCGCGATTTGTTTCCCGCCAAGGACATCGGCATTCAAATCGGTGAGCTGTTTCGCGCCACCTCCGATGCGAACGTAAAGCTCGCCCATGTCCCGCGGGCTCGTGAACGCATACGCAATCGCTCCCGATTTCGCGATCGAAAACCCGCCGACACTTCCCATCCCGTTCACAACCATTTCCGCGGCAGGTCCGCTGGCCGGACGCATCACGCGACGCTCGCCTTCCTGCATTCCCGATGCGTTGGCGTCGACGGGTTGCCGATACAGGTGCACGCTGCCGCGTTCCTGTACCGTGAAATAGACTGCCTTGCTGTCTGGCGCCCAGGCGGGCGCCCCCTGTCGATTGTCGATCCCCGCGAGTTCACGACGGTTCGAACCATCCGCGTTCATCACCCAGACGTGCGTATCCTCCATGGTCGTCTCGCGGTCGGTCAGACCACGCTTGGTGGCGCGAAAAGCGATCATCTTTCCGTCGGGCGAAAACTTGGGGTCGTACTCGATATTTTCGGTGGCTGTGAGCCTGTGGATGGAACCGTCGGTTAGTCGGAGAGAGAAGAGATCGTAGTTGAAGAATTGATCGGTCTCCGGCGACTGGTCGGATGCAAAAACAATTTCGTCGCCGCGCGGAGACCAGTCGATGGAGTGCTCATAGTTGTCGCCCTTCGTGATCTGGCGGACGGTTTTGGTCGCAACATCCACCATGAAAATGTGCAGGCGCCGGTTGTCATTGAAACGGGTGAGGCCCTCTCCCGCGTCCGGCTTGTACAGGTAGCGCGTGATCACCATCGGATCGCCGGACGCATCCGCTGTCTCCGGCCCGGGGGTCGCCGAAATGAATGCGATCTGTTTGCTGTCCGGTGACCAGGTGACCTCCGCGCCGGTTCCGGGCAATGGCGCGTTTGTGCCGTGAGCTTCCGTCAAAAATGTCACGCTCGATCCATCGGGATGCGCGATCGCCAGTCCCTGCTTGCCCTCGGCCGCGCCGTCGTATGCGATCCAGCGTCCATCTGGCGACCAGACGGGGCTGCCCGCCACGTCATTTTCGCCGCCGATACGCGTCGATTTGGCTGAGGCGACGTCCATGACCCACAGCTGCGGCCACGACCGTCCGGGACGGTCATAGCGCACCACCGTGTACGCGATGAATTTGCCGTCCGGGGAAAACTCCGCCTGCGCCACCGCCCGCATCCGCTGATAGTCGGTTGGCTGCAGCCCGCCCGTGACCTGGCCATTGGATACACCCGCAATCATGCTCGCCGCGAAAAGCGCCAGAACGCTCGCCGCAGCAGTCCAACCAGAAACCAAACGTCGAACCCGCATTGCCGCTCTCCATACCACCGCAGATTTTGCAGCCCGCATTCTACAGAAGAATCGCGCGAACACGCGGTTGAATCTCGTTCGCTATGTCTCCGCGTTCTCTGTGCCCCTTTGTGTCCTCTGTGTAAGCCTTTCGCTCTTTCCGCTTTTTCTATCAATCCTGCAAACCATGGCCGCATCGAGCAAGCTCTTTCCCCCGAGCCCCATTTCAAGTACCCTGCCGACTCGGAGCGAACCTCGAATGAAAATAATCCTCGCCGTATTCCTGACGTGTGCAATGGTCACAGCATTTCACGCTCGCATCGTCGACGCCCAAGCGCCCACGCAACCCAATGCCGAAAAACCGCACGCTGATTGCGAAGAACTCCCCGCGGTCGCCGCAAAACTCGCTAACGACGAGAAGACTCTCCAGGATTGGCCCAACATCGCCCGCTATCACGACGCCAACGTCACCGTGCAACCCCCCACTAAGGACGAGAGGCGCGTCGTTTTCATGGGTGATTCCATCACCGACATGTGGGTGCAACCCCAATTTGGCGAATTCTTCCCCGGCAAACCGTACATCGACCGCGGCATCAGTGGACAAACCACGCCGCAAATGCTGATCCGCTTCCGCCCGGACGTTATCGCGTTGCGGCCCAGAGTCGTGGTTATTCTTGCCGGCACGAACGATCTCGCTGGCAACACAGGTCCGATGACCGTTGCCCAAATCGAAGACAATCTGACCTCAATGTCGGAGCTCGCCCACGCCAACAAAATCCGCGTCGTGCTCGCGTCCGTCCTTCCGGTCAGCAACTATGGCCACGATCGCAGCGGCAATCCAGTCGACATGCGCATCAAGCGCCAACCGGAAAAAATCCTGGAATTAAACTCTTGGATCAAGAAATACGCCGCTGATCATGGCGACGTCTATCTCGACTACTTCGCCTCCACCGTCGACGACAAAGGCCTGCTCAAAGCAGACATCAGCGAAGACGGCCTGCATCCCAACGCGAAAGGCTATGCCGTAATGTCCCCACTAGCCGAACATGCCATCCAAACGGCCCTGAAAAAGCGCAAGTAACCCGTAGCACAGACTTCAGTCTGTGTCCCCAAAGCCGGCCAGGTGTTGTAGCGGCCAGGGGTGGTAGGCGCCCCGGGGTCGTAGCGGCCGCTTTCCGAAGCGGGCGCCTTTAGCTGTAATTTCCTAACCGTGCGCTCTTACCCGCACCACCAAGCCGCACAAAAATCCGTGGCACAGCCATTCCTGGCGGTGCCCTGGTGTTGCGCTTCACGCCCCGTCTGACACCAAGTTAACCACCTGTAACTTGACCCCAGCACCCTGCTGCGCTAGGGTGTTAGAAGTTCTCCGTTAGAGGAATCTATCATTCGCCAGAACCTTCCCACCGCAGGACGCTCCTCCATCTGAATGCGACGTACTGTTCACATCTCCGGACAAATTGAACCCTTCTTCGGCACATTGGACGAGAACGTGCGCCTACTCGAAGACGCTCTGCATGTCCGCACGCACCTGAACGACAGCCGGTTGAGCATTGAAGGCGATCAGGACAACGTCGATCACGCCGTGAAAATCGTCGAGGAATACAACCACGTCACGCGTCACGGCCGCAAACTTACCAGCGCCGAGGTGAAGTCCCTGATTCACGTCGCCACTGACGAGCCACACGAATCCCCACGGGGGATGTTCGAGCACGGCCGCCAGCGATCCTTTGGGAAGAAGGTCGTCACACCCAAGAACGCCAGCCAGCGGCGCTATATGGAAGAGATTGAGAAGCACGACATGATGTTCGGCGTCGGCCCCGGCGGCACCGGAAAAACCTACATCGCCGTGGCCATGGCGGTCAGCGCGCTGCTGACAAAGCAGGTCAACCGCATCATTCTGGCCCGACCTGCGGTAGAAGCGGGCGAGCGTCTCGGCTTTCTCCCCGGCACGCTGCAGCAGAAAATCGATCCGTATATGCGCCCTCTGTACGATGCGCTCTACGATATGCTCGAGCCCGACAAGCTGGACCGCTTTCTGGAAAAGGGAATTATCGAGGTCGCTCCGCTGGCCTTCATGCGCGGCCGCACGCTCAACGACTCGTTCGTCATTCTCGACGAAGCGCAAAACACCACCAGCGAGCAGATGAAAATGTTTCTCACCCGCTTGGGCTTTAATTCTAAGGCCGTCATCACGGGCGACATCACGCAGATCGACTTACCCGCCGGCAAGAAATCCGGCCTCATCGAAGCCCTCGAAGTCTGCGGCAAGATCGACGGTATCGGCATCGCCCACTTCACCGAAAAAGATGTGGTGCGCCACAACTTGGTCCAGCAGATCATCCGCGCCTATGAGGAGTATGATGGTACCCAGCCGCAGCGTAGCGGCAAGGCCGTCAATCTCGTGAATGGCAAGCCCGAAGGGCGCGCGACCGAGCCCGGGACATCACAGATCAAAGAAATTAACTGAGCCAAGAAATCCACCGAGGATGATTCTGAATCGCCAGCGGACCGTACGCGTCGCCAGGCCCCCACTGGAGTTATTTCTGCGCCGCGTGCGCGAGCAACTCGGTCTCGCCAGCGCGGGCGTCACCATCTGCTTGGTGAGCGACGCAGAGATCGCCCGCTTGAACGAGTCCTTCCGCAACAAGAAAGGTCCCACGGATGTCCTCTCGTTTCCGGCAGTCACTCGTAGCAAACCCGTCCCGCTGCCCGATCGCAATGGTCACACCGTAGCGGCCGCCTTCCGAGGCGGGCGCCTTTCGACGATCTCCACGCCGAGAGAAGCCCATCGTCACGTTCTTCAGCAGAGCACGGCTTTAGCCCTTGAAGCCGATTTTCTCGGCGACATCGCGATTTCCCCCGCCACCGCCCGTCGCAACGCAAAGAAATATAACCGCACCCTGCCCAGCGAACTCCAGATCCTGATTCTCCACGGCGTCCTGCACCTGCTCGGCTACGACCACGAAACCGACCGCGGCCAGATGACGCGCATCGAACACCGGCTGCGGCGAAAGTTAGGCCTCTCGTGAAAGTCTATTTCTGGGCGTACACAAGCGGCACGTTGCTTCTTGCCCTGGGCCTACCGATCTTTTCCTATCTGACCCTGATCTATCGCGAACTCGGACGCATGACCACCGGCCGCGTGCACGCTCACCTCGATATTTTCGAGGCGGAAATTGAGCACAAACTCAAAATCAATCGTCGCAGCGGCGGCCGGACGTTCCGCATCCTCGGACATTTCTGGCTTGCCTTCCTCGTGCTGGAGACCACGCGCGGTGTCGTTTATTTCGTCCCCGGCACCTGGGAATCGTTCATTGAGTTCTGGGTTTTTCTCACCCTCGAAGTCGTCGTCCTCATGCACTTCATTCCGGACATGTTGCTGTACCGCACCTCCGGGCGCTGGCTGCTACCCCTGCTGCCGCTGATTCGCGCCGCGATCTGGTTTGCCTGGCCGGCGCGGATTTTTCTGGAGGGCGCGGAATCCCTGGCGCGCATTTCGGAGCGCGAGTTCGAGCAGACTGAAGAGCAGCGCACGGAAGAAGGCATTGAAGCGCTGGTCGAACAAGCCGAAGAGGAGGGCATCATTGAGCCCGAGCAGGCCGACCTGATCGAGCAAGTCGTGGAGTTCAGCGACAAGCGCGTCCGCGAAGTCATGACCCCACGCCCGGACATCGTAGCTATGGCCGCCGACGCCACTCTGGAAGAGCTACACGCAAAATTCATCGAAATGCGTTTCGCGCGCATGCCCGTATATGAGAAATCGCTCGACGATATTTTCGGCGTGGTCTACGCCCAGGATTTGCTGCACATCGCCGATCAGGATTTGCCCAAGCGCAAAGTCCGCGAGCTCGTGCGTCCCACCATGTTCATGCCCGAAACAAAAGCGGGTTCCGAGCTGCTGCGAGAGATGCGCCAGAAAGATCAACCCATGGCCATCATCATCGACGAGCACGGCTTGGTGGCCGGGCTGGCGACGGGGGAAGATCTAGTCGAAGAAATCGTCGGCGAAAGCGGCCGTGATGAAAAGAAGCCCGCGCCCGACGTCATGCGCGAGCCCGACGGAAGTCTGGTCCTGCGCGGCAGCATGGCCATCGACCATGTGGAGGAGTTGCTTGGCGTCAAATTTGGCGACAAATCCGACGAAGCGGTCACCACCATTGCCGGTTTGCTGAGTCACGTGCTCGGAAAGGTTCCCGCACCCGGCGACACCATTGACCTGGAAGGCCATCGCTTCGAGGTGCTCGAAGCCAACCAGCGCAAGGTGCTTCGGCTGCGGGTCCGCAAGCGAGCCGTTGTCGCGTCGCCGCCAGCGAAGTAAAAAAGGGAATTGAGGTTGAGCTTGAGCTTGAGAGAAAAAGGAAGTGAGACCTCGCCGAAGCGCACGGCCTTTCGCGCGGGCTTTGTGGCGATTGTGGGGCGGCCGAATGCCGGCAAGTCAACGCTGCTGAATCGCGTTGTTGGGCAGAAGGTCGCGATCGTCACAGCGAAACCCCAGACGACGCGCAATCGCATTCAGGGCATCGTCACGACTCCGAAGGGCCAGATCGTATTCATCGACACACCCGGGTTGCATGAGGCGGACTCCGCGCTGGGCCGGCAGATGATGCATGAGGTTGCGGCAGCGCTCGAGGGAATCGACGTGCTGCTGCTGATGGTGGACGCCAGCCGCGCGCTTCCGTACGCGGATTCACTGCTGTTGGAGAAGGCGAAGCGATTTCGCGGTAAGACCATCCTGGCGCTGAACAAAGTTGATCGTGTGCCGAAACCCAAATTGCTGCCATTGATCGAAGCGCTCGGCAAAGCGTTCGAGTTTTCGGCAATCATTCCGATTTCCGCGCTGAAGGGCAGCGGGGTCGAACAGTTGCAGGAAGAAATCTTGAAGCACCTGCCGGAGAGCGAGCCGTACTTTCCCGAAGACCAGATAACCGACCAGCCGGAACGATTTCTGGCCGCGGAAATCATTCGCGAAAAAGCGATCCAGGTGATGTATCACGAAGTGCCCTACGCGCTCGCGGTGTTCGTCGATAAATTCGAGGAAAAGCTCAAGTTGCTGCGCATCGAAGCGACGCTGAACGTGGAGCGCGCTTCCCAGAAGAAAATCCTGATCGGGCACAAAGGCGAGATGCTGAAGAAGATCGGGACCGCAGCGCGCAAGGAACTCGAAGAATTATTCGGCACGAAAGTATATTTGCAAACGTTCGTCAAAGTTGTGCCCGACTGGCGCGAAAGCCCCCAGAAAGTTCGTGAGCTCGATTGGCATTTCCAGCTCGAAGGACTGAGCGAGGACCAGCGCATCGAGACGCCGGATAGCCTGGTCGGCGATGCGACCGACCAAGCACCAGCCGAGCCCGTAGAATACGTGCCGGAATCGGACGACGAATACGAGCCGCCGGCCGATGCTGGGAAGGAACCGGAACGATAGTTGTGGTTGTGAGTTCTTGGCGGCCCACACAGCCGGGAATGGCTGTGCCACTTAAAATCTGGAGCGGGGTTGTTGATCGAGATTGCCAGCATTCCTTCTCATTCACTTTAATCTTTGCACTTTGGTCTGGGCACTTTAATCTGGGGCGGCGATGCCCAGGTTTTTCATTTTGCGGTAGAGATGGCTGCGCTCCAGGCCCAGGGCTGTGGCTGTTTGTGTCATGTTCCAGCGGTGTTCCTGTAGTTTTCTCAAGATAAATTCGCGTTCGTAGGCGCTGCGGGCTTCGTGCAGCGTGTTGTAGGGGTGTTGCGGGCTTTCGGCTACGCCGCGGAACAGCTCTGGCGGAAGGTGGTGTGGCTCGATGCGAACTTGCGGGCAGACGATGACCAGACGCTCGACGAGATTACGGAGTTCGCGGACATTGCCGGGGAACGGGTAACGCATGAGGATGTCCATGGCGGTGTCGCTGAGCTCGCGGGTTCGTTTCCCGTAGGCGGAGCTAAACTCATTCAGAAAATAACGCGCGAGGATGGGGATGTCTTCCTTGCGGTCGCGCAGCGGTGGAACCAGGAAGGGAATCACGTTCAAGCGATAGAAGAGGTCCTGGCGGAACGCGCCGCGGGCGATTTCCTGTTCAAGATTCTTGTTGGTGGCGGCCAGGACGCGGACGTCGACGGTAACGGTCTGATTTGAGCCGACGGGCTCAAAGCGCTGCTCTTCGAGAACACGCAACACTTTGGATTGAGTGCGCAGGCTCATGTCGCCGATCTCGTCGAGGAACAGGGTGCCGCCGTCGGCTTTTTTGAACTTGCCGATTTTGTCTTCGGCGGCGCCGGTGAAGCTGCCCTTTACGTGGCCGAAGAGTTCGGACTCGATCAGCTCCTCGGGAATCGCAGCGCAGTTCACTTCGACAAATAGACCTTTGTTGCGGAGGCTGGCGGCGTGGAGCAAGCGGGCCACGAGCTCCTTGCCGGTGCCGCTTTCGCCGAAGATCAGCACGCGGCCATTGGTGGGAGCGGTGACGGCAATCTGCTGGCGCAGCGCCTTCATGGGGACGCTTTCGCCGATGACTTGATAGCGATGACCGAGTTCGCTGCGGAGCAGCTGATTTTCTTCCTGGAGGCGGCGCTGCTGGATGGCGTTGCGGACCAGGACGATGATTTTTTCGAGTGAGAGCGGCTTTTCGATGAAGTCGAACGCGCCGAGCTTAGTGGCGCGCACCGCGGTTTCGATGGTGCCGTGACCGGAAATCATGATGACCGCCGGCGGGCGAGGAGAGGCCTGCAGGCGGCTCAGAGCTTCGAGGCCGTCGATGCCGGGGAGCCAGACGTCGAGGAGCACGACTTCGATATCGCCAGCGGCGGCGCGCTCCAGCGCTTCTTCTGCGGAGGCGGCGGATTCCACGTCATATCCCTCGTCAGCGAGAATCGAGGAGAGGGATTCGCGGATGCCGGCTTCATCGTCGACGACGAGCAAATGCGGACGAATGGTCATCAAGTGGCTTCAACCCCGTTGCGTTCGGAGACTGTAGCAGGCGTGAGATCCGCCGCGGGCAGCTCGACGAGAAACCGCGAGCCTACCGGAAAATTATCTTCGACGTGAATGGTGCCGCCGTGTTCGGCGACGATGCGCGCGGCGATGGCGAGACCCAGGCCGGTGCCACGATTCTTGGTGGAAAAATGGGGCAGGAACAGGCGGTCTTTATCTTCGGGAGAGATGCCGTGGCCGGTGTCCTGGACGCAGATTTCGATGGTCTCCGCTTCGCCGTGAGCGCAGGTGGAAACGGTGATCTCGCGGAATGGCGCGGTTTCGAGGGCTTCGGCGGCATTGTCGATGAGGTTGACGACGACGCTGCGGAGAAGGCCGCCGTCGGCGCGAACCGGAGGGAGATTGTCAGCGAGCGAGGTCTTGATGGTGATGCCGTCGAGACGGCCGGAGAAAACTTCGACGGCTTCGTGGACCACAGTGTTGGCGCTGGTGGGCGCGAGCTTGGCGGTCGGGAAACGCACGAATTGAGAGAACTCGTTGACCAGGGCGGCGAGCGTGGAGACTTCGCGTTCGATCAGGCGTGAGCACTCCTGAACGAGGTGAGTGAGTTCCGCATCTCGGGGGGCGGCGATTTCCTCGGGATCGCGGCGATCGAGGAAGCGCGAAAGGCGCTGCGAGGAAAGCTGAATCGGCGTAAGAGGATTCTTGATTTCGTGAGCAATGCGGCGGGCAACTTCTTGCCAGGCGGCGGATTTTTGCGCGCGGAGGACTTCGGTCAAGTCGTCAAGAACGAGGACAAAACCAGTATTGGCGCGGCGCGGGCCGAGGGAACTGACGGTCACGGCAAAGTGTAGGACGCGTCCAGAGATGACCGTTTCAATTTCGCGCGAAACAACGCCCATGCGCAGGCTGCGGCGCATCAGGAGTTGCACAGTGCGCGCGGCTTCGGCGCCGATCAAGTCTTCGAGCGATGGAAGGTCCCGAGGAGAACCGCCGAACAGGCGCGTGACCGCCGCGTTTTCGCGCAGGATGGCGCCGTTGGCGTCCAGTGAGATTACGCCGGTGGGGATGTTCTCGAGAATGGTTTCCATCAACTGGCGGCGGCGCTCGAGTTCCTGCACGGCTTGCTGGAGGTTGCGGGTGAACTGGTCGATCTGAGTGCGTGAATCGCGTAACTGCGTGGTCATGGCGTTGAAAGAGCGAATGAGGACGCCGAGTTCGTCTTGAGACTGTTCTGGAACCTGGTAGTCGAAATTGCCGGAGGAGACTTCGCGGGTGCCTTCGGCGAGGGCCTGGATGGGGACCGTGACCTGCTTGGAGAGGAACATGGCGATCCATATCAGAGAAAACAAGAGAAGCACGGTGAAAAATCCCAGAATGAGAAGCATCTGGCTTTTCAAGGTTCTCAGGTTTTGTTTCGTTTTGTCGTACTCTTCGCGATGGGCCTGGATTTCGGTGATGCGGGCAAGGAAATTGGGGCTGGTGAGATAGCCTGCAGCGACGTATCCGACGGTTTGGCCATTGTCGATGGTAGGAACGCGTGCGACGAGATAGCTCTTCCCCTGGGAATTCCAAACCTCTACGCCGGACGGGAGCGTGCGCGCCAGAGTGCCGGCAACACTGACGCGTTCGCAAATTTGTCCGGTGCGGTCTTCCGGTTGTTCATCGCAAGCGACGCCGCCCCGAATGAGTTTGCCGTCCTTATCCAGAATCCATAGAGCGTCGAGTCCTGATTGGAAGCCGTGCTTGAGGAGTTCGTCAGTCGGTTGAGCGGAATTCATTTGAGCCTGGCGAGCGAGATTGCGCAAACGGGGGACCGCGGTTCGCCCGAAATCGTTCATCAGAGCCTGGGTCTGTTCGGAAGCGATTTCGAGAGGGCGCGGGAACCACCGGCCAAGGGTGCGGTTTAGAAGCGAGTAGCTGACAAAGAACATGAAGACTACCGGAAGAAGAGAAAGCGCCATGGCTCCGACGACCATCTTGGTTTTGAAGCGGGCGCCCAGTTGCTCCTTACTGCGCTCGACCAGGAGGCGGATGACGGAGCGGGTGAGGATCAGCAGGAAGACGAGAGCCGCTGCGGTGATGAAGCTCGAGACCGCGAACAACGGAATGAGGGCGCGCCAACTGCCCGGCTCGAAGGGCACGTCCAGCGAACCGAAGGTGAAAACGGCGGCAAGCAGGAACGAGAGCAAGACGCCACCGATGGCAAGGCTCCAGCGATGTTTTGGTTGGAGCGGACTCATGTGGCGGCTGCGATCCTTTCTGGCGCCGGCTCGAACAATCGATCGGGCAACCGATCGGACAACGACGGCTCCGACGGATACATCTTCAACGGCGTCGGCAAGGCAATGACCGCTTGAGCCGGCGGCGTGGCTGGCAGCATTTCCGGCAACAACAGCTTCAGTGGACACTCGCCGCAACGCGGGTCGCGCGGGCGGCAGAAGTGCTTGCCGGTATGAACGATCAAAGCGTGAAATTCATTATACAGCGCTACGTCGGGCGGGAGGGTTCGTTCAAAGAGTTGGCGGACGTCTTCGTAACTGAGTCTCGCGTGGGGATGGCCGTGACGTTCGAGGATGCGGCGGGTGTAAGCGTCGACGACGAAGACCGGATGCTTCGCGGCGTAGAGAAGGATGGAGTCGGCGGTCTCGGGACCGATGCCGCGGACCGCGAGCAGTTGATCGCGCAACGTTGGTGTTGGAACTCGAAACATTTTGCTGAGCGAGCCCTGGTAGTCGCGGCGGAGGAAACGGACGAAGGCTTTCAGGGTTTTTGTTTTCTGGCGGAAATAGCCTGAGGAGCGGATGAGGCGCTGAAGTCGTGGCGCGGAGACTTTTTCGATGGCGTGGGGAGTGAGGAGTCTTGCGCGGCGGAGATTTTCGATGGCGGGTGCGACGTTGCTCCACGAAGTGTTTTGGACGAGGATGGCGCCGACGATGACTTCAAAGGCGGTGCGGCCCGGCCACCAATGTTGGGGACCGTGTGCGGCAAAGAGGGCGTCGTAGTAGCTGCGCGCGTTGAATTGCGGAAACTGCGGCAAAGGATCTGTCGCGCGAAGGATTTCTTCATCGCTCTCCATGTGCCGCCGTTGGCGGGCAGAGCGGAAGTTGATTAACAAATTCCCCCCCTCCCCCACCTTTCTTCGGAAGTGCGGATTATAAAGGACTTTAAGTTCAATGATTTCGTAAATGCGGATTCTAAATGAGTTATGGGCGGGTTTTGCGTAACTGCGGATTCTAAACGAGATAACTCATCCGTCCGATCTACTTTCAGAACTCTATGGATGCGCGGAAGCAGCCCTATGGGATTTACCAGCACGGCAGACGAGGAAAAAGGGTGAAAGACGGCTGCGTCGGGGCCGGAGACGAAGAGGCGCGACTCGGATTCGATAAACACGGGAGAGCATAACATATGAGTATCCATTGGCTAAGTATTCTTCACGGAATGGCAAGAATGCCGGAGTGAATGGCGGAGGGGAAGCATTAGAGGGCAAGGTTCGATCTCAATATCCGGGAATAGCGGAAGGAGGACGGGTTGCTGATATCGGCGGAAGGGCATTTGCGCCGGGCTAAAGCCTAGCGCCTACAAAGAAAGTGGCCGAGGAAGTGGCGAATTTTTTGAGTGGGGGAAATACCTGTACTTGAGTGCAGGTATTAGCGATTTCACAACGATGTGTCAAGTTCGGGCTACCCTTGGTGGCGGCATTTGCTAAGGTGAGCGTTGGGTTCGATGTGTTCTGGGAGTGCGCGGATGTCTGTCCGGCTTGGTGAAATCTTAGTCAAGGAAAGCTTAATCACGCAGGACCAGCTGCAGAAGGCGCTCGAGTTTCAGCGCTCGAATGGCGGCAAGCTGGGGTCCTGCCTGACGAAGATGGGTTACATCACCGACGACGATATCACCGGTGTGCTGTCTCGCCAGTATGGCGTTCCCTCCATCAATTTGAAGTACTACGAGATCGATCCGACGGTCATCAAGCTAATTCCCCAAGATACGGCGACGCGGTACCAGGTGATTCCACTCTCGAGGGTGGGGTCGGTTTTGACGATTGCGATGACGGACCCGACCAACGTCTTCGCCATGGACGATATCAAGTTCATGACCGGGTTCAACGTGGAACCGGTGGTGGCGTCGGAATCGGCGATCGGGGAGGCCATAACCCGGTTTTACGGCGGAGCGGAGTCGAACCACGAAGAGCTGAGCAAGATGATGAAGGACCTGGCCATGGACGACCAGGAACTGGAGCTCTCGTCGGAAGAACAGGAACTGGACACGGCCACGCTGGAGCGTGCAGCGGAAGAAGCGCCGATCATCAAGCTGGTGAACCTGATCTTGACGGATTCGGTGAAGCGGGGCGCGAGTGATATTCACATGGAGCCGTACGAACTGGAATTGCGGGTCAGATTCCGGATTGACGGCGTATTGCAAACGGTGATGACTCCGCCGCTGCGATTGAAAGACGCGATTACCAGCCGCGTCAAGATCATGGCGAAGCTGGATATCGCGGAAAAGCGGCTGCCACAAGACGGCCGCATCATGATCAAGTACAAGGCCGACGGGAAGAAGAAAGAACTCGATTTTCGTGTGTCCACGGTGCCGACACTGTACGGCGAGAAGATCGTCATGCGGTTGTTGGACAAGGAAAACCTGCGGCTGGACATGACCAAGCTGGGGTTCGAGCCAGAATCGCTGAAGAAATTCGAGCGGAACATCTTGAAACCATACGGCATGGTGCTGGTCACCGGGCCGACCGGGTCGGGTAAGACGAACACGCTGTATTCGTCGGTGGCACGGCTGAATCAGGTGGATACGAACATCATGACCGCGGAAGATCCCGTCGAGTTTCAGCTGGCGGGGATCAACCAGGTGCAGATGAAAGAACAGATTGGGTTGAACTTCGCCGCGGCGCTGCGCGCGTTCCTGCGGCAAGACCCGAACATCATTCTGGTCGGAGAGATTCGCGACTTTGAAACGGCGGAAATCGCGGTAAAGGCGGCGCTGACGGGCCACATGGTGCTGTCGACCTTGCACACGAACGATGCGCCTTCGACGATCAGCCGTTTGATGAACATGGGTATTGAGCCGTTCCTGGTGGCGACTTCGGTGAACCTGATTTGTGCGCAGCGGTTGGTGAGGCGCATTTGCGTGAATTGCAAGGTCGAACTGGAAGTGCCGGAGCAGGCGCTGATCGACGCCGGGTACACGCCGGAGGAAGTGAAGACCACCAAGATCTATCACGGGAAGGGCTGCTCGACCTGCAATAAAGGCGGGTACAAGGGACGCACCGGTTTGTATGAAGTGATGGAAGTGAACGACGAATTACGGGAATTGATCCTGGTGGGCGCGTCGGCGCTGGAGTTGAAGAAGAAGGCCATGGAGCAGGGAATGATTACGCTGCGGCGCAGTGGCCTGATTAAAGCGGCGTTGGGTCAGACGACGATGGAAGAAGTTCTGCGCGAAACGGTTCTCTAAGGAGAAGTGAGAAAATGGCCGGAATGACGCTGAGTGAGCTGCTGAAGAAGATGATCGAGATGGGCGGCAGCGACCTGCACATCACGACGAACAGCGCGCCGCGGGTGCGCGTTCACGGAAAACTGCGTCCGCTGGATATGCCGCCGTTGACGGCTGCGGACACCAAGTCACTGGCGTACAGCGTGCTGACGGACGCGCAGAAGCACCGGTTTGAAGAGAATCTGGAATTGGACTTTTCGTTTGGATTGAAGAATCTGGCAAGGTTCCGCGGCAACGTGTTCAATCAGCGCGGCGCGGTAGGAGCGGTCTTTCGTACGATTCCATGGGAAATCAAGGGATTCGACGCGCTCGGATTGCCGGCGGTAGTGAAGGGGATGTGCGACAAGCCGCGCGGACTGGTATTGGTGACGGGTCCGACGGGTTCGGGAAAATCGACGACGCTGGCCGCCATGCTGGACAAGATCAACGCGGAACGCGAAGAGCACATGATCACGATCGAAGACCCGATCGAGTTCCTGCACAACCACAAGAAGTGTCTGGTGAACCAGCGCGAAGTGCACGCGGATACGCATTCGTTCTCGAATTCCTTGCGGGCGGCGTTGCGCGAAGACCCGGACGTGGTGCTGATCGGCGAAATGCGCGATTTGGAAACGATCGAGTCAGCGCTGCGCATCGCGGAAACCGGCCACTTGACATTCGCGACGCTGCACACGAACTCGGCGGCCTCGACGATCAACCGTATTATCGACGTGTTTCCGGCACACCAGCAGCCGCAGGTGCGGGCGCAGCTTTCGATGGTGATCGAAGGGATTCTGTGCCAGGCGCTGCTGCCGCGTTCGGATGGTCGCGGGCGCGCGATGGTGATGGAGGTGCTGGTGCCGACGCCGGCGATCCGCAACCTGATTCGCGAAGACAAGATCCACCAGATTTATTCGGCGATGCAGACGGGAACGGGAACGACCGGAATGCAGACGTTTAACCAGAGTCTGGCCAATGCGTATCTGGCGAAACTGATCACGCTGGATACGGCGCTGGCGCGCTCGTCGAACCCCGAGGAGTTGCAGGACATGATCAATCGCGGGGTGTCGGGGCCTACTAGCAAGACGCCGGTGAGCAAACGCTAGGCGCTTGCGACAAAGGGTTTCGCTGAGTCTGAGGCACAAAGAAGAGGGTTCACCAGGATCATCGGGCACGCATCAGCGAGGAGGACAAGGAAATGCCGGTCTATACGTATAAGGGCACAAACAAAGCCGGGAGCAATGTTAGCGGCGAGATGAGCGCGACGAGCAAGTCCGAAGCGCAAAACCAACTGCGCCGGCAGCAGATCACGCCCAAGAAGATGTCCGAGAAGGGCAAAGAATTCAACATGCCGACTTTCGGCGGCAGCGTCAAGTCGAAGGAGCTGGCGATTTTCACGCGGCAATTCTCGGTGATGATCGACGCCGGCTTGCCGCTGGTACAGTGCTTAGAAATACTCGCTGGGCAGCAAGAGAACAAGATGTTTCAGAAGGTGCTGGCGGCGACGCGCGCATCGGTGGAAGGCGGAGCCACACTGTCGGCGGCGATGCGGCAGCACCCGAAGGTATTCGACGCGCTGTACGTGAACATGGTGGAAGCGGGCGAGACGGGCGGTATTCTGGACACCATTTTGCAGCGGCTGTCGACGTACATCGAAAAAAACGTCAAGTTGAAGCGCGCGGTGCAGTCGGCGTCGATCTATCCGATCGGCGTCATGACCATCGCGGGTAGCGTAGTCACCCTCCTGTTGTGGAAGGTGGTGCCAATTTTCGCGACCTTGTTCGCTGGTCTTGGCGTGGATTTGCCGCTGCCGACGAAGATCGTGATTGGTTTGAGCAACTTCATCGGGAGCATATTTGGATTGCTGATCGTGATGGCCTTCGTGGGCGCGATAGTCGGCATCAAAGTATGGTATGGAACCGAACAAGGGCGCTTCGTGATCGATTCCATTGTCCTGAAGCTGCCGGTGATCGGCATTCTGATGAGAAAAATCGCCGTGGCCCGGTTTACGCGCACCCTGGGCACGCTGATCGCCAGCGGCGTTCCTATTTTGGAGGGGTTGGACATCACGGCGAGGACGGCCGGGAACGCGGTCGTCGAGCGGGCGCTGCAGCAAGTGAGAAAGTCCCTGGAAGAAGGCAAGAGCCTGACGGAGCCGCTGAAAGATTCGGAAGTTTTCCCAGGCATGGTGACGCAGATGATCAGCGTCGGCGAACAGACCGGCGCGATGGATGCCATGTTGCAGAAGATCGCCGACTTCTACGAAGAAGAAGTGGATGCGGCGGTGAAGGACCTGTTGACGGCTCTCGAGCCCATCATGATCGTGTTCCTGGGCGTGGTGGTCGGCGGCGTGGTCATTTCGATGTACATGCCGTTGTTCTCGCTGATCGGCAAGTTGAGCGGGAAGTGATCGAAGCCGTATCGGGGGCCATTTCGGGGGAGTGTTAATCTGTTGACCGGGGCAGGGAGGCTTCCTGCCCCGGTTGTTTCTGGCGAGCGAGTGAAATGCCTGAAAATCAAGCCAGGACGGGGCCTGGTCGAACAGTCGACCAGAACCTGACCACGAGGGAATGGCTGGATTGGCTGACGCGTGTCCGCCTGCTGCTGATCGCGTTGATCCTGGCGCTGGGCGTGGTCTGGCCGAAGCACGTCCTCCCGGGCCCTACGGCAATGCGGTATTTTCTTCCGTTGATCGTCTTCTGGATAACGTTAGCTACGATTCACATCATACTGCTGCGCTGGCTGCCGTTCGCGCGGTGGCACGGCGCGGTACAGGTAATCAGCGACGTGATCATGGTGTCGGCGCTGGTGTATGCGACGGGGCTGCAAGACAGCTACTTCGTTTCGCTGTATCTGCTGGTGATCATCGTAGCGAGCATCCTGTTTTCGCGTGGACTTGCGTTTACCACGGCGGCGGTGTGCGTCGCAGTGATCGGAGGGCTGACGGCACTGGCGCACGCGGGAAACATCCCGCGGACCTATAGCAGCGTGTACACGGCGGAAGGGCTGCGATTCTGGTTTCTGAACAATACCTTTGGCTTCTTTGCGATCGCGTATCTGGCGAGCCTGCTGGCGCAGTCGCTGCGTCGAAAAGGCCAGGAACTCGAGAAGAAACGCGAAGAACTGCTGGACCTGCAGGATTTTACCGAAGACATCATTCACTCCATGCGTGGAGGTTTAATCACCACCGACATGGCCGGGCGCATCGTGCTGCTGAATCGCACTGGTGAGGACATTCTCGGCTATCGTTTCGCGGACATCCGAGGGCGAAAACTCTCCGAATTCAGTGAAGCCTTCTGGCCGCCGGGCATGCCGGAGATGAATGACAAGTTGTCGCTGCGGCGGGAAATTGAATTTCGCACTTCCGATGGCGGGCAACGCTACCTGGGCATCAGCATTTCTCCCTTGCGTTCGCGCGATAACCAGCGCAACGGATTCGTGTTCAACTTTCAGGATCTTACGGATTTCCGGCGACTAGAGCAGGAAGTGGCCACGAAGGAACGCATGGCGGCGCTGGGAAGGCTGTCGGCGGCCATTGCCCACGAAATCCGGCAACCCTTGACGGCCATGGCTGGCGCGGTGAAGGAACTGGCGAGGTTGGCTCCTCTGGAAGAGGACCAGGTGCACCTGGTGAACATCGTCAGCCGGGAATCGGAGCGGCTGAACCACATCATCACCGATTTCCTGAACTATTCTCGCGAGAAAACTTACGAATTTCAGGAAGCAGACGTGGCCGCCTTGCTGGACGAAACCATTACGTTGATGGAAAAGAAGCCGGAAATCGGAGCGAAATATCAGATCGCTCGGGCGTTCAACGGGCATGCCATGCGAGCGCGTGTGGATTCGAGCAAGATCAAACAAGTATTCTGGAACTTGTGCGAAAACGCCATGCGGGCCATGCCCGAGGGCGGCACGCTAACCGTGGGTCTGGAAGAGCGGCCTTTTTGGCTGCGCATTGCCTTTCGAGATACGGGCATCGGGCTGGATGCAAAGCAGCGGTCCAAGATTTTTGAACCTTGGCAATCGGGATTTGCAGGAGGCACTGGTCTGGGGTTGTCGATCGTCTATCAGATCGTCCAGGCGCACAGCGGACGAATCAGTGTGATTTCGCAAAAAGACCGCGGGGCGGAATTCATCGTAGAGCTGCCGCGAGTGGCTTGAGGTGTCATGCAGGCAACAAAAGCAGCGGTGAAAGATCACAGCAGGGAAATGCCGAACATCCTTGTGGTGGATGACGAGCGCTCGATCTGCGAGCTGCTGGAGATTACTTTTCGCAAGGAAGGCTACCGTATTGAGGTGGCGCACAACGTGGAGGCGGCCAAGCGCAAGCTCGAATCGCAGATCTTCGACATTGTGATTTCGGATGTACGCATGCCGGGGGAGAGCGGCGTTGATCTGCTGAAGCTGACCAAGGAAATCGCGCCCGACTGTTTCTTCCTGTTAATCACCGGGGTGCCGACGGTGGAGACGGCCATCGCGGCGATTAACTCGGGTGCCGACCGCTACGTGATCAAGGACCACGAACTGGTCGATCAACTGCGGAGAGCAGTTCGCGAGGTATCCGAAAGTCTGAAGTGGAAGAAGGAGGCGGGCTACCTTCGACGGGAATTGCGGAGATTGACGGGGCTCGACAATATCATCGGGCAGAGCCCGAACATGCGGGCGATCTTCGAGTTGATCCAGACCATTGCACCGCAAACGAGCAGGGTATTGATCACCGGGGAGAGCGGAACCGGAAAAGAGCTGGTGGCGCGGGCCATTCACGAAAACAGCCAGCGTGCCCAGGCGCCGTTTATCACCATCAATTGTGGAGCGTTTCCCGAGACGCTGCTGGAGTCGGAATTGTTCGGCTATATGAAAGGATCTTTCACGGGGGCGACGGAAAACCGGCAGGGACTGTTTCAGGCGGCGCACGGCGGGACGTTGTTCATGGATGAGATCGGCAACATGAGCCTGACCATGCAGGTGAAGCTGTACCGGGTGCTGCAGGAAGGGAAGGTGCGCCCGATCGGGAGCACGGAAGAGAGCGACGTGGACGTGCGCATTATCGCGGCGACGAACAGGAATTTCGAGAAAGAGATCGCCGAAGGAAGATTTCGCGAAGACCTGTATTACCGCCTGAGCGTTATACCGATCCAATTGCCACCCTTACGGGAGCGCCGCGAGGATATACCCCTGCTGGCTCGACACTTTCTGGAAACGTTCCGCAAAGTGATGGAGAAGCCGGTGGAGAGTATTTCCCCTGAGGCCATGAGCCGTTTGGAGTCGTACGACTGGCCGGGCAATGTGCGCGAATTGGAAAATACGATGGAGCGGGCAGTGGCGTTGGAAACGACCGGGGAGGTAACGTTGCGGGTTCTGCCCGACCGAATTGCGGGATACTCAGGCACGCCTGTGATTACGGGGGACGGGGCGGCTTTCCCCGCGGAGGGCGTCGATTTCGAAAAGGAGATTGCGCAGGCGGAGCGGCGGTATCTGCAAGCCGCGCTGGAAAAGACTCACGGAGTACGCACCCAAGCGGCGGATTTGCTCAAGATCAGCTACAGGTCGTTCCGGCACTACGCGAAGAAGCACAATCTTTAAAACCTGAGTCGCCCGCTGGGCTGAAAGCGGCTGTCGGAATTTGACGACACTCGATTTTTGGCAAGCTTGCCGGTTTAAGTCGTTCTGGCGGTGACAGAAAAGGTCATTTCGCGGGCAGCGCGGCCCAAAGGCTCATTCCGTAGCAAAGCTCAGACCCGGTAAATTACTGTAAGAGTATTCTTATCATATATTTATGATGATTCCAGCTCCCTAGTACCACTGGTTTGACGAATGGCCTCTGCCTTGCCCTAGTGTAAGGCGTGCTCTGGCACTTAAAATAACTTCTCAAGGAGATGTGCATGAAGAAGCAGAAGGGTTTCTCTCTTATCGAGCTTTTGATCGTCGTGGCGATCATTCTGATCATCGCGGCTATCGCGATCCCGAACCTCATCAAGTCGAAGATGGCGGCCAACGAAGCGTCGGCCGTGGGCTCGGTTCGCACGATCAACACGGGTGAAGTGAACTACGCGGCGTCTTGCCCGGCGATCGGTTTCTCGGCCACGCTGATTGAGTTGAACACCGGTGCAGTTTGCGCCGGCGGTAAGGGCATCATCGACCCGATTCTGGCCGGTGGCGCCAAGAGCGGCTACACGTTCGCCTACCTGCCAGTTGCGGGCGGCGACCTGTTGAACGACACCTACACCTCGACCGCCACTCCGGCGACCGTGGGCACGACTGGACAGCGCATGTTCTGCTCCAGCCAGACGGGCGTCATTCAGTACACCCTGAACGGTGCTGGTTGCACGGCTGGTCCTGGCGGCAGCCCGGCGCTGTAGTCAGTACTCGTAATCGCAGTTGTCATACAAGGGGAAGTCTGTCGACTTCCCCTTTTTTTTAAAAAAATGAAGGGAGGGAGATCCAATGAATCCGGCGCCACAAGTTAAAAAAGAAGCGAAGCGGACCGCGATCCACGGGAGAGGAAACGGATTCTCCCTGATTGAACTACTGATCGTCGTAGCCATCATTCTGATTATCGCGGCGATTGCCCTTCCGAACCTGGCGAAATCGAGGATGGCGGCGCATGAAGCCTCAGCAGTAAACTCGATTCGGACGTACACGAGCGCGAACGTAACGTACTCAGCGTTGTGCCCGGCGGTTGGATATCCCGCGACTCTGGCGGACTTGGGGCCTGGAGGCGGTGCGTGCGCTGGTGGCGCAAATCTTGTGGATCCGATTCTTGGCGTTGCGGCTCCAACGAAAGCCGGCTACGCGTTCACCTATGTTCCGACATCCGGAGACGGGATGACAAACACGAACTACACCGTGAACGGAAACCCGGTCGCGGTGGGAGTTACGGGGCAACGATATTTCTTCTGCAACGAGACTGGCGTCATTCGATACAACAACGCTGTTGTCGCGACCGTCACGGACTCGCCGCTGTAAGCGGATTTGCTGGCGTCGGCGTCCGGTTTACTCGGCCTTTGCTCCTGATGGTTTGAAGATTCCGCACGACAAATCCACACCTTCCTGGAACTAAAGCACTCCCAGGCATCCGGGCCCCCGCCTCGACTTGGCCACCAAAGGTTTTGGCGATCTAAGGCGGAGCCGCATCTCCCACCCGTTCTGAATTCTGATGAGCGCGGGCTTTTGCCACTTCTCAAAGACGGGAGCGGAGCTCCCGCACCCCGAGTTCAGCACGCGTCAGCGGGTTCGCAGCAGTCGACGTGATGATGCGTAGTATTCTTGTTTCCGCGACCCTATGCTGGCCACCCTTTCCCGCGTTGCCCGACAACTCATCAGTGTGGTGATAGCGGGATGCTTGTGTTTTGGACTCGCATGCATCGCCGCGCCGAAGGTGCAGGACGCCGAGGTCAAACGATTCGTGGGGTTGTTCGAGGCACGCTATCGTTCCGCGCGGACGCTGCAGGCCACCTTCCTGGAGCGCTACACCGAAAACGAGCAAACGGTCCGAACGGAAGCGGGAACCGCCTATTTCCGGCGACCTGGGAGGATGCGTTGGGAGTACGAGGCTCCCGAGAGGGATCTCTTCCTCGTGGACGGCAAGACCGCGTGGTTCTACGTTCCCAGCGACCACACCGTGACGCGGGTGCCCGCCAAGCAGAGTGCCGACTGGCGCACGCCGCTGGCGCTGCTCGCGGGCGAAATGAAGGTGTCGCGAGTGTGCGCTCGCGTGGAGATGGCGGAACGCGAACGGGCCACGGGTGAAGGGAACGTGGTGCTCCGCTGTCAGGTTCGCGGTGCATCTGCTGACGGAGCGGATCCGCACAACGACCGCCAGGACGCGGATCTCCCGGCCTCTCCGAGCGGAAGGAAGGGCGATACGGTATTCTTCGAAATCGTGGCTGACACGGGGGAACTGGCGCGTTTGCTGGTGCGCCAGAGCGGTGGCGTCCAGGTGGAATTCCGCTTTGAGAATTGGCGCATGAATCCGCCGGTGCCGGACTCGCTGTTCCGATTCGATGTTCCGCTGGGCGTTGCCATTGTGAACGGGGAATTACCCGCGGGAGACGCCCCGATAAAATAATGGCGATCGCGCGCTCTAGAGGAACGCAAATGGGAGTGTTACGTACAAGCTACGGCCAACCCTTCACCGCTTCCCTGCATATCACTTACTTGAGGTAAACTGAGGCCTATGGGGGAGTTTGTCTGCCGCGTTGCGGATGGTAACGGGCGGGTTTTCTCGCAGGTCGAGGC